>Ga0256405_10001148_pt1 | contig 76464 bp, 83 predicted proteins | sample RumenRJG_02DNA_FD_189096 | JGI IMG/M metagenome (GOLD analysis project Ga0256405, IMG submission 189096) | Bovine rumen microbial communities from Lethbridge, Alberta, Canada - RJG_02 | ecosystem: Host-associated > Mammals > Digestive system > Stomach > Rumen | place: Canada: Alberta... | reverse complement strand
TATCAAGACATGGTAGTAATATATTTATTATAGGTGGAGCTATGTTCTATAAATCTATGCTACCTTATTGTGATTTAGCTTATATTACTAAGGTTGATGCTGATGGCTTTGGAGAAGTAGACTTTCCAAATTTAGACGCAGATCCAGATTGGAGACTTGTTGAAGAAGAAGCCCCAGTTGAAGACAATGAATATATGACAAGATACTGCACATATGAGAGGATAAAATAATGGAAAAGTTAGTTAGAGATAGAATACCAGAAATTATGGAAGCAGCAGGAGTTAAATGCAACTATAGAATAGCCAATGAAGCTGAATTTAAAGATGCTTTGTGGGAAAAGCTATCAGAAGAGTTTAATGAATTTACGCAAAGTGTTTGTAATGATGACCATGTAGATTATGATGCAGTTGAAGAAGCTGCTGATGTACTAACAGTTATGATAGCTATAATTAAAAATAATTATAAAGAGTTAGATGTTTCAGTAGCTAATATATTGGATGCTTATAATAAAAAACTTATAGAAAGAGGTGCTTTTGATAAGCAAATTATAGCAAAATTTGACAAATAAACTGCAACAACTTTAAATAATATTATTTTTTAGCCTATTATATTGTATAATATAGTAGGTTATTTTTTTGCTAAATTATATAGTAACCACAAAATTTCATAAGGAGAAATTATATGAATAAGAAACTATTGTCAGTAATTTTAGTGCTTATGCTGTTAGTATGCTTAACTACTTGCTTAATTTCATGTGCAGCAAATGATACTAATAACACAAACACTATTGAAGAGGGCACTAAAGGTTCATCTTTTAGAATTAATAAAACAACTAGCATTAATCAGAACGATCGTATTATAATTACAGCTTCTGAATCAATGGATAGAAGTGAAGTAATAGCTGGACTTAGCTTGAATCAAACTGGAAAAGGTAATGTTCAAATAGATGCGATTCCAATTGGTGGTAATCAATTTAAGATTATTACTTATCCAAATTTTGTGCTAGGTGCTAATTATACTCTTAAATTAACAGATGAGAGATTATCTGTTGTAGACCCTAATGATAATACAAAAGTGATAGACAGCAGACTTGTAAGGCTATTAATTACATCAGATGAAATTTCTACAAGAGATTTAGGTGCTAATGTTATTGAATTAGACGAAGCATATTTGTCTAACTTTACTTCAAATGGCAACTTAAATACTTTCCAATATGATGCTGATGTAGTTTCTACACTAATAGATAAAGAATTAGCTATGGGTGATATTATCTATACTGGTAAAAAAGCATATCAAGTAGCTGGTGTAGCAAATACAAATACTCCTGGTACTAATAAGGTATCATATGTATTACCTGATTATGAAAAAGTATATAATACATTAAAGGCCACTTCAAAAGCTAATTTAGAAGAAGGTAGTGTAAAATTTGATACAGCAGAAGAAGCAGCTGATAAGATAGTTAGCTTAGTATCATGTGCTGGCTTTGATGTTGGACCAGTTAGAGTAGATGCTAATAAGCTAACAGATGATACAGTTAGACTAAGCATTGCAATTACAGTTAATGATGTTTTAGGTGAGAAAGATGGTATTAATGCTTTAGACCTAATCTTAACATTTACTATTGATTCACAAGTTAATGTTGAAACTGATATCAACATTGGAGCTGTTATCGGTAAAAATAGCAATATTGGTATTATAGCTGATTTCAAAAATACACTAACATTTAATGTAGAACTTAAAGATGGTGTAGCAGTTAGCGAAGGTTCAGAATTAGATGCTATTATAACAAAGATTAGAGCACTAGTTCAAAATAGCAATGAAGATATTGTTACTATTCCAGTATTCAATTGGGTAGTTCCAATTGGCAATGGTGTAGCTGATGTAAGCTTCCAAGTAAATGCAGCTTTAGACTTAGCTTTCTCAGGCAAATTAGGTGTAGAAGCTTCAGCAACTTCTGGCTTTAAAGCAGAAATCAAGTATAACCCTGCTACAGATGAAAAAACAGCTAATATTACAGAAACACAAGGTTTATCTTTTGATGCTGCAACTATATACTTTGATGGAAATGCAGCTATCTACTTAGGCGTTAATGCAACCATCAAGTTTGATCTATTAGGTGGTGTTATTTCTGTAGGTATCGGTGCTGAAGTTGGCAACTATAACAAGATTTATGGAACTATTGGAACAACAAATTTAACAGAAGATGATATTTCAGCTGTATATGGCTATTATTTTGAGGGCGGCATTTATTATGATGCTAAGTTCTTATATAGTGTAGCTAAGATTACTTCAGGTGAAAAGAGCTTTTTTAATGGCAGACAAGAAAAGAAGCTATATGATGCTGGTGATCCAATAGTTATTACAGAAGCTACAGTTAATGGTCTTGTATATATTGATGGCACAGCTAAAGATTTAGACATTACTATTAGCACAAAGAACTTAATAACAGGTGAAGAAATTACAGGTGTTAAGCTTGAAGACTTCGCTAAAATAGAAGATATTACAGATGATAATATTATTGTTGAAAATGGAACTATTAAGGTTGTTGGAGAACTTACAGCTGAAACAACCAAGATTAAAGTTGACAGCATTGAGATTACAGTTTCAGTAAGTGCTATTAAAGTTATTGCTGCTGATACTGATGTTGGAACATTAGATGCTGGCGAATATAGACTTCCAGATGGAACAATAATTATTGTGGAGTAAAAATGAAAAAACCATTTACAGAAGAAAACATTAAAGCATTTTGGAAGCCAATAGCAAACAAATTAGATGCTCTTGATAACTCTACTGCTGAAGATGCTGCTGATATTTATATAAATATTATTGAAGACGAAGCTCCGAAACAGCTTGAGGCCGAATATGATTTGCCAAAAGGTTATTCAGCAGAACAAATAATAGATATTTTACATAATTACAGTTTAGATAAAGCTTTAGATTATTTACCTTTTGTAGCGCCAATATCTACAACTACTGAAAGTACAAAAATCTTAAGTGTTGTAGATGAGTCTAATGCAGCTGATATTTGGGACAAAACACCAAATGTACTAAAGAACTTAAAAACAATTTGTGCTGACATAGAAAGTTTAGGCGAGCAAGAAGCTAATAAGCTTATTAATACCTTAACTAAGTCAGGGTCAGACATAACATTAAACAAAAAGGGCGTAATTTGTAGTCCTAAAAAGTATAAAGGAAACAGTCCAATTAAGCCACCAAAAGGGACTACAGTAATAGAAATTAAAGTAAAATCTTCTGATAGAGCACAATATAGGGTATACGGCTTACTTATTGACAAAACAATTCATTTAGTGCACGCCTACACTAAGAACGCAGGCCAAAAAAATGCAGATGTAGATTTTGATGAATTTATGAAAAAGGCTAATAAATATGTTCAAGATCTAAAATTTAATGAGTCTGTATCGTATAATAATATGAGAGGTGCTGAAATGAAAGACAATATATTTAATGAATTAGATGAAATCTACGAGATTCAACGCTTAGAAAACTGGGCTAGAGGTAATAATGATGCCTGGGAAGGCAAATTATGTGAAGATGCAGCTGACGAAGACTATATGCGTGGCTATAATAGTGCAGCAGCTCGCAAGAAGAAAGCAGACGAAGAGGACCAGTTTAGAGAAACCTGCAGAAGAGTGCATGAATTTTATCTAGCACACAAAGAAGAAATAGATGCAAAGCGTAAAGAGTTCAGAGAGAACAGAAAATAAAAATATAAATAGACGGTTAAAAAATACCGTCTATTTTTATATATTACTTAATTTTATATTGTATAATATATTAGTGTGGGCTCGTTATAAGCTCATATAGGCTAATTATGAAAGTTTAAGGCTAATTAGCTTATTTCTAATAAAATGATTAAAATAAAAGCGTATAATATAAAGAAGAATTAAGGAGAGAAACATGATAAAGTTTATAAAGGTATTAGAAGTTAAGGACCCAGAAAGAAATCCTTTAGAAAATGCAGGCATTGATGTTTATGTGCCAAGCAATACAGAAAGCTTTGTAAAAGCATTAAAAGCAAAGAATCCAGATTTAATTATTTATAACAGCGATGTAGAACATATAGTAGAAGGTCCTACAGTCTTTGATATAAAAACTGGTATTATTGAGATTGCACCACACAAGGACATTATTATTCCGCTTGGTATTGAAAGCAAGTTTGAAGCTAATTTAGCTTTAATTGCTAATAATAAGTCAGGTATTGCTACAAAGAAGAAGCTTGTTTTTGGAGCTTCAGTAATTGATAATTCATATCAGGGTCAATGGCACGGACACTTAATCAATACATCAGATGAATATCAAACATTAGAATGTGATAAAAAGTGTATTCAATTTATTCCACATTTTATTTCTATTGAACCAATTGAAATTGAAGACAAAGCACCAGAAGACTTTTTCACAGAAAAGACAAGTCGTGGTGATGGCTGGCAAGGCAGCACAGATAAGAAGGAGACAAAATAAGAATGGCAGTACAAGATTGCTATTTAAAATCAATATGCAATGGTAAAGATTGCGAAGCAGATTTTTGTTTAAGAAAGTATAAGATGGATAGTCTTTATACTGCTGCTTTAATTCCAGAGAATAAACGTAAGCATATTACATTGCATATAGATGCTGATGGCACAGACCTTAATGAGTTTACACAGTTAGCAAGTATTGAAGCTGATATAGAAAACTTTGTAAAAGAAGGTAGAAATCTATTTATTCACTCATCAACCTGTGGAAATGGTAAGTCAAGTTGGTGTTATAGAATGATAGAAGCATACTTTAATAAGATTTGGCCAGGCTCAGATTTAGCTTGTAGAGCTTTATTTGTTAGCGTGCCAAAGCTTTTAGTTGCTTTAAAAGACAACATTGATAGCTCAAATGACTATGCAAAGTATATAAAAGAGCATATTTATGAGGCAGATTTAGTCGTTTGGGACGATATTTGCAATAAAATGGGCACAGAATATGAAATTAATCAGCTATTAAACTTCATTGATCCAAGAATTATTGATGGAAAAGCTAATATTTACACATCAAACTTAGGCAAAGATGCTATTTATGCAGCTTTAGGTGAACGTTTAGGTAGCAGAATATGCAATCTCTCAGTAGATATTGAGCTAAAAGGTAAAGACAAGAGAGCACTTGCATACACATTACAAACAGAAGATAAGGGAGGGCAAGCATAATGGTAAGTCAAGTACAAGCTTTATGTAGAATCTTAGATAAGAAAGACCTATCTCTTATTACAAATAATAACTTAACTGAAGAATTCTTCTCAGATACAAAAGCTGAATATAATTTTATTAAACAACATTATGAAATGTATAAAGTTGTGCCTGATAAAGTCACATTTTTAAGCGTATTCCCAGACTTCTCTTATGTAGAAGTTAGAGAGCCAGATAACTTTATAGTTGAGCAACTTATTCAAGACTACAAAGCAAATTATATGGCTACAATGTGGAATGAAGGTAAGCGTAAACTTGAGAATGGTGAATATGCAAAAGCTGAACAACTACTTAAAGATGGTGCAGAGAAGCTATCAAAGATAACAACTGGTATTCAATGCACAGATTTAATTAAAGATACAAGTCGTTATGACAGATACTTAGAAAAGTCTGTTCAGAAAAATAAGTACTATATTTCAACAGGTTTTCCAGAGCTTGATCAAAAGCTAAGCCGAACAGATAAGAACAATACAGGCGTAAGTGAAGGCGGTATTGATATGCTTGAAGAAAATATGGTCATCATAGCAAGAACAGGTGTAGGTAAAACACAAGTTTTGTTAAAGATGGCTGCAGAAGCTTGGTTAGAAGGTAAGCGAGTTGGTATATATGAAGGCGAAATGACTGCCGATAAAGTAGGTTATAGAATTGATACTTTCATAAGTCATATTCAAAATAGCTCAATTAACCGTGGCGATTTATTTGTGCAACAAAGATATAAAGCATATATTGATTCACTAAAAGCAACGGAGCATGCACCAATTAAGGTATTGACACCAAATGATGTTCCAGGCGGTGAAGTAACAGTAGATACATTAAAAGCTTTTATTGAAAAAGAAAACTTAGAAATCTTATTTGTAGACCAATACGATTTGCTTGAAGAGCACACTTATGTAAAAGCTGAGCATGAAAGAGTTGGGTTAATAGCCAAGAAGATTAAGCAATTACAAGTAGAAAAGCAAATACCAATTATTTCAGTTTGTCAAATGAATAGAACAAAGAATGAAGATGGTGAACAAGATACAACACAAGTTGCAGGCTCAGATAAGATTAGTAGATATGCAACAACAATTATTGCGTTAGAGCAAAAGAATCCTGATTATGAAAATCATACTATAGAGCTTACATTAAACATTATCAAAGCAAGAGATGGTGGCGATCATAATAAGCTTAAGTATACAACAGATTTTAATATAGGTAGATTTAACTATATTCCAGTTTCTGGCGATGGTGTAACAAGCTCAGAAGACCAACAAAATCTAGCTGACAGCTATGCACCAGTTAGCTCTGGAACAATAACAAACCCAGATAGTGTATTTAACTAATGATTACAGTAGATAATTATTATATAGATGAAGAAATACCTAAGATAGTAAGTGATTTAAAGCTAAGCTTGACAAATGGCAAGCTAGCTTTTCATGAAATGAAGACTGCAGGTTACAGCGTGCCTTGTCCTGTGCATAAGAATGGCTTAGAAAGAAAGAATAGCTGTTATATAGACCCAGAGACTGGCACTTGGCACTGCTTCTCTTGTGATGCCTCAGGAAATATAGCCCAATTTGTGCAAGCTTGTTTTGGAAGCTCAATAGATTTTGCTAAAGATTGGCTAATTAAAAGATACGGTAAAGTAGCAGCCACTAAAATTAAGCTTGGAGACCCTGTTCAATTAGGAAAAAAGAATACAGGTATTAAAATAGATAAGTCTATATTAGATAGTTACACATCGTATTGTCAATATTTAGCACAAAGAAAGCTTAGCAGAACAATTTGTGAAGAGTTTAATGTTAAATATGATCCAAAAGAAAGAAAAGTTATTTTTCCTGTATATAATATTAAAGGCGATTTAGTATTATTTGCTAAGAGATCCGTAGACTATAAAAGCTTCTTTATGCCAAGAGATGCACGAAGAGAAGTATATAATCTAAATATAATTATTAAAAACAACTTAAAACGTGCTATGATAGCTGAAGGACCTATTGACTGCTTAACAGGTTGGTGTCATAATGTGCCAACGATAGCAACCTTAGGAAGTATAGCTGATGAGCAAATAGAGGATTTAAATAAATCAGGTATAAATATTTTATATGCAGCTTTTGATAATGACCAATATGGTGAAATTTTTAGAAATAAGCTAAAGAAAAAGCTTGGAAAACATATAATAATAGTAGACGTATATATGCCTAATGGTAAAAAAGACGTAAATGATTTATCAGATTCAGAGTGGGAACAGTTGATAAAACAATATAATTTACCACAAATTGAAAATAATTCGATAAAATTTGTAAATGACAATGTATAATATAATGAGACGCGAAAAAGCGAAGGAGATTTTATAATTTATGAGTAGTTTTAATTATGCAGAATTAATGAAGCAAAACAACAGATCAGGAAGCACACAAAAAGGTAGCGGACAAAAGATTGGTTTCTTTAAGCTATCAAATGATGGTGATTCAGCTGTTGTTAGATTTAATGTAAGTAAGATTGATGAGCTAAAGTTCGCTAAGGTTCATACAATTAAGGATAAGCAAGGCTGGAAGACAATTAGCTGTTTTAATGCTATTGATTCTTTTGAAAACAAGTGCCCATTATGCACTGCTAATAAAGAAGGCGCAGAAAATGTAGGTAAGGCTCAAAACCAAGTTTTCATCCCAGTTATTGTATCTTATCTAGATAGAGCTACAGGAACATACAGTGATCCACAACCAGCTATCTGGCAAAAGAATGCTTATTATGGAGCTCAAGAAATCAATACATTATTGACAACTTATGGTGATTTAAGAGAAAGCTTATTCACAATTAACCGTATTGGTGGCAGAGAAAAGGGAACTAAGGTTACATATACAGCTAACTATATTCCTGAAAAGATGGCAGCTAACTATAATATTCCAACAGATTTCAGTGCTTTTGAAGGTTATGACCCAGCTAAGCATGACTATTGGGTAAAGACAGAAGATGAAATTGCCACTTTCTTAGAAACAGGTGAATTCCCAGCTTTTAAGAAGGCTGAAAAGACAGAAGCAGCTCCTGTTAAAGATGAACCTGCTACCCAACCACCATTTATGGCTGATGAATATGCAGCTCTAGTTATGCCTAAGGTAGCTGAGCCAGAAGTAGGCGGAGTATTAGCAGCAGCAGAAGCTTTGTTAGCTAATGAAACACCTGCACAACCAGCTCCAACACCAACAGCAGATGCACCTCAAAGAACATTTGAGAGACCAGCACCAAAGTTTAATTTCTAATAGGCTACGATTAAGTTTCATAACTTAAATATTGAATAAATTGTCTGAAAAATGGCAATTTATTCTTTTTTATATTGTATATTATTATGAATACTGTTTTAAAATGAGGTAAGAAATGCCAGGACTATTTGGTGACGAGTTTGAAATTACATTAGAAAAACCTGATATAAAGGACATATTAAAGCGTGCTGAAGGCGAGCTTTCTGAAGTTGATGCTAAGAAAGTATTAAAATCTAAAAGTATTACACTTCAAGAAAGATTAAGTTTCATCAGCGAGAATGTTTTAAGAGTATTAGGTAGACAAAAGCTTAATATTAAGGTTGTTACAAGCATAGATGAGTTTAGAGCTTATATAGATGCTGCATTAGAAGTAGGCTGTATAGCAGTCGACACTGAAACAAATAACAGCACTGATGCTTATACTTGCCAAATTATGGGCTTATGTTTATATGTGCCTGGAAAGAAGCAGATATATGTGCCTGTAAATCACACAAATGTTGATACAAATGAAAGACTTTCTTATCAGCTAACTGAAAAAGATATTAAAGAACAGCTTTCTCGTCTCGTTATAAGCCCAAATAAGCCAAATATCATAATGCATAACGGAAAGTTCGATTATGAAGTTTTGAAATGCACATGCGGCCTACAATTAGCTCCAACTTGGGACACATTAGTAGCAGCCAGAATCATAGATGAGAATGTTTTTGCTGATAAAAAGGTTAGCTTAAAATATATTTATACAACTTATATTGACCCAACACAAACAAAATATAGTATTGATGCTTTATTTGAAGGCACACCTTACAGATATGTCGACCCAGATATATTTGCTTTGTATGCTGCTACCGATTCACTTATGACTTATAAGGTTTATGAATGGGAAATGGAGTATTTTAATAAACCAGAAAATGCAAGACAATTAAAGCTAATGGAACAAATTGAGATTCCATCAGTTGAAGTTACTGCTGAGACAGAGCTATATGGTGTTGATATTGACCAAGAAGAAGGCGCACGTTTAAAAATTAAATATGATAAGCAATTAGAAGAGCTAGATGCTGATATAGCAAAAGAATTAAATAACTTAAAAGATTTAATTTCTGCATGGAAGCTATCTTATTATGCAAACAGCAGAGGTAGAATATATCAGTCTTCTAAATCTAAAATGTCTTTACAAAAAGCTGAAGAAACTTATACACTTCAAGATGATAAAGGAAGAAAGTATAAACTTGGTAAACCAATGGTTTCTCAACTTGAAGACCCAATTAACCTAGCTTCACCAACACAACTTGCTATATTATTTTATGATATATTATTAAGACAGCCGGCTGACCCAAAGAATCCAAGAGCTACAGGTGAAGATGAAATTAAGTTTTTAGATGACCAATTATTAGCTGACTTAGATAGCTTAGATGAAATAGCTGAGGCAACAGTAGACCAATTCTTAATCATGGAAGAATCAGCACAAAAAGAAGCTGAGAAACAAGCTAAAGATAAAAAGGTGAAAGAGAATATGCCAGGCTTTGAGTTTTATACAACAGCTAAAGTAAAGCAATTCTTGCCAGACAGAGATAAGCTAATTGAGCTTTATAAGCAAGCTTTACCAGCAGCACACAATTTGTGTAAAGCTTTATTGGTAAGACGTGGTATTGTAAAGCTAATTACAACTTATATTGATGTTATTCCGGCCTTAGCTAAATATTGGCCAGATGGTCGTATTAGATACAGACTAAATAGCACAGGAACTGACACAGGCCGTTTTGCTTCAGGCGGTAAGTTTAAGTTCTTAGACGAGAATGATAATCCAGTTGAAATGAACTCAATTAACAGCCAAAATATTCCATCACACAACCCTGAAATAAGAACGCTATTCAGAGCAGGTAAAAAAGTCTATGACTGTGAATGTTTAGATGACTGTTATAAGATTTATGAAACCTCAGAAATAGAAACAACTGAAGGCTATAAGAAAGCACCCGATGTAAAGATTGGCGATAAGTTAGTCTCAACAGAAGGCATAGATACTATTATAAATATTAACTATGAAAATAATTATTATACATTTTATATTAAAGAGGGAGGTGATGTCTAATGAAGTCTGTTAAAGTTCGTGCTAATTGTAAAATAGTCGGATCAGACTATTCTTAGGTCAGGACAAGAATTAAGATTAGCTGCATACTTAAGCCAAGACCCAACACTTTTGAAAGCTTATGCTGAAGGCAAAGATGCTTATGCTATTATTGCTAGTATGATTTTTGATATGCCTTATGAAGACTGCTTAGAGTTTTATAAGCCAGGTTCAGTAGTTGAAATAGATGGTAAAAAAGTTGTTTCTGGCTCAGGTAAAGAGGAACAAGTAGAAGTAGACGACCAAACAGGAATAACAACTCTATATTATAATATGCTAGAAACAGATAATGGTGATGTAGCTGTTAAAGACCTACAGATAGGTGATAAGATTAAAGCTGATGATGGTTGGTTAGCTATTACTGATAAGCAGCCAGTTGATGAACAAAATATAAAACTCATGTTTAAGAAGTGCTAAATTAAATGACAAGCTATAATTAGCAGCCAGGAGAGATATACCATGAAACATATAATTTATTTAGCAACTAATCTTATTAATAATAAAAAATATATTGGTCAGACAAAAGAAGGTAGACTTGATCGTAGAATTTTTGAACACATTAATGATATTCCCTATACAAAAGCTACAACGATTTTTCATGCTGCTTTAGATAAATATGGATTAGATAATTTTACTTTTGAGATACTTGAGTCTAATATTGATACTGCAAATATTGACAAAAAAGAACAAGAATATATTAAACAATATAACACTTATTACAAGAATAATTGTGGTTATAATATGACTTTAGGTGGTCAAGGCACTCATGGATATGTTTTTACAGAAGCTGATAAAAAGAAAATGAGTGAAAAAAATAAAGCTTGGTGGAAAAACCTTAAAGAAAATAATCCAGAAAAATATAAAGCTATTTGTAAAGCTAACTCAGAACGCCAAAAGGGTAAGCCTAAGTCTGAAGAAGCTAAAAGAAAGCTAAGCATAGCTAGAAAAGGTATGGTGCCTTGGAATAAAGGTTTACATATACCAGATGCTTTTAAAAACTGTAGCAGAGCAAAAGCTAGAATTACAGCAGGAATAGCAAAAGTAGGCCAATATAATTTAAAGACAGGTGAGTTTATTCAAGTTTTTGAGTCATCTTATACAGCTGCACTTGCAGTAATAGCTCAAGATGAATACAAGAATACTTTACCTAATACAGCTATGGGTAGAATACATAAAATTTGTAAAGAAAAACTAGGACATGCCTATGGATTTATTTGGCGACATTATGAAGACTATAAAGATAGCCCTTTGTCAGAAGACATAGTAAAAAAAGAAAATAAGCAAGCCAGAGCAAAAGTAATTTTTCGATTAGATGAATCGTATAATATAATAGAAAAATTAGAATCAGCAGCTAGTTATTCAAAAACGCTATCAAATGACTATAAAAGACAACGAAATATAGCACGAAAAATAAATGAAAGCTGCTTAACAGGAAAAAAATATATGAATAATTATTGGAAGTATGAAGAGGAGGTGATGTCATAATGAAGCTAGCGAATATAACAGTTAAATCACCAGCTAGACTAACAAGTAAAGCTGGAAAAGAAAGACGTTCTGTTGGAAAAACGCTAGTTCTTTAGGGCCGTAGCTGGCAACTATGGAATGTCTGGAGCAGGAGCAGGATCGCTAATGGGCAAGACTGCTAAAGAAGGCACTGAATTACTTGAAAAGTATTTCAAGATGTTCGGTGGCTTAGGTAGTGCTATTGCCAATGCTAAGAAGTTCTTGAGAGAACACGGTTATGTAGAGGGCTTATTAGGTCGTAGACGTAGACTTCCTGACTTGTTCTTACCAAAGTATGAAATCTATCTAAAGGATAATGATGATGCTAAGAACTTTAACCCATTTATTGGCTGTGAAAACAGACTTGAAGAGTCATACTCAGTTAAATACTGGAAGGAAGTATTAGCAGAAGAGATACAAAGGTCTGATGAATGGCAAAGAAGCAAAGACCCATCTTGGAAAAGCAATGGTGAAATCAGCAATGCTTGTTATACAAAAATGGCTATAAGAGCTTTACATGGCGAAAAGCATATGCGCCAAGAATATAGAAATGGCAAAAAGGTTTGGTATGTTAAAGAGCCTACACAAAAGCTTGAACCAGTTATTATTCAAGCTAATACTGGTAGAATTGCACAAGCAGAAAGACAATGTTTTAATGCTTTAATTCAAGGTTCTGCTGGAACACTTACTAAAAAAGCTATGATTGACATCTATAGAGATCCTCAATTAAGAGCATGGGACACACACTTGATTATTTCAGTGCACGACGAAGTTTTAGTTGAATGTCCTGAAGAGTATGCTGAACAAGTTGAAAAGCGTCTTCCTGAAATTATGATTAATGCAGCTATTGAACTTGGTATTACAGCTCCGGCTATGAAGTGCGACCCTTACAACGTAAGTCGTTGGTATGCTGATTCTGCAGCAGTTTCTATCAGAGCTGAGTTTGATAAGCTTGAAAAGGGCGATGAGAAGAAAGGCATTGCGCCAATTTCAAGAGAAGAGGCATTAGAAAAGATATATGAAAATCACATAGAATTCCCAAAAGAAGCAATTTACAAAGCTATCACAGAAGGAATAGATTTAGAATATTAATATTGTATAATATATAGAAGGAGCATAAACAATGATTATTCAAACAAAAGAATTTAAAGATGTGGCTAATACTATTTTAGCAGCTATTAGTTCTGATAAGAATGTAGCTAATGTTGAGATTATAGCTAAAGATAAAGCTATTTCATTAAATGCAACAAATAAAGAATGGTTTGTATCAGTTAAATATAATTTAACAGAAGATATTAACTTTAGAGCTGTTGTAAATGCAAATACTTTTTTAGGCTTAGTCACTGGTATTACAGCTGATGCTTTTGAAGTAGAAGCTAGTGAACAAGATCTAACTATTAAAGTAGGTAAGAGCAGTTATAAAATTCCATTAATCTACGATAATGATAAGCTTATGACGTTACCTGTAATTAAGCTAGTTAATGATACTGTTAATATGAATATTAGCAACGATATTTTAATGAGCATTTTAAATGTAAATAGTAAAGAAATTCAAAAGACAAAAGGAATTGATCCTGCAAAAATTGATGAATTACAAAAGCTTTATTATTTAGATGAAAACGGTTGTTTTACCTTTACAACTGGTGCATGTGTTAATTCATTTAAGTTAGAGAAACCAATTAAGCTATTATTATCTGACAGAATTGTTAGATTATTTAAGCTATTCAAGACAGATGTTAATTTTATGTATGGTACAGATGCTTTATCAAATGGCTTCTTGCAATCAAAAGCTGTATTTTATAATGATACAACTTATTTGGCAGCTATTGTAAATAGCGATGATGTAATGTTAAGAAAAATTCAAGGGCCTATTAATTTAATTAAGCAATTTATGGCTGACAGCTATCAAAATAGAGTTATTGTTTCAGCAACAGAGCTATCTAATGCCATTAACCGTATCATTACATTTAATAAAAACTGCAATAAAGAGTTAAATACATTTGAACTTAAAGGCATTTGCACATTCTCAGGTGATGATATGGTAATTACAGATGAAAATGGTAATGTTGAATATGTAAAAACGAATACAGGTAGCATAATTGATGGAAGCTATGCAATGAAGCTTAACTTAGCTGACTTAAAGTTTATTTTAGACTCATGCAAGAATGAAGCTATCACATTAAACTGTGGTAATCATAGATCTGTAATGCTTGTGCGTGGTGATATTACTAACGTAATTCCAGAACAGCTTAAGTAAGAGGCAAGTAAGTGGCTACAAAGTGATAAATAATGTTATTTTTAGTGCTAAATTAAATAGATACTAAACTAATTGGAGACTATAATATGCTTAATATACATATAAAAATGACAGAGCTTAGCAATATAGCTATTTTTAAAGAGCAGGCTGATTGCAAAAACTATTTACAATTTTTAGTAGATAATGCACAGCCTAATACAGAACTAGGTTGTCAAGTGCACCACATTATTCCAAGGGCATACTATAAGCAAAATAATATGGCTATAGATAATAACAGCACAAATTTAGTTAGACTTCATTATGCTGACCATATTAAAGCACATTATTTCTTAGCTTTACATACAATTGATACTATGGCTGCAGCTAATCTAAAAGCAGTTAGATCCATGCTTCATTGAATTGGGCGAGATGACTTAAAGAAAAAGCAGCTCAGTGAAGCTGATTATAAAGATTTGCAAGCTTTATATGAAAAGCTAGAACTTGGCTTAACTTATGATAGATTATATAATTATCTCATAGTTGAAGGGCATACAAAAAAAGAAGCCTGTGATTTTTTTGGCTGTAGTAAATCATACTTTAGAGCAAAGCTTAAAAAATATAATATAGTAATTCCAAATTACTATACACCAAGTAAAGCAGAGCTTATACAATATTATAAAAATGAAAATCATACACTAACAGAAACAGCTAGCCATTTTGGATGTTGTACTGCAAAATTAATTGTATTAAATAAAAAATATGGCATATGTAAGCATGAACAGCTTTATTTAAAAATAAATGAAAAAGACGTATACGATTTTTTTGTAAACCAAAATCATAATAAATACGAAACAGCGGCCCATTTTAATATACCTGTTGATAAAATGGTAATATTTTTAGCTAATCATAATATAACAAAGAAGCAGTATTTTGATAATATTAAAAATGAACTCACAGCAGATTATTTATATGAGCTTTATGTAAGACAAAATTGGTCAAGAGCTGATATTGCAAAAAAATATAATTGTAGCGAGGCTTTTATTAAGAAATTGCTTATTAAACACAAAATAACAAAAGGAAAGATACAAATAAATGAGTAAAACAACTTTAGGTAAACAATTTGAAGATAGATTTGCCAAGAATTGGCGAAGCTGTTTTCCAAATACATTTTTATTTAGACTGAAGGATCAAATGTCAGGCTATAAGGTTACATCACAAAATCCTTGTGATTATTTAGCATATGTAAATAAGCAATTGTGGATGCTTGAGTGCAAAGAAACTAAGGAAAATACTTTTAATTTTGCAAAACTAACACAATATGAAGATATGTTAAGTTATAGCGGCTTAGAAGGTGTGAATCCTTATGTTATTATTTGGTTTTCTTCGCATGATAAAGTTATAGCAGTTAGAATAGAGGAAATTAAAAGATTAAAGGACTTAGACTTTAAATCAATCAATATTAAAATGCTTCAAGACACATCGTATAATATAGTAGCAATCCCATCAGTCAAGAAAAGAACATTTATGGATTCAGATTATACAGTTATTCCAAGTATTATGGAGGATAAATAATGAATGACAAATTACAAAATGCTTTAGAAAAAGTTGAAACAACTTATGGTGAGCTTGTAGAAATAGCTAATGATATTATTGGCCCAATAGTAAAGCATGCAAATGAGCTTATTGAGAATATTAATGCTAATGCTTATACTTTGACTATTGAACAGATTAGAGATAATATTTTAGCTTTACAATTAGCAGCTTATCAATTAGCGGAAGTAAAAGAAAAATCAGCAATGAAGGCTGAAATTGCTGAAGCTTTACAAAAAGAACAATTTGCTATCAGCTTCAATAGCTTTGACGGTGCAGCAGCAGTGAAGGATAAGCTAGCTTTAGTAGCTAATGCGCCAGAAATAGCAACAAGTGCCTTATATAATTTAATAGCAAGCCTATTAAAGACAAAGCTTGATAGCTTATATAGAATGGTAGATTCATTAAAGTCTATTTTAATGTCTCGCATGCAAGAGTCAAAATTCATGAACCTTGGCTCAAATGCAGAAATACCACCAACAGTAAATACATTTAATTAAGGAGATATAAATGGCTAGTATTTTAGATACAGTTAAGACGCTTAATAAGCAGTACAAAGATGACAATTTAATTATTAAAAGCAACATTTTACCAAGTTATGAAAGATTAGCTTCTGGTGCTTTTGGTATGGACTATGTACTATTTGGTGGCTTGCCAGAAGGTAGACTTTGTGTTTATTCAGGTCTTCCACACTCTGGTAAAACAACAGGTGCATGTTGTGAATTAGCAGCTTATCAAAGAAAGCATCCAGATCAAACTTGTGTATATGTTGATGTAGAACACTCATTAGACTTAAAGTTCCAAGCAGCTATGAATGGTATTGATTTATCAAAGCTTTTCTATTTTAGCCCAAATGGTTTATCAGGCGAACAAATCTGTGATGCTATTATTGAGCTTGAAAAGTCAGATGATGTTGGTATGATAGTCTTAGATTCACTTCCAGCCTTAATTCCAGAGGCAGTTTTGAAAGAAGACCTAACAAAAGATGCTGGTATGCGTGGCACAATGGCTAAAAGATTATATCCATTCTGTGCAGAAATGGCTGATTTGTGCTCAAAGAAAAACAATATATTTATTATGATTAACCAAGTTAGAGACGATGGCAAGACATTTACAGGTGCTCAAAAGTGGAAAGAACCTTGTGGTGGTGCGCCAGGTTTCTATTCATCAGTTTCAGTAAGATTTGGTACAAGAAAGTTTACTAAGGGCGATGACATGGATGCTTGTGGTGCTGCAAATGGTGAAGGTGCTGATGGTTTTAGACTTCAATTTAAGATTATGAAGAATAAAACAGCTCCTTGCAATAGAGGTGGTGGTTTCATTACCTATAGATATGCAACAGGTTTAGATTGGCTAAATGATTTACTTGAAATAGCTGTTGGTTTTGATTTTATCAAAAGACTAAATAATATAACTTATCAATTGGTAAACTTAGAAACAGGCGAAATCTATATAGATACTAATGGTAAAGCTTTACAGGGTAAGAAAGCAGATTTAATTGATTATATTAAGACAAATATTTCTTTCCAAAAAAGCTACATGGATATGCTTACTAAGTATATTAGTGCTTCAGATGCAAATTATGGCTCATTGTTAGATGCAAGAGCTTCAGCAGAAATTGATGCACAAGAAGAAGCAACAGCAGCTGATAGACTTCCAGATAAGGAGTTTGTATCTTAATGGCCTTTGGTTTAAGAGAACGCATAAAAGATACAGACAAGCCAAAGCCAACAAGATTTTTCTCGTCACAACAAGAAAAATCTGTGGCAAAAGCTGTTAGTGGCCAAAGACAGCCAAACAGTGGGGCAACTATGTGGGCACCTGGAGATGTAGTAGCTGGAAAATTTTTAGTTGAATGCAAAACTAAAATGACTGATTCTAAATCTATCTCTATCCAAAAAGAATGGTTTGAAAAAAATACTAGGGAAGCTGTATTTCGTGGTTTGCCTTATGGTATTGTAGCATTTAATTTTGGTCCAAATCAAAAAATGTATTATATTATCGATGAAAATTTAATGATTGATTTTATAGACTATATGAATACCAAAAATGAAGACAATTAATACAGGAACAACTTTATTTAAAAAGATGGTTAAAAAGTAAGCTAAATTAAGTATAAGAGGTTATTTTTATGGAAAAACAAAAATTACTTGATTTAGCTATTTTTATTGATAATGAATACTTAGATAAGTATATTTATTTAGTTAGCACTTATAATAAGCAATATACCAAATTTGAAACTCAAAAACATCATATTATACCAAGGGCATATTTTAAGCACAATAATATTAAGGTAGATAGTTCTAAGTCTAATCTAGTGTGCTTAACTTATAAAGACCATGTTTTAGCTCACTATTATTTATATAAATGCAGCAAGGGGTGATTTAATAATTGTATGCTTCGAGCACTTACTTATCTAAGCAATAGATTAATTGCAGATAATAGTTTAACAGAAACAGAAGTATTATCAATAGTAAGCAACTTAAATGACTTATATATATTAGATAAACAGAATGACTCTATACGTCTTAGAGATGGAAAGTGAGTTAATAATGCAGTAAGTCAGCGATATGTCAGTGGTAAAAATTTGCAAGATTTTTTAGCTAAAAATCCAGACTGAAAAATAGGGAAATTGCCTATGACAGATGAGCAGAAATTAAAATTACTGTTAGCAAATAAGGATAAAATAAAAGGCAGAAAAACAATTAATAATGGAATGCTTGAAAAAATGGTTATGCCTAATGAATTAGCTAGCTATATAGAGCAGGGTTGAAAGCTGGGTAGATTGCCAAAAAATTGTATAGCTAAACATTACCCATCAGCTGCTTCACGTGAAAAAAATAGACTTGCTCATCTTGGAAGAACCCCTTGAAATAAAGGCCTTACAAAAGAAAGTTCAGAAATAGTAAAAAAATGTTCTATCGATAATTCTGGCCAATGAAAAACTGGGCATCAGCCATGAAACACTGGAAAGCACTTTTCTGAGGAAAGTAAAAAGAAAATGAGCATGGCAGCAAAAAAACGTGGTATAAATAGCGGAAAAAAAGTAGTTTGAATAGAGCAAAATATTATTTATAGCACTATAAAAGAAGCCAGTATGGATGTAAGACTTGACCTATCACGTGGAATAATTTTTGAAATATTAAAGCATAGAAGAGTAATAGAAGGTAAAACTCTTAATTATTTAGAAACAAAAAACAACAATTAGAAAATAATATTGTATAATATTATAGACAAAGTAAAGGAGAATGCTAATGTATAGATTAGATGAAGACTTAGACGATATTTTAGGAAATATCAAAACATTTACGCCAAACTTAGAGCTGCCAGACCCAGACTTGAGAGATCTATGGCTTGAAGAAAAGAATAGAATAATTTGGTTAGATGATAGCGTAGGCCATGATTCGCTTTCAATAGTTAAAAAAATCATGAATTACAATATTATGGACAAAGATACAGCTATCGAAGAAAGAAAGCCAATTAAGCTTTTATTAGATACACCAGGTGGAAGTGTTGATGTTATGAATGTTATCATAAATGCTATTAAAATTAGTAAGACACCTGTATGGACAATTAACTTTGCTTCAGCATTATCAGCTGGTGCACACATCTTAGCAGCAGGACACAAGCGTTTTGCAATGCCTGGCTCAACAGTTCTAGTGCATAGTGGCAGTTGTCAAATTTCAGGCACAGCTGAGCAAGCAGAAAAAGCAAAAGAATACTATGATAAGGTTAGCAAAAAAGCTGATGACCAATTATTAGCTGACACAAAGATTGATAAAAAGCTATATAAAAAGAAAGCGCCATTTGACTGGTATATTTCAGCTGAAGAAGCTCTAGAATATGGCATTATTGATAAAATTATTGATAACTTTGATGAGCTTGCTTAATAAAAACTTAAAAGAAAATATAGGGTAGGCTGTTAAAACGGCCTACTTTTTATTGTATATTATTATAGTGATATGATTAGACCTATTATACAAAAACAATTAGATAAAGTTGCATTTGCTGACCTTAGCAATTATAATGCTGAGACGAATACTTTCATTATTCCTAAGTATTCTAAGCCTTTATATGATGTTCAAGGATGCTATTTAGTCAAAGTGGCGAAAGATATTGTAGGAAATATAGACTCAGCATTGGCAGCTAATTGGAATAATAGCACGGCACCAAGATTTGAGTACTTAAAGATTTTTGTCACAAAAAAAATGGGCGGAATGATTTATGTAAATTCATTTGGCTATGATATGGACAAAAAGCAAGACCTAATGATAGCTTGGAATGGCTGGTTGCCAGCAAATGACCTAACACAAATAGAAATACTTTAAAAAAAGAGGTAATAGATGGATAGACAAAGTTTAGCAGTAAAATATAGACCAAGAACTTTTGAGCAAGTTGCAGGACAAAGTGTTGTCTGTAAGGTTTTAGAGAAACAATTAGAGCTTCAAAACTTTAAAAATTGTTATTTATTTGCAGGAGCTTCAGGTTGTGGAAAGACTACACTTGCACGTTGTTTCGCAAACAGAATAAATAATGGCGAAGGTGACCCAATTGAAATTGATGCTGCAAGTAATGGCTCTGTAGATAACATAAGAGCTATTATAGAGAGTGCAAATCAAAGAAGTTTATCAGGTATTTATAAGATTTTTATTATAGATGAATGTCATGCTATCACTTCAACAGGTTGGCAAGCTTTCTTAAAAGGTATTGAAGAACCACCTCTATACACTATCTTTATTTTCTGCACGACAGAGCCTAACAAGCTTCCACAAACTATCCTGAACAGAATGCAGAGATATAATATTTCAAAAATTGATTCTATTTCCATTAAGAACTACTTAAAATATATTTGTGGGCAAGAGGGATTCACAAACTATGATAGCACAATAGACCTAATTAGCAAGGTTGCTAAGGGCTGTATGAGAGATGCTATCACTATGCTTGATCAATGTGCTACGTATTCAGCCGATTTGAGCTTAGAGAACACAAGAGCGGTCTTAGGTAGCTTTGCTTTTGAAGTTATGCTTAAGCTAACTAACACTTTGTTGTCAGCAGATGCCCAAGGAATGATACAAACTATTGAAGAAGTAGATAAAAATGGTGATATAAAGCAATTCATGGGCTCATATTTAGAATTTGTGCTCGACTTAAATAAATATGTGCTATTCAAAAGCATAGATATTACAGCTATTCCAAAATATTTGGAGAGCGAAGTGCAATACTTGACAAGTTTTGATGGTGCAGGCCTATGGTATAATAAGCTTGCTGAGTATTTGCTTAACCTAAAGACAAATATCAAATATGATTTATCACAAAAAGCAACAGTAGAAGCTTACTTATTGAAACTTTGCAGAGGCAATTAATTAAATGAAAGAGATTATCGGACAAAACAAGATAGTTAGCCAAATAAATCAGCTTACTTTAGATAATCTGCCAAAGACTTTAATGCTTATTGGTCCTGACGGTAGCGGTAAGCATTTAATAGCTGACACGATAGCTGAAAAGTTTGAGCTTGAGGTTATTGAGCTTGTTGAGAAGGTAGACCCCGAAGACTTGATTGAGTATAGACAGTTATCTATGCCAAGACTTTTTATTATAGACTTAGGTTTATTCACAGAAAGACAACAAAATCAGTTATTAAAGTTTATTGAAGAGCCACCAACTGCAAGCTATATCGTGCTTTTGACGGAATCTACTGTAGGACTTTTAGATACAGTGCTTAATAGATGCACAAAATGGACCTTAGAGCCATATTCAAAAGAAGAGATAATAGCTATTACACATACGGTTTTAAGAAATGACCTTGTATTTGAGGTTGTAAAGGCACCAGGTCAGCTATTGAACATCTCAGAAAAGATTATTGAGCAAACTATTAACCTATGCGACAAAATTATTAAAAATATAGATAAAGCAGGTTATGCAGATGCCTTAAGCTTAAGCGGTTTTATTAACTATAAAGAAGATTTTGATAAGCCAGACTTCTATTTCTTCTTTAATGTGCTTGAATTATTAGCTTTTAAAGAGTTTATGAAGACACAAAGTGATTTAAGCTTTACAGTTTATCAAATAACAAATGAATATAAGCAAAAATTGATTACAAAGACTATTTCAAAAGAGCCTTTTATGCTTAATTTCTTAACAAAACTTTGGAAGGAGACAAGATAAGCTATGGATATTATTGATTTAAAAGAGTATATTACTGAAGATAAGCTATCAGATGACTTACTTGTCTTTATTTGTGCTGATGATAATGCTAAGTTCTTAGCCGATCAATATATAGCTGAAATTAGCCAAAGAAAAAACCTTGCACTGAATGCTATTCAAAGCTTGTCTTCTTATTCAAATAATGTAGCAGGCTTTATGTTAGACCCAGATACGACTTTATCAGTCTTAAGAGTTGAAAAGTTTGAAGAATTATATAAAGGTTATTATAATTTTAAGAATGTTGTAGTAATTTGTGATAAGATTGACAAAAAAGTTGAAGCAGTTGTATCAGATTTTGTTGTAAAGTTTCCAAAAGTTGAAGATTGGCAAATGGAAGCTTTTATTAAAACACAAATACAAGGTTTAACTGATGAAGATATTAAATGGTTAGTTGGCGCTTGTAAAAATAACATGTATAAAGTGCAAACTGAGCTTGATAAGCTGAAGCTATTTAAGCCAGAAGAGCAAAGAGATATACTAATAGCTATGAAAGAAGCAGAAAATAGCGACTTATTTAATATGCAAGTATTTGAGCTATCAGATGCAGTAGTTAGAAGAAAGCTTTATGTAGTTTTAGACTTCTTAAAGCATAAAGAAAGCTGCGATTTTGACGTCTTTCCAATTACTAGCTTAGTATTAAAGAAGCTAAAGAGTGTGCTTTTTGCATTTTATGCTAAAGGTGCAGGCCTTACACCAAAAGAGTTTAATGCAACGAAGTATTATGACAAAGATATTAAGTATTCACAAGAGTATTTAATGAATAAAATAGAGTTTTTATCAGATATTGATAATAAACTAAAGACAGGTGCCTTAGACATCTCAAAAGATGCTCTATTGGATTATGTCTTATGTGGCTGCTTGATTTAAAAAAGCCGATAAATTAGCTGTAAGGTAGCAAAACACTTGACAATGGGCTTATAATGAGCCCAAATAAGCTATTTAGGAGACAATTAATGAGTGAAGAGTTAAAAACAGAAATATTAGAACCTGAAAAGAAGCAAGAAAAGTATTCTTATTCTAAAATCGATACTTATAAGAACTGTCCATTTCATTATAAATTAAAATATGTAGATGGAAATTATGTGCCATTTGACAGTATTGCTACAGAATTTGGAACACTTATTCATGAAACAGAAGAAGCTATTGGAAATGCTATTAAAGATGGACAGACTATTGATTATATAGCATTAAAGCATAATTTTAGCATAAGATCTGCTGAATTAAAAGCCAAATATACAAAAGCTTGGATGGAAAAAGATAAGTCTAATAGAACTTATGATGATAAAGCTATTGAATACTTAACTTCAGGGATATACAGACTAGAAACTTTGATGAAAAAGCACCCTGAATATGAGATTATTGGTTGTGAAGTTGAGTTTGACTTCTTATTTAATGGCAAATATCTGTTCCATGGCTTTATAGATAGAATATTTTATAACAAAGATACAAAACAATTTATTGTGCAAGATATAAAGTCTTATGCAGTGCCACTTGATAAGGATAAATTGACTACACCTTTGCAATTTGTAGTCTATACACTAGCTATGGCTGAGAAGTATAAGGCTAATTTTGCTGATATAAGCTGCCAATATGACTTACCACTATGTGATATGGTTCAAGATGCAGGCACAAAAGGCTATGTAGACCGCGGAATCAAGAAGCTTGATGAGCTTTTCTTAGGCATTGAAGGAAAAGATTGGAAACCAGCACCTTGTCCACTTTGTGCTTGGTGTGAATTCAGCAGAACAAGCGAGTTTGGCAAGGATCCTGCCAATAAGCAATATAACTTATGCCCATATTATAGCTTATGGACAAAAGATAGAAAGATGTTTGGCAAGGAAAATGAATGGTTAGGCATGAGCATGCACCCAGTTATAATGGAAAACTTTAAAAGGAAGCATCATTTAGTATAATTATGGCATTAAATGGTTTAATTTATGATTTAATAGTTATTGGTGAAAGTCAAGAAGGGCTAGATCTTATAAAAGAGCTCTATAAGTTAAATTCTGAGCTTAAAATCTTACTTATTAGCAGTACAGTATCTAAGCAAGTAAAGGGTGTTGAAGCTATTGAGAGGACAGTTGTTGATGCACAGTATTCATATGGGGTTGCTGTAGCTATTATTTCTTATACAGAGGCTTATTTAGCTAAAAATTTGGTCTTTGCTACAGGACAAATTGCAACAAAATTGATGAATGAACCAGATAATAATGTATATTATAATGTAAAAGCTATTAAAAAAGGCGCAAAAAATGTAGTTGTCTTTGGTAATAATGCTAATACAATAAATGAAGCTATTTCTATCTCAAGAAAAGCAGATAAAGTATTTATTTGTGAAGAAAGCAACAGCTTAGCTCAGCTGGTTGAGAAACAAATTGAGCCAAGATATGATAATATAAGCTATTTACCAATGAGCAAAATACAAAGCTATGAATATGATGTTGATGGTAAGCTAAATAAAGTCTACTTGAGTACATTAGCAGAACTTCCTTGTGATGCTTTGTATGTATCATTAGGAAAAAAGCCAGATACAGCAACTTTTTCTAGTAGAATGCTGAAGCTTGATGAAGAAGGTTATATAATTGTTGAAAATGGGCTTATTCCAGGAGTTGACAATGTGTATGCTATTGGCAAATGCACAAAATATAATGTTAAAAACACAGAAAAAACACTTGAGTCTTTGAAAAATAAGTTTAAGAAGGAGAATAAATAATATGACAGCAAAAGAATTATGGGAAGAAATTAACTATACAGCTTTGACAAATGCTTTAGATGATATTAAAGCTTATGCAACACCTGATTTAGAAAGAAAAGTGCCACACTGGAGAGATTCATTAGTTGGTGCTAAATCAAAGCTAGATGCTTATGCAGGTTATGTTAATAAGCTATTTACAAAAGGAGTTATGGCTTTAGGAACAGATGACTTAAAAGCACCAATTTTAATTATTCCAGCAAGTTTTGTGCCAGTAATTTCATTTAATAGTGATTTTAAGCGCAGTAGTGATATGCCAATTTTAGGACCTTACATGGCAGGCGAATTTGATGGAGATGCTGGTAAAGCATTAGTTGTGGTAGATCCAATGCTTACAAATGAAATCTATTATGCAGATATTGATGCAAGTAAAGCAGTAAAGTTTATTATTGAATAGGACAGCAAATAATGACAAATAGAGAGTTCGATATTATACAAGAATTTATTCAAGCAATGGCTGATAGTGTAAAAGGTAAAGGCACTGATCAAAATGGTCTAGTAACATATTGGGAAGTGCCAGCAGATGCTTTTATTAAGCTATCTAATAGAATAAAATTATTAGTCGATGATAATAAGGAGAGTAAATAATATGGCTATTTTAACAGATGACAGAAAGTTTAAGAATAATGAAGCATATTTAGCATTAGCTACAAAAGTTGTGCCAGATATGGAAGCTTTTAAGAATTATCTTTATAAAGCAGATTATTTTAATGCACCATATACAACAAAATATGTTGGAGCATATGCTGGTGGTCTTTGTGAGCATGCTTTAGCTTTATACAATGAGCTAACAATGTTATGCAATGCCTATCATCCAGGCAAATATACTGAGCAAGACATTATTAAGGTTGCTTTATTCAAGGACATCTATAAAGCTGAGCTATATGAAAAGTATAATAGAAACATTAAGAATGACGAAACAGGTAAATGGGAAACAAGAGTTGAATACAAGGTTAAAGATGTAAGACCAACTTTTGGAACACTAGGTTTCAGCTCTTATATGATAGCTAAATACTTCACAGAGCTTTCAGACGAACACATTGAAGCTATTGTACATGCTACTTTAGGTATGGAAGACGGCTTTAAGACAGCTGACATCTATGATATTATGCAATCTTATAAGTTAGTGCTACTAACACATATGGCAGAATTAGCAGCAAGCTACATGGGAGACGAAAACTAATGAAGATCTGCGTATTTACGGATGTGCATTGGAACAAGAAGTCTTCAATAGTTACTAAGCGTGGCGCTAAATATAGCCAAAGACTTGAGTATCTTATTAAGAGTATGAATTGGGTTAATGACTTAGCCATAGAACAAGCTTGCGGAGCTATGGTATGCTGTGGCGACTTCTTTGATAAAGATATAATTAATGATGAAGAAGTAACAGCTTTAAAAGAAATAGAGTGGAATGAGCTTGATAAATATTTTGTTTGTGGAAATCATGAATCAAGTACGATGGACTTACAATTTAGCACTTTAAATGTGTTAGGTCTAGGCGAAAGAAACCACTTTATTATTGATGAGCCTTGTATAACACCTATCGATGCTTTTAGCCCTAATACATGGTTTTGTTTTTTACCATATGTAACAGAGTCAGACAGAAAGCCACTTGAAAGCTACTTTAAGCTAGATGAAGGCGATAAATATATACTATTTTCACATGTTGATATTCAAGGAATTAACTACGGTGGATTTATTAGTAAAATAGGGTTTCCTTATGAGGATTTATCTAAACAATTTGATTTAACTTTAAATGGGCACTTACATAATCAAGACTTTATAACTAAAAATGTTTTGAATTTAGGTAGTTTATCAGCTCATAATTTCACAAATGATTCATTAAATTATAAATATGGAGCCTGGGTACTAGACACAGATACCTTAAAACTTGAATTCTTTGAGAACCCTTATAGTTTGAACTTCTATAAGTTTGATGTTTTGAAGGAAGAAGATTTAGAAATCCTAAAGAGTGTTAAAGATAATGCAGTTTTATCAGTTAGATGTGCTGCAAGCTTAACTGAAAAAGCAAAAGAAGTGCTAGCTTCACTTTCAGATAAGATAGTTGAGTCAAGAATAGTTTTAGTACAAACAGCTTTAGACACAGATGCTATTACATTAGACATTAAGGACTTAGCAATTAATCATATAGCCGAGTTTGAGAAGTGTTGCAGACAAAGCATTGAAAATACGGCTGTTTTAGATCAAGAATTAGCAGAGATTTGTAAATAATGAATAGATTAGATAGATTTGAGATAATAAAAGCCTCTTGTATAACAGAGCCTCGTAAAGAGGGTGCAGAATTAAGCAGTGACTATAGAGACTTACTAGACTATATAGAGAATTTACTAAAACTAGAGTATGAATTTGGCTGTCCAGTAGAAGTTATACTTAAAGCAATTAAACAAGGTAAAGTATTTAATCCACATGATAATTGCTATTATGATATTAAAAAAGTTTGGAGTATTTATTTTGAAACAGAATCAGACAGACAAGGATTGGATAATTGCTATTTTTGGTGTGAATATACAGGTTCTTGGTTTTTAAAAGACGATAGGAGTGAATAATGGAAAGATTAACAGAGTTTAGAAAAGATTTGGGACGCTATGAATATAAGCAAGATGAACAAGGATATTGTTACCTATCTGAGGAGCAATTAGTTAATAAATTAGGCAAATTAGAAGATTTAGAAGAACAAGTAAGTTGTCCGCTTGAAGTTAGATGTCAATTACATAATAATTCCTATATTTTTGACAAAAATAGCAATTGGTGGAGAATAATATGGATTGAAAAAGATTTTATTAGAACAGAAAATGTTGACAATAGATGTGAACATCATGATTTCTTATGGATTGGCTACAAGACAACTTGGTGGTTAAAACAAGACAGGAGCGAATAATGAGTAGAGCTAAGACTTTTGAAAAAAAATATCATAAATTATATAAGCTTTATGACAAGCAATTAAAGAAAGCACATAAGGAAGCATATAAAGAATTTATGAATCCAATGGATTATTTTATTACGTATTTAAAATTTATGCGAGATTATTACATTTTAACAAGTGAAGAAAAGAATACTAAGAATAGCATTAAAATAGCTTCACTTACTTCGGCTGTTTCAGAAATTACAGATTATACTGACTGCATAAATAAGTATTTTGACATAGATAAAGCCAAAGCAGATGTTCAACCAAAAAATGGAAGGTCTTTTATCGGTGCTATGACAGACTATTTAGTTGAGTCAGAGCAACATTGGAATACATTTTGGGCTTTAGTTAGCACAAATATGCAAAGTTGGATGGAATTAGGAGATACTATAGATGGGACTGATATTTAAAAAAGTAGTTTTACATAACTTTTTAAGTTACAACCATGCAGAATTTGACCTACAAAACAAGGGTTTCTGCTTAATTACAGGTGAAAATAACTATGCAAAGGATAATGCTAAGAGTAATGGAGCTGGAAAATCGGCTGCTTTTAGTGCTATTTGCTTTGCTATTACAGGAATGACTATAAGTGGCTTACATACTAATCTAAAGAATATCTTTAATGATGAGCCAGATAGCTATGTAGAGCTTTCATTTAGCTATAATAAAGATAACTATGTAATTACAAGATATATTGCACCTAAATCAGATTTAACAATTATTCAAAATGACATAAATGTATCAGGAAAGGGCATTAAAGAGTCAAGTAAAAAGCTCGAAGAAATGTTGCCTGATCTAAATAGAGATTTAATAGCTTCAACAATACTTTTAGGACAAGGTATGCCAGCTAAATTCTCATCTTTCAGCCCAAGCGGTAGAAAAGAGCTTTTAGAGAAGCTAACTAAGTCTGATTTTATGCTTGAAGATATTAAAACAAGACTAAGCGATAGACAAGCTGTTATTGGCGGTCAAGAAACTGATAATAATAAGTCTATTATTCAAGCTAACTCTCAAAAAGGCCTATATGAAGCCCAAATTGACCAATTAAAGGACAAAAAAACTAAAGTTGAGGCACAAGACCTATCTGCTATGAAACAAAGAATAGGAGAGCTTACAGAGTTTCTAAAACAAAACAAAAAGGATAGAGAAGCTATTGTAAAGGCTATTAAAGAGATAGATGAGGCCACAACTAAGGAGCTTGCAAAGAAAAGCACTCTAATTACAGCCCAAAATGAAGAGCTTAATAAAGTTGATGAAAAATATAGAGCAGAAAAGCCAAAACTTGATGAAAGTTATTCAGCTAAGTATGCAGAAGCAAGCTTATTAGCTAACGAAATACAAAGACTTGAAGCTATTAAAGATACTTGCCCTACTTGCGGACAAAAGATACCAGGAGCTCATAAACCAGATACAACTGAGCAAAGAAACAAGGGCAAATTATTAGCTGAAGAAATAAATAAGCTACAAGATCAAAAAACCGCGCTAGATACTAAATATAATGCAGATAGAGCAGCAATTACTAAAAAGTACGAAGATGCACTAAAAACTATTGACGATGAGCTTAAACAATTAGCTAAAGATAAGCAAAAAGAACAAGATGATAGCGATTATTTATACCAAGCACATTTGACAGCAGAAGGAGATTTAAAGAGCTTAGTAGATAGCTATACAACTCATGAAGCTACTTTGAAGACTATTGACGAGCAAATTGATAGCAATATAAAAGCTATTGAAAAGCTAGATAAATCTTTAGAAACATTTAATGCTGAAAAATTAAGACTTTCTGAGCACAGTGCTGTGCTAAAGAAAATGGATACTTTAATAAAGCGTGATTTTAGAGGCTATTTATTACAAAACATTATTCAATTTTTAGATACAAAAGCTAAGGAATACTGCCAAATAGTTTTTGGCACTAAGGAGCTTTCTATTTATTTAGATGGAAATAACTTAGATATTAAGTATTGTGGTAAAATGCTTGATAACCTGTCAGGTGGCGAAAGACAAAGATGCGACTTGATTATTCAGCTAAGTATTAGAGACCTAATGTGCTCATATTTTGGCTATACTTCTAATATCTTAGTGCTAGATGAAATTACTGACTATCTTGACAGTAAGAGCTGTAGCGCAGTTATGAATTTAGTTACTACACAGCTACAAAATATTGAGTCTGTATTCATTATTTCACATCACTCGGAAAGCTTGGAAATCCCTATTGACTCAGAAATTAAGATTATAAAGTCAGTTGATGGCATAAGTGAAATCTGTGCCGCTTAATGTAAAAAATTATTTTATAATTTTTTACTGTATAATATAATAGTGATAATTTTTTAAGGAGAATTTTTTTATGATGCTTTGGAAAAAGCCTGATGGAATGAAGTATACGGAGTTGTGCATGTATATTGATGAAAACATGGACAAGTTAGTGCCAGCAGGATCTAACCCAGAAATTGAAAATACAATTTACAACTATTTATGACTTATTGTTAAAGCACTTGCTATTAAAAAGTGCATGTTTGACAGCTTTGAAGACTATGACCCATTTGCCTTCCATGCTGCAAACAGATTATTTTTTGCTTTAAGAAAAAACATAATCAATAGGGGCAAGATTATTAAGGGGAAAGAAATTAGACCTATTAAGTCTTGCTTAAACTATATGAAGAAATTGATGTATCCTATGAAGGTTGAGTATCAAAACGAGACTTTCAGAGAGGTTATGTCAGATGAGTATACTTCTCAAAAGTTTGATGCTTATGCTTTTACAGAAAGACTAAAGAGCCAAATGATTTATACAGAAGGTGCTATGGAAGACTTTATTAAGCAGTTAAAGTTTACTATTAATGGGGCTGGGAGAATCATTGATAAGATTTTAGAGAAGTCACCATTTGGGCCAGGGACTATAGAACACAAGAGAATTAAGATTTCATTGCTTTTGAATTGCTATTTTACTGTTCAAGCTGATAAAAAGCTAAACGTAGAGCCAGCAGCAGTAGTCTTATGAAAGTTACCTAAGTCTATGGGAAGCTATGTGAGAATCCTACTAAGAGAATTCTACACACAACTAAAGACAGAAATTATTGAAGACTACCAGGAAGCTTTTCCAAGTATTTCAGATTCTGAGCTAAAGAATATGCTTTCTACACCTATGGAGGATAACTATGAAGACTAGCATTAAAGCAAACCTAAATTCCTTGCACCTATCAGATGTATATTCACTAATGTTATTTTGCTTATACAAAGTGCAAGATATTCCAGAATATGCAGTATTAAGTGAATTATGCTATCTTTTGGATGGCAGCAATTTAACAAGACTATTAACTTATTTTGCCGGAAAAACAATTACTATTCCATCTGAAAAGGATTTTGCAGTTTTAACTAATGCATTGTTGATTTATCAATATGTAAATATTGACATGATGACTTTAACAGATGCAGTTAAAAAACTTGGGGATCTAACAGCAAAACAAAAAGATGATGCAATGGATATGTACTTAAAAATAATACCAGTAATTAAGCAATATAATGTTAATAGAGGACAATTACAGAAGAATGGAAAATAAAGAACAAAGAACATTTGAAACAAGATTAAAGTTTATAAATGGAATATTTAGCAATAAGTATTCAAGAACAGCAATAATGACAAGTTGTATAAATTTTAAGCTAAAAAACTCATTAAATAATTATATTGAAGAAATGGATAAGAGTTTAAATGCTTTGGAAAATGCAAACTTAATGTCAGTAATGAAGAAGATGAAATAAGGAGAAATAACAGTATGGCAGCACAACTAAATGTAGTAAATGACGTAGGAACACTATTAAAAATTCCAAATAAGGCATTAGAGGAGCTAATAGATAAGCTAAATTTATGTATTGGTAGCATTATTTATGATGCTAAAATGCAAAAGGAAGAAAATGTTGTAATTAACATTGGAATCGGAGCTTTAAGTGTTAACTTAGCCGATATGCAATGTAAGTTTTTACCAAGCAAGAGCCTAAAGACAGCTATTAAGAGGTCATTAACAAGCACAATTGATCCATTAGAATTAGTTATCGAAGAAGCCGTTGCACAAAAGTTAATTGCAGCTTGTGAAGAGGCCCTATAATAAATGGAAGATATAAAGAAAGAAAATAACCAAATTACCGATTTAGCAGTCCAAGAGGATAAAGAGACTGCTTTAGCTATTGACCCAGTTAATGTTAAAGCCCTTGATAAGGAATCAGTAAAACTTATCAATGAGCTTATTGCTGAGAATGATATGGATAAGGTTAAAGATTTGACTTATCTATTTAATGTCAATCAAAACAAGAAAACATTAGCACGTAATAATAAGCTTAATGAGCTTATGGATAGCTTAACAGGTGAAGCAATGAACAGAGTTAATAATAGACCTGATGAAATTACTTCTACTGAGCTATTTAATATGATGAAGATAACACAAGAGCTTATGGAAAAAGGTCAAAAGCAAGCCGCAGGAATTACTGATACAGCACCACTTATTCAAATTAACCAACAAACTAATACAGTTAATACAGAAGGTAAGAGCTTTACTAAAGAATCAAGAAATAAGATACAAAATGCTGTTAGTGATATTCTAAAGCAATTTGGCGTAACACCACAACAGCAAACTGAAGAAACTGTAGTAGATGGTGATGTAATTATAGCTAAGGAAGATGAAGAAGATGACTAGTGATATTAGAAATGTATTAAAAAAGTTAGAGCTTAAAGATACAGGAACATATAAGGACCATTTTTATATTATTAATATAGAAAATAGTGATGAATATGCTAAAATGTATACTAAGCTTGAAAAAAATGCTATTAACACAGAGTTTCCAAATATTGGTCAAAACTCAAGTAAAAATACTGTCAAAATGACACATTACTTTGAGATAGAAGACGATAATATTACTTATAACTTATTTTTAATAGCTGACTTTGATAATGATAAGTATTATCTAAAAATTGGTGAAAATATCTTAGGAGCTAACAATTAATGTACGAATTTGAATATTGTGGTACAGTAACATTTGAAAAAACTTTCTTAGTTGAGCAAATGGGAAATTTTGCTATTCAAAGTGATTATTCAGATGGAGCTTCTTACTACTTAGTTAACATTACAGATATGGGCTTTTCAAGATTATTCACAATTGGGCCACTTTATTTGGGTTTAGATAATAATTGTGATGGAGAAGAGTTTTCATTTGAGGTAAAAAAAGTAAAATTTAATCAAGCTAAAATTGAAAGAGAAATTACTAATTTTACCCACATTACAAGAAGAATGGCAAGACTCGAAAATGTAGAAGAAATACAATTTGAAGAAGTGATTGAGAACTTGCCTGATCTAATTAAAATATTTGCAAAAAAGGATTAATAAGATGGCATTAAAACACGTTAAACAATATTACTATACAATGCTAAACCAATTTATGGAAGCAAAAGCAGATTTAGCCGATTTTGAACAAGCTTTAAAAGATGGACACATTACAGAAGATAAGTTAGAAGCTGTAAAAGATGACACAGCTCTGATGGAAGAAAACTTAGGCAGATTACAATATATTATGTACTTGTGGGAGTTGCCTGGCAATAACAAGAAAGAGCCAAGCTTTAAGAAGGCTAATAAAGAGCTATTCAAAAATTTAGAGGAAAAAGGTGTACTTGAGGCTGATGTTGTAGATGAAAACAAGAGCGTTTTAGACCATTTACGACAAGAGCTCAAAAAGCTAAAAGAAGATAAGCAATAATAAGTTAAGAGTCAATAAATAAAATTATTGACTTTTTTATTAGCTAAAATTTAATGAATTATTAAATTATTAAATTATTAAATATTAAAAAATATATTGTATAATTATAATGTAAGCATATTTCAGACAAAGGAGTATATATGACAGATATTTTAGAATTAGACAAGATTGAAGGTGTAGCTGAGACAGTTAAAGCTGTAGGTTGCACAGATGAGGAAAGGGAAGCAATCAAAGCAGATGTTGAAAAGGTTAAAGAAGCATTGATTGGCAATGATAAAGCTTTAGGTTTAGCAGCACCACAAATTGGCATTAATAAGCAAATTATAGCTATTAAGTTCAATGACAGCATTAAGGTATTTATTAATCCAATTATTAAGAAAAAACAAGGTGGAGCTATAAAACCAGAAACATGCTTAAGTTTACCAGGAAAGGAAATCTTAATTGGAAGACCAGAAGACCTAACTATTGTTTACTACACAGAAGAATTAAAATATGAAGATAATAAGCTACTAGGAGCTGCCGCAAGAATCTTTGACCAACTAACACAGATCTTACAAGGGACTTTAGCTTGCGCTTATAACTTGCAAAATCTTCCAGAAGTTATTGTAGATAATTTCAAGAAAATTGGCAACATGCCAGTAGCATATGGCTTAGTTTCAGATATTGAAAAAGATGGCTCTTTTGCTGACTTAAATCAAGAAGACCTAAAAGAAATTTTAGATTTATATAGCAGATATAATAAAGCAGTATATGAAAATGTAGAGAGCATTATCTTGCAAGATGAAGAGTTAACAAAGAGATATAAGCAATTCATCTTTACTGAGAAAGCTTTGAATGGAGACATTGAAATAGTTAATGATGAGCTAGATAGAAGAGCTAAAGTTCAAAAGCAAACAGCAGCAAGAGTAGCAGCAAGCTCAGTTACAGCTTCTAATGCTTATTTAAATGCAAATAGAAAACAATTCTTAAATAGGAAGGGCAGATAATTATGACAGAAGAATATATTAGAGATGCAAATACAAGACTAGTTATAGGCATCATTGAGACTGATGCCAATGGTGATAAGATAGCTAGAGATGCAGATACAAGGCAAATCTTAGGCTATTATAGAAAGAAATATAATCATACTACTGATTTCTATGGTAGAGTTGTAGCTGTTGGCGATTGTGTAGTTTCGTTTATATGGCAAAATAGAAAGTAATTTGAGGATTTAGCTTATGGATAAAATAATAATCAGTTTTGAGGCCTCTGAGGAGCTTAAAGAAGCACTTCGCTTAGCAGCCTTTAATGAAAAGAAATCTGTGTCAGCTTTAATACGTGAGATTCTTGAAAAAAAGCTTAATGTGGAGGCTAAGGATAGATAATGAAAGCAAAAGAAGTATTACAAATATTGCAAATAACAAGACCAACTTTATGCAAATATGTAAAGCAAGGGCTAATTAAAGTTGATTCATGTATCAATGGCCAGTACCGATATAATGCTGAATCAGTCTATGCTTTATTAAATAATGTTAAAAAATATTAAAAACTATTAAAAAATATTTGCTAAATTATTAAGAGGCAAATGATTATGAGTTGGATTATTTATAAACATACATTAATTATAGATTGTGACCATAAAGGCTGGAGCTATATCGGGCAAACCTGTGCTAATGAGCCAAATAAAAGATGGAAAGATGGTAAAGGCTATTTAACTGAAGATACTTTATTTGCAAGGGCTATTAAAAAACATGGTTTAGAGAACTGGGATACAGCTTGGGCTCATGAAATATTAGAAGATAATATTGAAACAATAGAAAAAGCCAATGAAAGAGAAAAATACTGGATAGCTTATTATCATACTTATATTTATGATAATGTACCTGCTGGATATAACTTAACAAAAGGTGGTGAAGGATCAATTGGCTATAAGCATTCATCTGAAACAAAAGCAAAAATTAAACAGCGGCTTAAAGAAGTTTTTCCAAATGGTAAACCATCTGCAATGAAAGGAAAACATCATTCAGCTAAAACAAAAGAAAAAATAAGACAAGATAATTTAAAAAACCCAAGACGCTACTGGTTAGGAAAACATAGAGATGAAGCTACAAGACAAAAAATAAGAGAAAGAAGAGCTTTGCAAAAAATGCTACCAGAAAGCTATACAAAAGCATTAGAAACTAAAATTAAAAATGGTACATTAGGAAATATACATATAAATCAAATAGACATAGCTACTGGTGCTATTATAAAAGAATGGAATAGCCTTTCTGAAGCTGCCAGTGAATTAAATATAAAGGTAGGCAATATTTGTAGAGTATGTAAAGGCCAGCGAAAAAATGCTGGTGGATATAAATGGGAATATAAGAAAGAGGATTAAAAATGATAGACACACTAAAGGATAAGAAGATACTTGTAATTTGTGAAAGCCCTAATAAGACAGCACATATTAAAGAATATCTTAAAAAAGCAGGCTATAATATTAATGTAGTAGCATCTATTGGCCATATTATGGAATTAGCTAATGGTGGTACTTATTATAATTCTGGTATAGAGCCTACCAATAATTTTGAATTAAATTTACAGGTTTCTGAAGATAAGCATAAAGTTGTCGAACAGCTAAAAATACAAGCAAAACAAGCAGACTTGGTTTATTTAATGTCAGACCCTGACCGTGAAGGTGAAGTTATATCTTGGAGTTTAGTTAAATTTTTAAAACTTCCAAAAAATAAAATTAGAAGAGCTGTTACACACGAAATTACACCAAAAGCTGTTGTTAAAGCCATTGAAAACCCTATTGATATTAATGATGCTTTAGTTGATGCTGGTTTGGCTAGATTAACATTAGATAAAATGCTTGGATTTGTTGCCAGCCCAATTGCAAAGAGATATATTGGAGCAAGATCAGTTGGTAGATGTCAGTCAGTGGGCTTAAAACTAGTTGTAGATAGAGAAAAAGAAATACAAAACTTCAAGCCCGAAACATATTTTGATGTTTATTTACATTTTAAGAAAAATGGTACTGAATTTAAGGCTAAATATGCTGGTAATGAAACAGTTGGAAATATAGACCACTTAACTACACAAGCTGCTGTAGACCAATTAAAAGCTAATTGTAAAAAAGACTATTTAATTGAAGATATTAAAAGTAGGGTTAAGGAAGAGTCACCAAAGCCACCTTTCTGTACTGCAACATTCCAGCAAGAAGCCTCAAGTAAACTTGGCTTAAAAGTTAAAGATGCTATGACTATTGCTCAAAAGTTATTTGAAGCAGGCGCGATAACTTATATGCGTACAGATGATACAGAATTTGCAGCAGAATTTATTCCAACTTTACAAAGCTATATTGAAAATAATTATGGTAAAGCTTCTTGGACCACACCACGTGTTGGCAAAAAGCAAGAAAATGCTCAAGAAGGCCATGAATGTTTAAGAATTACAAACCCAGAATTAACACCAGAAGTATTTGCTGCAAAAGACTCAAGCCAATTAAATCAAAAAGTGTACAAGCTTATTTGGCAACGTACTGTAGCATCAGCTCTTCCTAACGCCAAGATAGCTGAAACACAATATTTAATTGATAATACAGGTGAAAAGTTTATTTTAATCTCAAATGAAATACAAGACTTAGGCTATAGAAAGGTATATTCATATCAAGATGAGGACAGTAAAGAAGAAGGGCCGGTTAAAGAAACCTTTAAGAAGGGTGAAAAGCTTCAAGATACAAGCTTAGAAGACGTCAAAAAACAAACAAAGCCAAAACCAAGATTTTCAGAAGCAACGCTAATTAAAGAGCTTCAAAAGAATGGCTGCGGAAGACCATCTACCTATGCTACAATAGTTGAAACTGTGTTAAGTGCTTCAAGAGGTTATGCTGAGCTTAAAGATAAAGCTATTGTGCCAACAGATAGAGGAATACAGCTTGTTGAATTCTTAGATAGAAATTTCTCTAATGTAATTAACTTAAATTATACAAAGGATATGGAAGCTGACTTAGATAAGATAGCTGAAGGAAAAATGAAAAAGCTTGACTTCTTAAATAACTTCTATAACAACTTAGAGAATACTATTAAAAACAATAAAGAGCTTATAGGTCAAAGTGATGAAGATGCACCTATTTGTCCAAAATGTGGAGCTAAAATGGTACTGCGAAGAAGCAAATACGGCAAGAACTTCTATGGCTGTTCTAACTACCCAAAATGTAATGGCTTGTTAAATGTAAAATAACAAAATTCAAAGATAAAAAACTGCTAAATTAATTGATTTGGCAGTTTTATTTTACTAAATCAATATAATATAAAGGATTTTATACATAATGATTAGATTTGTTGAAGAACAAAAACAAAAAGCCTATTCTTGTTTTTTAGATATTTTAATCTGTGCAGGAGTAGTTACTAATTCACGTTCTGAAGAGTATTGCAGCTGAGGCAGATCACTTGCTTGTCCAGATGGAACTGCTGCAAGATACTGCAAAGAAGCCGCTAAAACAATAGCTAATGCAGTTTGCAGACGTACATTTAACTTTAAAGAAATAGATGGCGCATTTGATACACTTTATAGCCGTTCTGTCGTTTTTGGTGAGACGCCTACTGCTGACAAACCATATTGGCAAGCAAGAAATACAAAGACTTTACCAAAGTTTGTTGCTTTCTGTTGTGGTATAAATGGAATATACTGAGATGACACAGCTTATACAGAGGAAGAAAGAAAAGCTATAAGAGAAGATAGCGTATTTGCTCAAATGCTTTATGAAGCAGAATGCTTTGCATCACAGCCTTCAAGAGTAGCTAGAACAAGAGCCGCTTCAACAAGTGGAGCTGCTGCAGGTGGTGCACCAAAGAGTGGCTACAAATCAGCTGGCCCACAATCAGCTAACGTTGTTGGTTTGATTGGAGCACCTGGTGAAAAGACATTAGCAGGTGGCACTGTTTATGCTATTATTGGTCCTAAGGCTGGAACAATTGTTCCAAATGCATTTATTCACCCAGTAAATAATCCAGATGCTGGTGAAAAGGCTAAGGTTAATAGCGATGGATTACCAATAGTTAAATTTGGTGCTGGTAATGGCTATACAGACTTAACGATTTATTCAACAGACTTATCTCAAATGGAACGTATACAAAGTAGCTTAAAAGCATCAGGCGCTTTTGAAAAGTATGGTGGAACAGCTACTATAATGGGTTATAGACCAAATCCTGGTGGATACTTTAGAGTTAATACCGAATTTGGTGAAGTTTTAGTTAAGCCAACAAAATTAAATGAAAAATTATTTGAAGAAGTATTTGAGGCTATGAAAGCTACAGAAGCAGAACCACTTCAAGAAGAAGCTGAGGATGAACTTACAGAAGCTAACAAAATAACTGATATAAAAGAATTTTATAAAGACTATAAAAGATATGATTGCTAAGAGGTAAATAGATTATGAAAATTAAAAAGATTACTAAGAAAATAACAGAAAATTTGGATAAGGTATTAGTTGAAGCAGAGGGCGAGGATCCAGCTGTTGAAGTTAGTGATAGTGGTAAAACTGTTGAAGTAGATGTTGCTATGACATCTACAGACCCAGCTTCTGCTACACCAGCTACAAAGAAAGATGCACTTAATATTACTAATGCATTAACAAATACACTTGATAAAGCACTTGCTGATGCTAAAGATGCTTTAGCTGAAGAAAATTATGACTCAAATTGTAATGTATTAGTTGTTGGTCTTCCAGGTTCTTCTAAGACAGCTACAATTAACAACTGGTGTAGACAACATGGTTGTAATTTATACTACTTAGATGCTAAAAACCCAGACTTACAATTATTAACATCTGGTGCTTCTGCTATTGATAGAACAGATCCAGAGCACCCAAAAGTTAATACAGCTTATTCAAATGCTTTGGCTAAGCTAGATAGACCAAACTCTATTTTATTCCTTGATGAGTTAAACAGACAAACAAAAGAATATATGAGAGGTTCATTATTAACACTTCTTGCTGACAGATGCGTTGCTGGTGAAGGTGAAGAAGGTGTTAGATACTTCCCTAATCTATTATTCTCTATTGCTGCTGTTAACCCAGCTAAAGATGGTGATAGAGGTGCTTCAGAATTAAATGATGCTGAAAAGAGACGTTTCTATTTCCACTGTATTTTTAACTCAGAAGTAAAGACAACAGAAGTATACTTCAAAGAATATTATGATAATAAAATTAGAGAATGGGCTGCAAAGCACCCAGATATGACAGAAGATGATATTAAGCGTATCAATAGCTTTTGTTTAAGACAATGAATTGGAAAGAAGATTATTATTAGCCCAGATTTCCACTATACAACTATTGATGAGTATGAAGGAATGACAGAAAAAGGACAAATTACTTGCCAATCTTTAATTACAGAATTAATAGACCACTCTAAAGGTAATTTAGAAAGATTAAAGGATGACGTTAATAGTGGCGACTTAACGGCTTCAGCTAAGAAAATGCTATTAAAGATTATTGATTCTCTAGTATTACCAAACCCAGATGTTCTTCGCGCTAATAAAGCTAAAGAATTGGGCTTAGACTTAAAGGCTGATGTTAAAGCTGGAGCTACAAAACCAGTTGAGGTTGAAGATGAAGATTCCTTCACAGATGCAGACTTTGAAACAGGTAGAGAAGATGATGCAGATTGGGGTGGAGCAGCTACTACTGATGATGAGAAGGTAAAGAAAGCTAAAGAATCAGATGCAACTATTGAAGCTAGATTAAGAGATTTCGCTTCTTCTCTAGCCGGAGTAGGTAGATAAGGAGAAAGCTTAAATGAAGCTATATAGAGACATAAAACTTTTTGAGGCTGTAACAGACTGAGAGAATGATACAAATTCTACCTACATGACAGATAGAGAGCAATATTGGAAAAATAAAATTACTTCAATATTGCTTAACAAATCTGGCAAATGGGGTCCTTATCAACATGCTTTATATGCTAAAAGATTCCAAGATTTTATATTAAGAATAGTTCCTATTAAGGAAGATGACAGTTTTACAGCTGCTGTTGATTTTGACCATGGGGTAATCTATATTGGTGAAGGCTTTTTAGTTGATGATGCTAAATGTTATCAGCTAAATGTTATTATTCGTCACGAATTAGCCCATGTTTTATTAATGCATCAAATTCGTATGGCAAAGAGAATTGGTGAAAAACCTTACTCAAGAATTAAAACAAGTCAATCTCTTTTTGATATGCTAAATGTTATAGCTGACTTTGAAATCTCAAACCGTAAGTATACAACTGAAGACAAAAAGATTATCAGAAATATGTACTTAAATGGCAAGCTTATTGGTGGCTTAATAACTGAAGACCATAGAACCGACTGAGAAAAGATGCCTTTAGAAGATATGTATGATGCTTTATCTGCTGAGCTCGATAAGATTTCAGCTGATATAGATAGTGGCGAACTACTATATACAAGCACTGGCTCAAAATCAAGAGCAGGTGATATGATCACCAATCGTGGTATTAAAGCATATAAATACTATAAAGATAAAGATACACCTTCTCAAATCTGGAAACCTATTGACGAATATATTGCTAAAAGTAAAGTATTTCGTAGTATAGCTAAAAGATGGCAAGACTTAGTAAAGCAAACTTATGAAGCTATCAAAGACTATTCGCCAGAACAATTAAAAGACTTGCTTGATAAGATAGTTAAATCAAAAGCTTTTGAAAGTGTTGGAATTAAGGGCGAGCTTGATGTATTAACACCAGAAGAAAAGTTCTGGGCAGCGCAAGTTATTAAAACAGTACAAGGAAATGCACCAGACAGGCCAAAAACTAAGCTTACAAAAGTAGAGCACTCAAAAGAATATAGAGATGCATATAATACAATTATAAGAAGTTGTAAAAGCAGATCTCAATGCTCAGATGAAGAGCTAAATGATATTATAGAAACTGTAAGAAAGCTTATTGAGCCTTCTAAAGCTAAAGAAAAGGTAACAGTAGAGGATTAGTATGACAAGTGACGAATTAAAAGCATTAAAAGACTGAATAGGAGCTTTAACAACCGGCGACGAAAAAGATGGCGTTATGGATGCCATAAGCGCTGTTATTGGCGCTCGTGAAGGTGGTATGCCAATTCCACCTGGATTTCCTATCCCACCTGAAACTGAGATAGATCCTGAGCTAGAACAACCTACACCAGAAGAGCCTACACCACCAGATGATACTGAATTTGAAAATCCTGACGACATTGATATGCCTGGTTCAACAGATGATGAAGATGATGATGACGAAGATAAAGGCGATCCAAAAAAGTCAGATGAGAGTGATCCTGGTAAAGCTGAAGATAAAAAAGAGGGTGATGAAAGTGACCCTGGAAAATCAGAAGAAGGCGATTCAAAGAAGCCAGATGATGATGATCTTGTTGATGATGAAGAAGAAAGCAAGCTAGATAAAGATTTAACAAAAGATGGCGCTGAAGAAGAAGAGAAAAAGAAAATGGAATCAGAAGCCTTCAGACGTAGAGTTGAAGCTGCAAGTTGCCATAAACAAATTAAGCGTGCTTTAGATAAAGATGAAAAGTCTGAAAGCCCATCACTATCAGAAGAAGATAAAGCTACATTAAAGGAAATTGATGAAAAGCTTTCTGAAATGCATAAAGAGCTAAAAGAAAACCCTGAAAAAGTTAAAGACATGTCAGCTTCAGAATTCAATGAACTTATTAATAAAGCACTTGATATAGCTGAAAAAGCTGGCGTAGCACATACTAAAATTGATAATGTAAAAGACCGTATTGCTAAGATCAAAGATGACGCTGCTGATGTATATGGTAATGAGCTATTAGATGATGAAGATAAGCAAAATATTGTAACAGACCCAGAATATCAAAAGATGAAAGCAGCAGAACGTGAAAAAGAACGTTTAAAAAGAGAATTGGAAGCTGCTCGTGGTGCCGCATTTAAAGGCAATATGGAAACATTCAAAGCTGACTTGAAGAAAGCTATTGGTGACCAAATCAGAGATATGATGGAAGTTGAAGAAGAAACATATGCTATTGTTAATAGAGCACATGAGCTTGATGACATAGCTGTTCCTGGTATAAGAATTGATGATATACCAGATGAAAACAAGCCATCTATTGATGTATATTTTGACCAATCAGGTTCTTGGAGTGAAAGTGAGGTTAGACAAGGTATGGCTGCAATTAAAGATATGCTTGACCTTGAAAAAGAGGATTACTTAAAGCTTAATATTTTCTATTTTTCAGAAATATTAACTACAAATCAAGCTGCAGCAAGATCAAGAGGTGCAAGAGAATGCTGGGACCTAATCATCCAAAATATTGATGCTGCACCAAAAACTAAGAATGTAATTATAATGACTGACTCAGATATTGCTGTGAATTATAATCATCCGGGCCAACATGGCTGCATAAAAGGTCCAGGTACTGTCGTTCCTGGTTGTGTATGGTTCTTATGGAAAAATGGTGATAGAGTTCCAGAAGCTAGCATAAAATTAAGAGGCAGAAAAGGCACTTATGAATATAAGGTTTAAAGGAGTATAAAATATGGCAGAATTAAAAGAATCAAAAGAAACAATACCTGTAAGTTTGTTAACAGACCTAATTAGCAGAGGTTGGGCTGAAGTTGGCAATATTAAAGCTGACATTGAGTCTATTGGAAGTGCTTATAAGGGTGCGAAGCAAATTGAAGACACATTACAAGCTTTGGCAGATAGCTATTTAATTGCTATTGGACAACTAGAGGCCTTTGCAGAAGCTAAAGACTACGTTGAATTCCCAGAGGATGAAGACAAAGCATTAACAGAAGACGTTAACGTTAATATTGAAGTTAAAAACTATGGTGATGAAGACAAGACAAAGATTAAAATTGAAAAAGATGAAGATGAAGGCGAAGTAGAAGTCGAAGAAAAAGCTGAAGAACCAGCTAAGGTTGAAGAGCCATTTGAGTATTTTACAGACTTTGATGAACCAACACCCGCTGATGAAGAAGAAAAAATAGATTTACAAGAAGCTTTTAATCTTTTTAACTAACATAATTAAGCTATACAAAAAGAGACCTTATTTGGGTCTCTTTTATTTTATTATTTAATTGGTTTTTCTGCTAAATTATATGACGTTGCTCAAGTTAAGGAGAAAATAAAATATGATTAAACTACGTTTAACAGAAGCAGATAAGAAAAAGAAGAAGAAAGTAAGTGGTGCTTACTTGACTTTTACAACTGGAAATCCAGATTATAACTGCAAAATGTTCAATAAAAGAATGGGAACAGATTTTGAAGACCAAATAAAAGATGCTACTAAAGAAGCAGAAAAAGAAGCTAATGCTGTAGAAATAGCTGTTGATGCTGAAGCTGCTGCCATAGATGCTGGTACAGGAGCTGCTGTAGATGTAGCTGGACCTGGAGAAGCTGCTGCTGAAGCTGCAGGAGATGCAGGTGCAAGTGCTGGAGATGCAGGCGCAGGTGATGGTGGAACTGCCAGCGGTGAAGGCGGAGGAGCTATGGGTGAAAGCTTACATGAAGATACTGCTGCTCTTAAGCCTGCAATTTTTTATTGTGTAGACCCAGACGTTAGAGTTAAGGGTTATTATGATCCAAATGAAGATTGGAATGGTTTTGCTGTGCCATATTTTGATAAAGAAGACCTTATTTTATATTTTGATGAGATAGATTTTGATTACATAGAAAATAAAAGTAATGATACAATTACTCAAGTAGAGCATGGCGGTAGTATTGACGATGGTGTTACTTATAAAGGGGTAGATGTAGATACTACACAAGGTATGAAGCATTTATATTATACTAATAATGGTATTATGTGGGATACATTAAATATTAATGAAAGCTTAGAAGAAGCTATTGATCTTGATGAAGATAAAATGTATGTTGCTAAGGCTGGTGAAGACATTGATTTACCAAATGGGCTTCATATTATAGAAAAGAAAAAAATTGAAGATGCCTTAGAAAAACTTGAGCCGGAAGAAGAATTTGAAGTTGGTTATGCCACTCCAGTTTATTTCTATTCAGAGCTAAAGGATAAATTTACATTATTAAAGTGTACTCGTTTACTTGGCTATACAGGTATTGACTATATTGAAGCAAGAGCTAATGATGATACTAACAGAGAAAGAAGACTTCAAATAGCTAAAGATACTATGGCTATTGGTAATGATGCTGGACATCATGAAAATAGAAGACCACTTGCTCATAGAGAAGCTGATTTCTCAGCAAACTATGCAAGTGCAAATAAAATTGTTAAGCAATATACAAATACAAAGGTACAAGCTGATGGCACGATAACAAAGGATAACTATAATACTATTCTATTCTATCCAAGAGTTGGAAGCTATCCAGTAGTAACATATTATCTTGATATATTTGATGGCAATGGTTATATTAAAGTGTCTCGTGAATTACTTGAAGAGACTATTTTAGCTGCTGTTGAGAAAATAGCTGATGACCTTCTATATGGCGTAACAGCTAAAGGCGAACCTAAGAAGCATAGATGAGAAATAGTTGATTTAGCTAATAAGATTAGAGCTCAACTTGAATCAGATGCTAAAACTATTGATGCTGTTCAATTAAGTTCTGAAAAGAATTTTGAAACAAGGTCTAAGATTTCAAATGGTATGCTAGCAAAGCCACAAGTTAGAGCTTTATATACAAACCAAATTTATTTCTTAAAGACACCTTATGAAACATTGGGAAATGAAACATTTGAATCTTTAGCAGAAGCTCAAGAACTTACTGAAGTTAGATTAGACTATGCTACACAACTTCAGAAAATGAAAGACACTGAAGAAGGCACAAGAGACCGTGCCGGCACAGGCATAAAAGCTATGTCTCCTGAAAAACTAGAATATAACTGGAACATATGCAGAGTTAATGGTTATACAGATACCTTAAAACGACTTGAAGCTGAAATGGTGTCAAAAGGTGTAGCTATTCCAAAAGTCTGGGTTGCTGAAAAGAGATTGGTAGCACCTAGTGTAGATGATTTAATGCTAGCTGAATTTAAAGAAATTGAATTGTACCCAAGCAGCATAAAGTCAACACTACATGATATAGAGTATTCTAAGGATCCGTTATATAAACGTTTAAAGGCATTCTTTGTAAGATTGCTCTATGCTATAACTTTGGGTAAGACAGAAGTAGCACAAATAATTATAGACCATATCTGCAAGCGTTACTCTATTACTGTAGACGATATTAAGAATATATTAAATGTGTTAAGCTCTGACCCTGAGATCACTAGCAGATTAAGCAGTATGCTAGCAGAGCTTGATGAAGGCTTAGAAAGCAAGCTAATAGAAGGCATTAAAAACTTAAATGAAGCAAAGCGTGAAGTTAGAAGATACTACATAAGACCACAAAATATTTATTGCGCTAACAAAGCTGGTATTATTAAAGCTCTTATTGCTATTGGAGACAAGGGTGAAAACTGTTCTGTTTATTCATTAAAGAACCTAGTTGATAATGAGGACGTACATAAGCTAACAAATAATGATATTATATATTATTACGATGAAGGCGTATTATACGATAAAAACCATGTTAGAATTATGGACTATGACTTATATGTTAAAAAGGAAGAAAAACGTAAGCACTTCACTGGTACAGATATGAACTTAGAAAGAGAGCCAGTTAAGCAAGAATATGAAGACAGACTAACAGTAGCTGACCTTCCAGAAGTTGAACCAGAAATTTATGAAGCTTTTGATTTAGACTTTGCACCTGTAAATGCTTTTGGTGAAACATTAACTGAAGCTAAGGGTGGCATCTGCTGTATCTGTGGTGAAGAAATTGATGGCTATGGAAATAATCCAGCCCCAGTTAAGAGCGAAGGTAGATGCTGTGATGCCTGCAATATGAAGTTTGTAATTCCAGCAAGAATGGCCGAATATCAAGGTTTAGAGCCTGAATATGAAGAAATTGATGAAGTAGAGGAAGACTAATAGTGGATAAGCTAAATGAATCAGCAATAAGCTTAGGGCCAGGGATGGCAATAAGTGAAGACGACTTCAATGTTGAAGATTATATATTTGTATGCAAGCATCTAAAGTCTGGCACAGCAGCTTTAGCTAAATGTGTAGAGAAGTATAGTGGCAAAGATATAATTACTGCTATTATTGCATGTATTTGCTATTATATACTTGCAGATAATTCAAAAACAGCTGGAGAACTTGCATATATACTTGAAGGTGGCTATTATGGGCTTCCAATACCAAAAGCAGAACTTAGTGATATACTTAATAAGATAGCTTCAAACCCAGGTATAGCACGTAAGCTTGAGGAAATTAAAGTAATAGCTGCTGAAGAAATGAAGAAAGCTGACGAAAAAGCTATGGCAACTATTGAATCAAGAATCAAAATAAGAAAGACAGGCCGAACAGACCATTATCGTATTATATCAAAAGATATGAGATATGAAAAAGGTTGTGCAGCTTATATTGTATTTTTAAGACCAAAATCTCCAGGATTATATAAAATGGGAATTGATGGTGTACCAAGAAAATTAGGTAATTATTCAGAGCCTGTTTTTGAAAGTGTAGAGCAAGCAAGAGACTTTATTATTGCTGCAGCTGATCATATGGAAACTAAAAAGCCAGTTAAAGATTTTGAATTTACAATAACTGATGACCAGTTTAGAGGAATTGGGCCAATAGCTATACCTGATTTTGGTAACTTAAAAGACTGCTATGATTTAGTTAATACAGATTGTGGCCCTGCTTATATAAATAAAAGATGTAAATGCCATGAAGGCTTAATAAAAGGAAGTAAATCTATGAGAAGAGATTTTTCAGATGCTTTAATAGAAGACACAGAAGAAATGCCTTCTGCAAATGCAGTAGCTAAGCACACAACACTTAATCCAAAGCTTTGGACAGCTGATGAAGTATTAAAACCAGAAGTTGAAGAAAAGATTAAGCAAATAGTTGATGTATTCTTAGCCGGTTTAGCTGAAGACGAAATCAAAATAAATGTAAAAGATATTTTAATTATTGGCTCAAATGCAAGTTATAACTATACACCTTATAGCGATTTAGACTTACATATTATAGTTGATACAGACAGTTTGGAATGTCCAGATAACTTATACTCAAAGCTATACAGTGCTTATAGAAGCTTATTTAATAAGAGACTTGATATTGACTTCTATGACATCCCAGTTGAAATCTATGTTGAAGACGAAAGCACACCAAGAGTAAGCAATGGTGTTTATTCAGTGTTAAATAGAGAATGGCTACAAGAACCTAAGTACGTAAATATTCCAGATATGGATATGGACGTATTTAATGCTGAGTTAGCTAAGTGAGAAGAGAGATATAGACAAGTGCTAAATGATGCTGTAGGTGAGCTTGAAGAATACTATGAGCCAGATCCAGATGCAGCTGAAGATATTAAGACACAACAAATTAGAGAAATTGATGCTTATATTGAAGACTTATATAATTTAAGAAAAATAGGCCTTCCATTGACAGGTGAATATGGACTTGAAAATGTTATATTTAAGACCATTAGAAACAAGGGCTATTTAGACAGACTTAAAGACTTAAAGAATGAGCTTTTAGGAAAAGAGCTAAGCTTATCTGAAATGGTTGACCAGTTGGGCAATAATGAGCCCGAGGAGCTACCTGAAGGCTTAGATATGCTATCAAATAAGCAAATAACGGAATACAGAATTAAAATTGCTCAGTTAGCTCATACACAGCCACTTATAAATCCTTATGGTAAGTTTACCATTTCTAATGTAAGCGAAAATGATGCTGACTATATCTGTAGAATGCTTAAAGCTCAGGATTATATAGCTAATGTAAATAAGACTGCTGGTAAATTTGACTTCAAAGCAATGGCTACAACAGGAATGCCTAATAGAATGTACAATATATCAGGCCAAATAAAAATTTAGCAAAATAGTAAAATTATAATGAAGAAAGCTTGAAAAATAGCTTTCTTTTTTTATTTATTTTTATTAAAAATATGCTAAATTATACTGAGACTCAATATTTTAGGAGTAAAAATGTTATTAGAAGATACACGTACAACCTTAATAAATAAATCAAGAAATGTAGGAGACTACAAAGATAGGTCTCGTGGCAAAAATAGATTTGAAAGAAAACGCTATTCTAAGATTGCTAATCAAGTTAAATCGTATTCGAGCATAGACATGAATAAGTTCTTTAAGCAAGATATACTACAATTTGATGTGCCAGTAACAGGCGAGACAGATAGCTATACTGTTACAGTTAAAATGGAAGGTGTATGTGCTGAAATAGCTAAAAATATTAAAAATAATAAATACAAGCTTGAATTTAGAACTATAATACAAGCTTTGACAAAGATTTTTAATACTGCTAATATCTATATAAAATGTACTTGCCCGGACCATACTTTTAACTATGCCCACTGAAACATTGTAAATAATGTATCGGTAGATGACACAGCACAAGATCCAGGCCCAGGAAAAGGCATTAGAAACCCAAGAGATGAAAAAGGTAGAGGTTGTAAGCATATTCTTTTAGTGCTTTCTAATCAAGACTTCTTGATGAAAGTTGCTTCATGCATTAAAAACTATATATTTTATTTAGATGAGAATATGCATGATACTTTTTTAAAGGTTATTTTTCCAAAGTTATATGGTATTACAGTTGATGAGGCTGCAGATTATAATTTAGTGCCGGAAGACGTTGACTTGACCAGTGATAAGCATACTATTGAAACGATAAATACTTGAGCACAGAATAGAGGCAAAATACAAAAAGGCTCAAATAAAAATCCAGCTACAGGCAAAGGAACAATAACAGCCAATAAGCCAGAGGAAAATAATGAAGCGTAAAGTTTTAAGCCCTGAAGAAATAGCTGAATTAATTAAGTATCAGTCTACACATAGCGATAATAGCACTATGCAAAAATTTGGATTGTCTAGACCTAATTATAATAAAATACTAGCAGATAACAATATTAAAAGGCATCCAGCTAGCTGAGGACGAGGGCAAAGCCGAAAAGCAAGCCTTACTGAATTAGATAAAAAGGCTATTATTGATTTTTACAAAGACAATAATATAAAAAGCACTTGTAGCAAATTTCATATAAAAGAAAAGCATTTACGTGAAATTTTTGCTGAGTATAATATAATTGAGCATACAGCTGAAGAAAAGATGGATATAATGCTAAAAAACCTAAAACAAACTTTAGTAGACAAGTATAATGTAGATAATATAACTAAAGACGAAGCTACTATAAAAAGAATTAGGGCTACGAATCTAAAAAAATATGGAGTAGACTGATACACCAAAACATCTGAGTATAAAAATAGGGTCTCAGAGACATGCCTACAAAAATATGGTGTTACTTCGTACTCAGCTTGTTCTAAACGAAAAACAGAGCTTCGTACCAATGCTGAAAATTGATTAGCTAAGAAATATAGGACACAAAAATTAAATAGTACATTTAATACTTCAAGGATAGAAAAAGAATTTTATAAGCTATTGCAAGAAAAGTATGGAGATAGTGATGTGGTCTGGCACTATAGCAACGATTCTCGTTATCCATTTGAATGTGATTTTTATATAAAATCATTAGATTTGTTTATAGAATTACATATTACTTGAACACATGGCGGGATGCCATTTGACCCAGAACTAGATATTTGTAGGTCTAAGCTTACTAATTGAACAGAAAAAGCTTTAGTATCTAAATATTATAAAAATGCTATTTATACTTGAACAGACTTAGATATAAGAAAGCATGCAAGTGCTTTAACCAATAAACTAAATTATTTAGTGTTTTACAATAAAGGTGAAATATTAAATTGATTAAAGGAAGAAAATAAGGAAAATTAGAAATACATTATATATAATGTATAATATAATAGTGTTATGGAAAGGATTAGTCAAGAAATTTTAGACAATTTAAGTCCAGAAGAAAGAGCTGAAGTATTAAAGATTTTAGGCGAATATGCTAAAGCTGGTTCATCTGAGACTTTAGAAGAAATGAAGTATGCCGACTGAGAGGAAGTTCCAGTTGACGTGCACACTTTTTTACATGACAGACATTATCTTGGAAATGGCTTATATGATCCAGAAGGCAGATTTACACTGTACCCTTACTGAGAAAAAACACTTGAAAAAATATTTCCGACAAATACAACAACTGCTTATAATACTCTAATACTTACAGGGTCTATTGGTATTGGTAAATCTACTATGGCCGTTATTTGTCAGTTGTATATGCTTTATAGATTACTTTGCTTAAAAGATCCATATTTATATTATGGAATGCAGCCTATCGATAAAATCACAATATCTTTAATGAACATCACTATTGATAACGCTAGAGGTGTTGCTCTTGATAAGCTAAATCAATTAATACTTTCAAGTGATTGATTTATGTCTCATGGTGAAATGCATGGAACCAGCAATATGATGTTTGTTCCAGAAAAGCATATTGAGTTTGTATGTGCTTCAAGCAACAATCAAATTGTAGGTCGTGCGCTATTCTGTAATTTCTCAGACGAAGTTAACTTTGATGCTAGAAGTGCTGACGTTGAAAGACAAAAGGCAAAGCTAAAAAAAATCATTTCTCAAGTTGATGCCCGTATGGCTTCAAGATTCTTAAGAGGAAACTTCTTACCAACACTAAATATTATAGCTTCTTCTAAAGCATCAGACCAATCTTTCTTAGATGACTATATTGAAACTAAGAAGAAAAATGAATCAAAGACAACACTAATCATTGACGAACCACAATGGGTAGTTGATAGCAGAAAACAAACAGGCACTTGGTTTAAAGTAGCTGTAGGTGATAGATACTTACCAAATGAACTTATCCCAGATAATGCTGATGAGGCAACATACAGAGAAAAGGGATATAACAGGATTATTTCAGTTCCAAGAACAGAAGCTTATTTAGAAGCTTTCAAAACGAACATTGAATTAGCTTTAACAGATATTGCAGGTATTTCAACTGCTTCTGCTACTAAGTATATTTCAGGTATTTCTTGGAATGCTATTAAAGCTGACTATGAAAACCCTTTCACAAAAGAAATTATTGAGGTTGGAAATAGTCCTGATGACTTTGCACAATATGCGAATTTCTTTGACCTAAGTAAAGTGCCTGATGAATGGAAAGCAAAACCTTTATTTATTCATCTCGACATGTCGTCTGGAAGCTTGGGTAAAGGAGACAAAACAGGTATTGCAGGTACTTGGTTAAAAGGTAAATCTGAAAGTATTGAAGGTGAAGACATCTCAAGAGAACTTTTCTATAGAGTAGCTTTCTCAGTGTCTATTAAAGCTCCTAAGGGCTTCTCAATTAGCTTTGCAAAGCACAGAAACTTCATTAGGTGGCTAAGAGACCAAGGCTTTAATATTAAGGGTATATCTTGCGATACTTGAGGCGGACCAATGATGCAACAAGAGCTAAAAACAGACGGCTTTGAAGTAAAGACTGTATCTGTGGACCGTGTTGATGCTAAAACAAGACAACAAAACCAATATGCTTATTTCAAAACTACTATGACAGACAGACGTATGGATGTTTATAGAAAGTGTGATTTCTTGACAGAAGAAGTTTTAGGACTTGAAAAGCTATCTGATGGACATATTGAGCACCCTGACGCTGGTAAATCTGGTTCAAAAGACCAAATCGATGCTGTAGTCGGTTCTTTATGGAATGCATCACAACATGCTGATTTATGTACTGCAACCATAAATGTAGCTACTAATTTAGACGCTATGCTTGAGGTAAACTCTGAGCAGTCAGCAGCACAAAGAAAGCAACAGATAATAGTTGATTTCCAAAATGAATTAGCTAAAATATATCAAGAGTTAGACAAAAATGAAACTGATAGACTGTTTGATGATGACGATGACCCTGATTTAACACAGGATCTAGCAGACATCTCGGACGGAATATTATTTTTAGGATAAAACTAAATACAAACAAGGAGAAACAAAAATGGCAGACGAAAAGGTTAGAAAACCAAGAGCCAAATCACCAAACCCATTAGCAGGAAGCCAAATTAAGTCTACTGTATTGGATAAAACGGTAAAGGCAGATGTTGACTTATCTAAACAACTAGTTGACGAAGTTTTAGGTGGAACAAACATCGACTATGCAGCACTTGAAAAGTTTACTACTATATCTAATGGCAGAGAACAAGTTTATGAGCTAATTGATACAATGGGAAGAGATTCTGCAGTAGCTATGTTGTTAAAGACATTTGCAGGGTCAGTTTGTGAAGCAGCTGATAACGGTCATATTATATGGTGTGAAGCAAAAGATCCAAAAGTTAGTAAGTATGTAAATTACTTATTGAATATCATGAATGTAGATAAATATGTTTATGGTTGGACTTATTGTTTATTAAAATATGGCGACGTTTATCTAAAGCTTTTTAGAGAATCAGACTATGAAGATGATTTATTTGGCCAACCAAAGACAAAAGGTGCAAGAGACATCTTAAATGAAGAGCTTGATAAGGAAACAGCGAGAGCACAAGGTTTAGATGAAAACATTATCTTATCAATGCATAATAACAACGATAAGTATAGCTATTATGTAGAAATGGTTCCAGATCCAAGCACAATGTTTGAGCTTACTAAATATGGTAAAACATATGGCTTTATTGAGGTTCCAAATACAAAAGATTTAGGATATGATTATTCTGAAGTAGTAAGCGCAACATCAGGCATTACTGTAGCTAATTACAGAATGAAAAGTAATGACGTTATTGTGCACCAAGCTGATGACTATGTGCATGCTTATCTAGATGACAACTATACAAGATTCCCAGAAACAGTTCAAATCTATAGAAATGCTACTGATTATGATGCTGATTTAAATAGTATGGATTATACAGTTAAACGTGGTAAATCTATTCTATATGATTCATATAAAACTTGAAGAGAAAAGACATTATTAGAAAATGCAGCTATTTTAAATAGAGTTACACGTTCAAGTATTATTAGACTTGTAGCTGTCGATGTAGGTGACATGTCTAAAGAAAAAGCAAAAGCTACTTTAAGATATGTTAAGTCTATGATAGAGCAAAAAACAGCTTTAGTTACTGGTGAAGGTAGAACAGACGGCGGTATGTCTGAGTTTATTAACCCAGGTCCAACAGAAAACAATGTTTATTATACAACACATAATGGACAAGGTGCAATTACTATTAATGCTGTTGGTGGCGATACAGAAGTTAAGGGTATTGCTGATATCGAATGGTGGAATGATAAATTCTACGCTGCATTTGGTGTGCCAAAACAATATTTTGGATTTACAGATGAAGGTGGTGGTTTCAATGGTGGTACGGCTTTAACAATTATTTCATCTCAATTTGGTAAGAATGTAAAGATGGTTCAAAATGCTGTTATACAAGCTGTTACAGAAGCTATTAATTTAATGCTTATTAATAATGGTCTTGTAAGCTATCTAAATAACTTTGTATTAAAGATGCAACAACCTATAACACAAGAAATGCTAGACTATAGAAAAGACTTAACAGATAGACTAAATGCAATTAGTAGTATGAACAGCTTATTTACAGATGTTGAAGACAGAGAAAGAAGATTAAAGCTATTGAAATACCAATTAGGCACATTAAATTATGGCGATGAAATGCAAGCTATCATTGATGAAGAAATTGAAGCTATCAAAACTGCTAAAGAAGAAGAAAAGAATGCTACACCAGAAGGTGAAGAGCCAGCAGTTGGAGGCGAGGCTCCAGAAGCTCCTAATGAGCCAGCTAGCGAAGCAGGGGCAGAAGATATAGAACTTCCACCTATCCCAACTAATGAAAGCTTACAATTAGATGGCTTAGAGAAAAAACTAGATCTATTAGAAAACTCTGATGAGGACCTTCCAAAACCAGAGGATATTAAGGGAATAGATTTTACAGCTAATAACTAGATAAAAAGAGGAATATAATATGATATTAAAAGATGACTGTATAGGACTTTTAGTACGTCTTGAAGATGAAGGCGTTTCTAAAATTGAAGTAAATAAAAATTTATCAAAGCTTTTAACTGCTAAGGATATGAATGATCCAAAGGCAATAGAAGTACTAAAGTTCATTGCTGCAAATAAAGGTATTGCTGCTATTAACTTCTTTGAAGGCTTAAGACAAAAGCATAATAAACACAATTCACCTTTATATACAAATATTATGAACTTTTCATTACAAGATATTGATGGTTCTATAAATGGCAATGAAGTAGCTACAACACTTGCAAGCCTGCTTACACAAATATTTTTGTACAATAGCAAGATAGACGATAGCTTATTTTTAAAGCAAGTAAGAGCCAATGAAATAGCTAATGCTTTAGCTGAATATAGCTCTACAGGCGACTTAACAAAGTGTATGTCTTTGCTAGCTGTAATCAAGTCTGACATCATGGTTTTAGAGTATCTAAATGACAGACGAGAGCTAAGCGCTTAATAGCCAACTGTGGCAAGCAATAAATTAGGGTGCAATTAGCATCCTAATTTTTTTATATTGAAATATATTATTAGCTAAATTAATTGATGTTGTTTCATGGCAGCACAAAATAAAAATAAATTTTTATATTAAGGAGATACACAACTATGTATTTTAAGAATGGTTATAAGTTAGCTTACGAATTCGTAAAGACAAACGCAAAGGAAATTTTTGGAACAAAGAATAATATTCCTGATTTTGATGCTGACGTAGCATTAACATTTAAGGCTGGTGAAGGCGAAGCTGATTTAGAAGGCATCAAGCTAGTATACTTTAAAGATGGCTTTATCTATACAAGCAAAACAGGTGTTCCAGCTGATGATGATCAAAAAATTACAGTATACATTGGTGAAGATGTAGTTATCGGAGAATAGTAAGTTTACACAAACTTTACAATTTTTAGAAATATTCTTACTAATTTATGCTAAATTAATTGATTTAAAGTTTTTTATTTAAAAATAAGGAAACAGAAAGATGACAAATAATAACAAAATTTTGGAAGCACTACAAATGCAACCATTATCAGATGAAGAAAAAGCTAAGAGACATATCCTTGGCAGATTATATGGTCCTATTGCTACTTGTAAGGAATCTACAAGAAATGGAAGACTTTATAATAGAGAGCTATGGGAAAAAGCATTAGCTGATGACATCTTCAAAGAAAAGGTTGCAAATAAAAGTTTATTCCTAGAGCTTGGACACCCAGCTGATAGAGAAGAAACAGATATGAAGCTTGTTTGTGCTTGTATTCCAGAAATGCCAAAAATTGTTGACGATGACTTATATGCTTATGTAGACATTTTAGACACTCCTAATGGAAAGCTATTAAAGATTCTTTGTGATTATGGATTTACACCTGGTATTAGTTCACGTGGTTCTGGTGATGTTATGCCTGACAATTCAGTTGATCCAGATACATTCTTCTTAGAAACTTGGGACATTGTTGGAACACCAGCTATGAAGAGAGCTAGACTTGCTATGTGCGAATCATTAGATAATAGAGGTATAGCTATGAAGAAAGCTCTTACTGAATCTTTAAATGAAGCTAATGAAGAAGATAAATTAGTTATGAAAGATACACTAGATAACTTAGATATTAAGCTTGACGATGAAGTAATCAAAGAAGACGTTTCTGATATTGAATCAGACGTCCCTGTTGAAGACCCAGACATTGAAACTACACCAATTTCTGAAGAATGGGAAGATGATGAAGAAACTGAGGAAGAAATTCCAGCAGTTGAAGCAGGCATCGAACCTATCGTTGAGCCAACAGCTGAAGAAGAAGTTGTGGAAACAGAAGCTCCAGCTGAAGATACACAAATTTCTGCCGAAGAAGGTGCTGAAGTAATTCAAGAGACTGCTGCTGAGGTAGCAGATGCTATTCAAGAGATTACTGAACCAACTGAAGAGCAAGCTGATGAGATCAAAGAGAAAGTCGATGAGATTGTTGTTAACAAGGTTGAAGAAACTTTCCCAGAGGTTGAAGCAGAACTTGTTGAACCAGAAGCTGAGGCAGAAACAAACGAAGATAATATTGATAACGCAGATATAGATGAACCTGAAGAAGCTGAACAAGAAGAAGCTCCAGCAGATGAAACAGCCATTGATGATGGGGAAGAAGATGCCAAGCTATTTGATAGCTTAAAGGAAGCAATTCGACAAAAAGCTACTTTAGAAGACCAAGTTAAGTCTTTGAATAAAGAAAAGACAGTTAGTGATACTAAGGTTAAATCATTAGAAGAAGAACTTAATAAGTATAAAATGGCCTTCGCTAGGGTTAGCAGTGTAGCTGCAAAATCACAATCAATAGAAAAAGAAGCAAAACAATTACAAGAACAATTAACTCAAAAAGATGCAAAGATCAATGAGTTAACAAATCAAATCAACAATTCTAAGTCTTTAAATGAAAGTTTAAATACTGCAAATAATGGAAAGATTAAGCTATTAACAGAAAAACTTGATTTAATGCAAAAAGAATTTGATGAAGAAAAAGCTAGCCTATCAGAGCAATTAGCAAAAGCTAAGCAAAAAGCAAATGATGGAATTAATATTGCAAAACAATATAAAGCTAAGCTTGATGAAACATTAAATAAATATATTGAATCAAAAGCAGAAATGCTAGGAGTTAGAGCAGCTGATATTAAGAGCAGACTTTCTGAAAAGTATTCAATCAAGGAAATTGATGCTACTTGCGATAAAATGCTTAATGAAAGCGTTGGATTCTCAAGATTACCTTTAGGTATGGGCGGCATTAAAATTACTGAAGCAAAAGCACCTAGACAAGCAGTAAATAATTCAAATGAATATGAAATTGCAGACTGGGTATTAGAATCAGCTGGTTTGAAAAAATAAGAAAAAAATAAAATAACCTATTTAATATAAAAGAGGACAATATGAGACAAAATTTATTAGAAACTTATGGACGTCAAATTAAGGTTGCTGAAGCTTATATCGCTAACAACTATGACGGCAAGCAAATTTCTAACAACACAAAGCTAGCTACAGCTGTATTGTTAGATAACACAAACAGATGGATTACTGAATCTATGAACACAATGGCTACAGAAAGAGCTGACTTAGGCGACTGGAAGAAATTCTGTTTAAACCTAACAAACATTGCTGTTCCATCATTAATCGCTAACGACTTAGTTATCGTTCACCCAATGACATCTTATTCTGGATCTATCGCTTACTTAAAGTATGTTGCTAAGACAGACAAGGGCGATGTAAAGAAAGGTGACAACTTCAACAGCGTATTCTCTTTAGGAGATATGACAGAATCTAGAATGAACTATACATCTCAAGTTATTATTGAGACAGCTGGTTCAGACGGTAAGGTTGCTTTAACTCCTATGGCTACAGGCAGATTTGAAGGTGGCAAGGATGCTAAGGTTATCAAGACAGATGGTACAGTTGAATACATCACAGCTGACGAATTAAAGGCTGGTGTTGAAGCTGGTGCTAAGGTTGCATACTTCTCTGAAGAATTCCAAATGGAACATGTTCCTGCACAAGACATCCCAACAATTGGACCAAAGATGGAAAGAATTGCTTTGGTTGCTGAACCAAGACGTATCGCTGTAAGATATGACCAAATCACAGCATTCCAAGCTAAGACAGACTATGGTTTCACACTTGATAAGCAAATCGCTGAACAAGCTTGTGGTGAATTAGCATACGAAATCGATACAGAAATCGTAGACATGCTATACAAAGGTGCTGGTGAAGCTAATGAAGAGCTAATCTGGTCAAAGACATTACCTATCGGCGTTAGCAAGTTTGAACACTACAATGGTTTCCTTGAAATCATCGAAAAAGCTAAGGCTATCATCTACAACAGAACAAAGAAATTCCATCCAAACTACATGGTAATCGCTGCTGATGTTCTTCCAGTTTTAAGATTCGTTAACGGATTCACAGCTGTAAAGAATGTTAAGATGAATGGTCCTTACAAGGTAGGCGAACTTGATGGTTTAAACATCTACGTTTCTCCATTACTACAATCAGGTGAATTCTTCTTCGGTCTAAACGGCAACGATATGATGAGTTCAGCTGGTGTTTATGCCCCATACATGGCAATCGTTCCAACACAATTGCTAGGTACACCAGATGGCGGCTTAGCACAAGGCTTCTCAACATGGTACTCTAAGGCATTATTAAATGACTTACTACTAGTTGCAGGTAAGATTGTTGCTTAGTTAACAACTGAAAACCAAAAACTAAGGGACCTCAATTTGAGGTCCCTTTTTATTATTTATGCTAAATTTTATAAAATAATATTGTATATTATATAAAGAGGTTAAAATAGCATGATTAAAATAACACCAGATAAATATTTATTACAAAAATTATATATTAATGAAAATAAAACAGTAGCAGAAATTGCTAAAGAGTTCAATGTAAGCACTGCTACAATAAACCGTTACTTAAAGCAATTTGATTTGCATAAATCAGATGATATGCGTAAAAAAGCTATTTCAAAGACAAAGCAAGCTAAATCGCCTGAAGAAAAAGCTATTTATAGCCAGCATGTAAGTGACGGTAGAAAGGGTAAGGGCCTTGGTGTTGAGCCTTGGAATAAAGGTAAGCATACTGGCAATGGCTGGCTAGGCAAGCATCACTCTGAAGATACAAAGCAAAAGATTTCAGACACAAAACAAAATAAGACTCCTGAAGAAAAAGCTGCTATTGAAGCAAAAAGACTAGCAAGCAGAACTTATGGAGACCCATGGAATAAAGGTATTTGTTTAGGACCATGGCCTGAAGACTTTAAACAAAAAGTATTAGCTAAACAATATATTACAAAGAAAGCTAATAATTCATTCAACAGTTCAAAGCCTGAAGATAGATACTATGAGGTATTAATAGCTCAGTATGGTAAAGATGATGTGAAACGACACTATAGGGAAGATCCACGTTATCCTTTTGAATGTGATTTTTATATACCGTCTAAGGACCTATTTATAGAATTAAATTTAGATTGGACACATGGTGGCAAGCCTTTTGAAGACACTGAAGAAGATAATAAAAAATTAGATATTTGGAAACAAAAAGCATTAAATAGTAAGTTTTATCAAAATGCTATAGAAACATGGATAGTTAGAGACCCTGCTAAATTTAAGGCCGCTCTTGATAATAACTTAAATTATATTACATATTATAATGAGGCTGAATTATATGACTAATGAAATAGAGCACTATTTAAATTTGGCTATGAGTAGCCCCTTTCCATATAAATCTTTTTCAAATGAAGAGCTTATTAAAGATTATAAAAAGCTACTACATACAAGGAAGGTTAATAGCATAGCTGGCTTAAACATAATTGAAAACTATCACAAATCAATCTGGCATTGTAATCGTTATGGCTATAAAAGTCCAATAGAGGCTTGGCAAGATCCGAATATAATGTCTTATGTAATTCAAAATAGATTAAAATATATGGCTACCAAAGAGTTATCAGCATTAGCTATTAGAACTGGATTATATGTTTCTGGAAGGGCTCCTAAAGTATCTATTTTTAAACCAGCATTAGCTAAGTATTTAATTAATAAATATTTACAAAAATATGACACTATTTTTGATCCATGTTGCGGATTTAGTGGAAGACTACTAGGAACTGCTACTTTAAATAAAAAATATATAGGTTATGATATTAATTCTATTACTGTGCGAGAATCTAACCAATTAATTAATGCTTTAAATATTGGAAATAGTGAGGTGCTACTCAAAAATTCATTATATGAAATGGGCACATTTGATTGTCTTTTTACCTGTCCACCTTATGGTAATAAAGAACATTGGCATCAAGATATTGAAGAATTATCAGCTGATGAATGGATTGATACCTGTTTAAAAAATTATAAATGTGAAAAATATTTATTTGTTATAGATAAAACAGAAAAATATAAAGATTATATAGTTGAGACCCTTGAAAATAAGTCTCACTTTGGATGCAATACAGAGCAAGTTATATTTATATCAAGCAAATAGCTCTAGAAAATATTGTATAATATAATAGGGCAGCAATGCTCAATAGAAACTTTACAAGGAGATAGATTATATGTCAAGAATTAGCAGTACAGCAATAGCTATTTTAGCTGCATTGTGCATCTTGGATGATGAAGCAGCTGCACAAGCTGAAGAAGAAGCAAGATGGGAAGACGAAGATTAGTTTAATCTGTTTTTTAAAGTTTTTTTAAAGTTAAAGAGTGGTATTTTATAAATACTGCTCTTTTTTTAATTGTTGCAGCGTATAATATATTAGAATATAGCTACTAATAAAGTTGCAGGAGACTAAAAATGAAAGAGATAATTATAAGCTCATATGATAGTGCTTGGGATTGGACTATTGTAAGAAAAGAAAAAGATAAGTATTACAAGTTTGATAGTAGTATAGATTATGTTGACCTTTACGAAGTTGAAAGAAGAATATATGATAGCTCTATTTTAATGTGTAATGATGAGAAATTATCAAAAGAAAAGGTTATTAAAGAATTAACTGAATTAGGTTATGAAAAAATAACTATTTGTGATGACGGAAATATAGAAATATATGAAAATGGTATAAGAAAAATATAAGAGATGGTTTATTAAAGTATGTATGTAATAGAAGTAATGGTAAATGATTGTGTGTCGGCATATAAATATTATGGCAATACATTAGAAGAATGTCTAAATGAAATAAGGAGAGACCCTATTAGGTATACAGATTGGTATTCGCCTACTGGAGATTGCACAATTATAGAAATAGATAAACACTTCAATAAATTAAAAACTTATTGGGTAAGAAAAGGTATAGCAAAAGAAATATAAGGAGAAATTGATAATAAAATGAAAAGTAAGTATTTAGGAAAAGAGTTTGAAGGATTTGTAGTAGAAGATGTTTTTTTAGCTAAGAATTATGAGACTAGCTATAATGGAAAGGCTTGTAGAAGTCATAAGTATTATAAAGCAACTATTTACAATAAACAAATGAATTTAAGATTAACTATTTCAGCTAATTTTCTACGACCTTTATTAGCTGGCAAAAGAAGTATTAGTCAAGCATTAATCAAAAACGGATATGGTTGCAAAAATTCTGAAATAGCCAACTATAAAAGATTGCATGGGTTAAAGGAGGAATAATGTTTAAAATAATTAAAAATGGCAAAATGCTTGAAACACATGTTATTTATAAAGACACCTGCGAATATTGTGGGTGTGAATATGAATTTGAGCAAGAAGATGTAACATCATTAGAAAAAACTATTAATGGCAAAGCAACTTGGTATTGTCCTTACTGTCATAAAGAAATAAAAAAGCAATTAACAACATTAGAGTCTAGAACTGAAACAATTGAAAGATTACCCTTAGCACTAGCATTAGCGCCTGGAATTGATGCAGCTGAAAAATTACCGTTAGATATGGAAGATAAATGCAAGTGTTATGATCCTGTTTATAAAAGATGTAATGGCACAAGAGAAAGAGATGAGTGTTATTGCTATGGCTATCAAAGTAAATGCACGCATTATCCAGAGAAGCGAAATAAAGCTTAAGGCTTATCAATATAGCTTAGATTTGACTTATATGAAGCAGTTATAGATTTAGCTGCTTCTTTTATTTCTGCTTGAAAATGGGCTTATAATGAGCCCAGATTTTGTTTATGACTGCTTTATTATAAGCTAAATTATACGATCGCTTAAAAGGAGAGCTAATAAATGAGCTATGATTTAAAAGTATCTGAAAATACAGTGCAGTTATATATACCTGAAGATGATACAGAAAACAATATAACAATACCATCTGGACTAACTACTATTGGTCAAAATGCTTTTAGATATGCTAATAAAATTAATAGTGTATTGCTATCAGGTATTGTAGCTATTAAAGATAATGCTTTTTATCGTTCAGACATAAAGTCTGTTACATTTACAGAAAGCTTAAAAGAGATTGGTAATAGAGCTTTCGTAGGCTGTAATGAATTGCACGACACAATTACATTACCTAAATCTTTAGTGCAAATGGGTACTGCAGTGTTCTGTGACTGTAACAAACTAGAAACAGCTGTTGTAAATTGTCCTGAATTAGAAACTTTACCAGATCGCACTTTTAAAAGCTGTGCAATGCTAAAGGATGTAAGACTAAGTAATAATATAACAGCTATTGGTCAGGAAGCTTTTACGTATTGTCCTGAGCTTTCAGCTATTAATTTACCTGACAACTTAGAGACAATGCATGCATTTGCATTTAAAAATAGTGGATTACAAAGAATTTTCTTTAACAATAAGCTTAAGTGAATAGGGGGCTTTGCTTTTGCAAACTGTCCAAAGCTAAGCTCTATCAATTTTGTATCTACTGCAGCCGATTCTAAATTAGAAACTATTGAAGACTATGCTTTTGCACATACAGCTATATATGACTTTACTATGCCAGCAAGTGTTAAATACCTTGGTGAAGGTGTTTTTAGAGGCTGTGAAGAGCTTAAAAGAGTTAACTTTTTAAGTGATGACCAAGTTAAATTTATAAGGCAAGCACGTGATGTATTCTTTGAATGTAAGAAGCTTCAAGTATTAGACTTCCCATCTTTTACATTTAAGTGTAAAGACGATGGTATAAACTGGGATTATGAGGTTAAAAAATAATGGAAGAATTTATAATAGAAAAAGATGAGCTACTAAAGTGTAATGATATTGGTGAAAAAACTGTTGTTGTGCCAGATAATATAAAAATTATCGGTGATAGAGCTTTTAGAAATCATCAAGCTGATGAAGTGCATTTGCCACTAGACTTAACTAAAATTGAAAAATTTGCTTTTCAAGGCTCAGCAATTCGCAGTTGTAATATACCAGATAAGGTTGAAGTTATAGAAGAAGCTGCTTTTGTGAACTGCAAATGGCTATCTGGATCTGCTGTTATACCTGCTTCAGTCAAAGAATTGGGCTTAGGTGTGTTTAGTGAATGTGATAGCTTAGAAAAAGCTTTTATACTTGCTAAGTTAGATTATTTACCACCTAAAACATTTGAGTTAAGCCATGGATTAAAAAGTGTTATTTTGCCACATACCTGCAAAGTTATTGGTAAAGAAGCCTTCTTTGATTGCTCAGCACTGGAAAGAGTTAATACAGAAGCATTAGAAAATTTAGATAGAATTGAAGAATATGCTTTTTCAGGCTGTGCTAAATTACAACGTATTATAATACCAGATTCAGTTACATACATTGCTAAAAGTGCTTTCTGTGGCTGTGCTTCTGCTGACTTGGTAATGCTTGGCATGCCTGAAACATCCAAACTAAAAACTATTGAGCATGATGCATTTAGACGCTGTAAAAATCTTTCTGAAATAGTTATACCAGCTAGTGTTGAACATATAGGCAATTTTGCTTTCTATCGTTGTGAAAACTTAGAGCATATTGTATTTAGCCGTGATGAGCAGCTTAACTTCTTGGAAAGAGGCGAACCAATATTTAGACACTGCCAAAAATTACGCTGAGTTGAATCACCAAGCTTTGAGCTAAGAAAAGATGATATGACAGGCGAATGAACATATGGAAGAAAGAGATAATGCATAGGAAAGACTTAAGCACTGAAAAATGAAGCTATATTCAATTATAGGAAGAAATATAAATGGAAAACTATAAATTTATGCAGCTTAGTGGAAATTGTGCCTGTATTGGTTATCTAGGCAAGAATAGGCTAAAAGGACCTGTTGATAATGTTGTAACAAATGGTAGTGGATGTATTGAGCTACTATTGAGTGGTCAATATTATAAGAGTATTATACAGTGGGCAGATAAAGCAATAGTCACAAAAAGGAACCCTAATTTTATTGGCGATTCTGAAGTAGCCTATAAATTTAAATATGTGCAAATAGTGCATAATAACCCAACTTTACCGGCATACCAGGAGGAGTTACAAAAAAGATATGATACATTTTTAAGTTTTTTTGAAGATGTTAAAACCGATAGAGTATCTTATTTTACTATTAACTTAAATGAAAATGATGTAGATAGACTGACACATAAGCTAAATAGGGGCCAAGTCCTAAATATTATTGATTGCTTAAAAAAATATAATATTTTAGACAAAGTTATCTTTATTAGTACCCAACATAGTCTAGCTACTAGCTGATGAAATTTTTACAGCAGTGAGTTTAATAGCTTAGCGAAAGAGCTTGGCTTAAAGCATGTTATAATTACTGATTTAGATTATACAGAAAATACACATGATCAATTTTACAAAAAAGTAAAGGAATTAATAAGAAATGGAATTAATTAGTATTATAGTGCCAATATATAATGTTGAGCCGTATTTAAAAAAATGCTTAGATTCAATTAGAGCACAGCAGTATACAAACTGAGAATGTATTTTAGTTGATGACTGCTCACCTGATAACAGTGCTAAGATTTGTGCTGAGTACTGCAAAAAAGACAACCGTTTTAAATATGTTAAAAAACCTAAAAATGAAGGACTAGGCTTTGCTAGAAATACTGGATTAGATAATGCTAATGGAGCTTATGTAGCCTTCATTGATTCAGATGATACAATAGAGCCTGATTTTTGCACTACTTTATTGCCATATGCTCAAAAATATGGCGCAGTTAGATGTGCTATGAAAATAGTTGATATTGATGGCAATATAAAATCATATTGGCCTGTTGCAGAAGGCCTATTTAAACCAGAAGATATGAAATTATGGTCGGATAATTTACATGATGCCGGATATACTACCTGTGCCTTATATAATCGTAAGATACTGGATAAATATAAAATATGCTTTACAAAATGTCCATATAGAGAGGATAGCTTATTTTCTTTTGAGCTTTTTGCTAAACATAAGAACTTATATATGTTAAATAAGTATTTATATAACTATTTTAAACGTGATGTTAATACACTTTCTGGTAAAAGTAGCATGACAAAAGAGCGAGCATTAGCCTATCTTACTGCCGTACATGATCTTCTTGAAAAGCTTAAAAGCTTAGACTCATATAAATACTTAAAGAATATTATAATAGCTAATACAAGTCAGAGTCAATTTATTCATAATTTATGTACTGAAGAATACAATGAATTTTTTCCACAATATGCTTATATAGATTTAGTAGTGCCTTATGTAGACTGCACTGATAATAGTTGACAAGAGTTATTTAAACAATATTCACCTAAGTATAAAAGCTTAGAAGTTAATGACTTAAATAGATTTAGGGGTCAGGCTAACTTTTTTAGATATTTCTTTAGAAGTATAGAAAAAAATATGCCATTTATAAACAATATTTTTTTATTAGTTGCTAGTAAATCTCAAGTACCAAAATGATTAGACCAAACAAAAGTAAGAGTAATTACACATGACCAATTTATTCCACAAGAACATTTACCTACTTTTAATAGTGGGACTATAGAAATGTTTTTATGAAATATTCCAGGGCTATCAAACCGATTTATATATGCAAATGATGACTTTTACATGTTAAATAAGACAACACCTGGAAATTTTTATCAGGACAACCTTTGTAAAATAAATACTGTAACAGAATCAGTAAATGCATCTGTTAAAGATATGTGAAGAATGATGTGCTATAATAATTATAAGCTTATAATAGGAGCTACTACATCAGACTATCTACGATATGACCATGAATTTAGGCCTTATTATAAGCCAGATATGATTGAGTGCTTTACCAAATATAAAAAACAAATTCTAGCTAGTATTACTCAATTCAGAAGCAATAAAAACTTAACATGCTTTTTATATAATCTATATACTAGAAAGTGTGGTCATGAATTGGCTTCAACTTTAAAACAAGGCTACTTATGTAGTACATCCAGCGCTAGAACTATAGAACAAGCTCTTAAAAAAGATTATGTATGTTTAAATGATACAGATCCTAATATAGACTTATACAGTAATACTCAAATAAGAACATATTTTTATAATAAGTTTAATAACAAATCAAAGTATGAGCTAACAGACTGCCCTGAGCTCATTACTGCTAACTCAAATAAACTAGCTGATTCTTATGCTAATACACAGGCAAGCTTTGCTTTATCGACGCCTAAGAAAAGAAATTTAAGCACACCACATATAGTGCCAAAGCCTGCTATAAGGATTGAAACACATAATGCACATAAATCAAATTACTTTTTATACTTTTAGAGGAATATAATGTTAAAGAAATGTTTTGGAATCATTAGCTGGCTTCCAGATGATGAGCAAGCTAGGAAAGAAAGAAAAGCAAGATTAGATAGACTTATTAAGCAACTTAATGAGCTATGACCTACTATAGATATTTTAATAATAGCTCAAAACTGAGGTAGACTAAAAGTGCCAAAAGTAAGCAATAAAATAATAGTTAAAAGATATAATCCACTTGGAATTTTAGGCGCAAGAAAAGCTTTAAGGGATGAGTTTTTAAATCTTGACTATGACTACATAATAACACTTGATGATGATGCTATTATAGAATGCTCTGCAGAAACAGCTGCTGAAGATTATATGAAGGCCATAGACGACCATCCAAATGGCTTCTGTTTTATTCACTCAGGAATTAAGAACTGCACTTTTGATGACTACAAAGCTGCACAGCTAAATTTATGTGCAATTTCTAAGTACGTATTTGAAAAAGCACCATACATTGATGTAGATCCACAAAAGAATGAAGCTTTTGAAGACCATGTTTATGCTTACTATTTGCATGTAAAATTTGCAGCTTGCGAATTTATTCCACCAGAGACTATAACTCATGTACAATTTTTGAACAGAAATGAGCCAGTGCCTTCTACATGAGCTAAACAACCTGGCCTTAGAACAAATCACTTAATAAGCAATACAAATGCTATTCTAAGATATATAAAAGAGAATGGTGAAGTGCCTGCTGATATTCATAAGTTTATGGACAGCTATCAAAGAAGCATACCAGAAGTAAAGGTTAATCCTAGACCATTGCCACCAAAAACAAGTGATTTAGTTGCTAAAAAACCTGTTCCTAGAATTGGGATTCAAGTTACGAACGCCCATAAAACTAATTATTTATATTTTTAAACTATGAAAGCTTGAATGTTTTTCTTAAGCTCTAATGACTATTATGTCTATATGCTTTTAGGTGCATATAAAAATCTATTGGATACAAAAACAAAATATCCAATATACTGTGCTATAACAAAAGAAGTGAATTCAAATACTAGAAATATTTTAAAAGCAGTTGGCATTAATATATTAGAACTTGATACTGATTTTGTATTATCTACAAGAACTTCTAAATATACTAATAGCAGCGGACTAACAGCTTGATATAAAAGTGCTTTTCCTAAGCTATCATTGCTTGATACACAAGTTGAAGAGAAGTTTGATAAAATAGTCTACTTAGATACTGACCAATGGATTAAGCAAAACATAGATGAAGTTATGGATATGCCACATATGACAGCTGTGGTTAATATTTCGCCAAGACCACTTATTACTGAATACACTTTAGGAGCTTCTGTTTTCTGCACAGGTATGTTTGTTTGGGACTTTAAAGAGAACCCACACTTAGGACATAACTTAGTTAGATACTTAGATGACCTAGACCCTAAGGTTTCTTGGCATGACCAGAGTGTGCTTAACTTTTGATATAAGGACTGGAACAAGCACCCTGAGCTTCACTTAGACTATCACTACGGAGCTATGAACCACTTAGAGAACTGTGGCTATATGTGAGCTGACCCATCTATTAAAGTATGACATTTTACTACAAGAAACAGGACTGACTGACCTTTCTATAGTAGAGTAGAGTTGCCAAAAGCCTAAGTGGGCTTCAAAGAATGAGTTACAAGTATAGCTGACACTATAATAGAGTTTAATGAAGCTTACAATTTACATATGGTTATACCAAATGTTAATAACTTAAAATAAAACTAAATACAGGCTATATTTTAGTAAAGCAGCGTAAGTTGCTTTATTTTTTATTTGTTTAGCTGCATTTTCTGCTAAATTAATTAGCTGGTTTGTGTATAACACAGACTTATATAAAATATAAGAGGAAAAGTAATGGAGCTACAAGATTTAATAGAAGAAACTCGTAATGCAATTACCGGTGGTGGTGTTCTTGAAAGCGATTTAGAAGATGCTCAATATAAAGCTATTGTAAATCAAGTGCTAAGAGAAGTTGGCCGCTATTGGGATGAATCTAAGTTTATCACGGTGCCTTTTGCTAAGTGCATTGACTTAAAGGATTTTAATTGCAGTTCAGTTGTTAAAGTATATAGAACAGCTGCTGTTGGGTCTTCTACTGGTGGCACTGATTTATTAGACCCTGCTTATGCTCAACAATGGTTATTATTTAGCTCTGGCGGAACTATGTATAACCTAAGTGAGTATATCTTAAATTATGCTTCTTGGAGCACATTAAATCAAATAAGAAATACACTTTCAACAGATATGTCTTTTGTAGAAGATACACATGAAAAGAAGTTATATATCAATAACTATATGGCAAATCCTGGAATGGTAACTATTGAGTATATACCAAGAATACCGACTATTGAAGATGTAGAAAGCGATTACTGGATTGACATTATAACAAGAATGTGTGTTGCAACAGCTAAGATTTGGGAAGGTCGAATCAGATCAAGATTTAAACATTCAGGAGCTCAATGGGAGCAAGATGGTGATACACTTCTTGCTGAAGGAAATGAAGAGCTAAAAGAGCTAAGAGAAAGACTAAGAGATAATTCTAACTTAATTGGACCTATAAGTTCAGGAAGTTACTAAAAATAAAAATAAAACTTATTAAATAAGGAGAAATAAAATGAAAGAGCCTGTTAGCAAATTTAATATGGAAGCCGCTTTTAAAGCTTTGGACGAAATCGATGTTCCTAAGGTATCTGGCGGTATTATACCTAATAGAGTTAACTTAAAGGAATCAATGAGAATAGCGCCTCAAACAGATATATTGTTTGAAGAATACTATGATCTAAATAGTGGCGAAGATGTCGATGCAGCTAAAGAAGAAAGAGAGGCAGAAGTAGCTAAAGCTAAATTGGCAAGAATCGAAAAGATTGTTGATTTAGATGCTGAAACAGAAGAAGATATACTTCCTTCTTACGAAGGCAAGATGATTATGCAATGTCCACAATGTATGACATTATTCTATAAGAATCCAGAAGATATTGAGTATTCTGAAGAAAATCCAGATGTTGTAAATATTAATGAGGTTTGTCAACACTGCGGAAATACTTCTGGCTATACATTAGTTGGTAAGGTAGCTAAGGTTGGTGAAGATGAAGCTGATAAGTATGACACTGATGAAGTAGATGACATCTTAGATGCTAAGGAAGAAGCTGATGCAGGCCAAGAACAACCTACTGAAGAGCCAGCTCAAGAAGAAGCTCCTGCTGAAGAAAATACAGAAGAGCTTCCAGAACTACCAGAACTTCCAGCTGAAGAAGAGGAAGAAAAAGAAGAAACTAATGAAAGCTTAAAAGAAAGCTTTAAAATTACAGAGCCAGTTATGCTAGATAGTAATGACCTTGATAATTTAATAGATGAGGATATGGTTATTATTTGTGACGCAAAAGATGAAGCTGAAGTAAGAAGACTTGCTAAGAAGGCTTGTGATACAGTAGATGATGTTGCAGATAATACCTCAGAAGAACCAAGTTTTAGCGCATTTGAATTATTTGATAGCTATATGACAAAAGCTGACATTGAGTACGAATATTTAGATGTAAGCTTTGCTGAAGATATGGATGAGAGTTTAAAAGAATCAGTAGTTGAAAAAGAGACAGACCAATTGTGCTCAATAACTAGAGATGGTAAGCAAATTTATTCTGGCACTAAAGAAGAATGTGAAAAGTTTTTTAATAACTTAAAAAATACAGCTGCTTATAAAGCAAGACCTGAAGGATACAAACTTTTAAATACTGCTAAAACTGTAGTAAAAGAAGCTATCGAACAAGGTGCAAGCAGTAATGATGTAGATGATACTAATTATAGACCAGGTTTCTGTGTTGAGTATGGTGGAATTGAAGCTTTCTATTATACAGATGAAAAGAAAGCTAGAGCAGACTATGCACAAGCATTAGCTGACTTTGATGAATTAGATTCTGATTGCTCAGGAATTACTTTATGGAAGCTAGGTGCTACTGAAGATGATGATGTAGTACTAGATACTAAAACTAATGAAAGCTTAAAAGAAGCTATTGATGAAGAAAAACTTTATATTACATCCTTTAATAAAGATGGTATAGTCCTTATTAACTATCTTGGCAATTCATTAAAAGATGCTAAAAAGGCTTATAGAAAATTAGCTAAAGAAACTTCACACTATGGCTATGAGGAAGAAGATGGTTGTTTAATTTCTTACATTTCTAAAGCTGATGCTGATATTTTACTTGATGGTCAAGATATTATTGGTACTGGTGAAGAATTAGAAATTACTAATGAAGCTCAGGAAAAAATTCTAGATAAAATAGCTTATAATTATATTGATGAAAGCTTAAAAGAGGCAGTAGTTGAAAAAGAAACAGACCAATTATGCTCAGTAACTTGTGCTGGAACACAAATATATGTCGGCACAAAAGAAGAATGTGAAAAGTTTTTAGATAACTGTAAGCAATCTGCAAGCTTTGACCCAGATAAATACAAAATACTAGATACAGCAATAGTAAACGTTAAGACTAAAGATGAAAGCTTAAATAACTCTGAATTCCAAAAAGAAGCTGCTAAGAATTCTGAGCTTGCCACAGAAAATAAATCTGAAAACCTAACACTTAATGAAGGTATTGAAGTTGAAGTAGATTTAGCTGATGCCTATGAGCCTTGGCAAGGAGCTGTAGATACTTGGGAAAAGATTAAGGAAGCTGATAAAATTGAAGCTTTTGAAGACTATCTAAATGAGCTTTATCCAGATGGTGGATTAACATTAACACAAATTAATGATATGCTATGGTTTGATGGTGATAAAGTATTAGCTGACTTAGGTTTAGCTGAAGAACCAGTTGAAGAAAGCCTAAATGAAGCAGCTGATGATACACTACCTGAATTAACAGCTAGCAATATTGATAAGCTAATGAATAGTGATGAATTTAAAACGCCTATTTCAGAAGAAGAAGTTGAACAATATTTAGAACAGTTAAATAAAATGACAGAAGCTTGCAAAAATAGTGAATGTGAAAATAAACCATTAAAAGAATGCGATAAGAAACCTTTACAAGAAGCTGAAGAAGATGAAGCTGCTGAAGAAGATGCTGCTGAGGACGCACCAGAAGCCCAAGAAGAAGCAGAAGTAGTAGAAGTAGAAGAAACACCTGCTGAAGAAGAAACAGCTGAAGATAAAGCTAATATAGAAGCTAAAGAAAATGCTGAAGCAGATAATGCTACATTCACAACTGAAGAAGTAAAAGATATTGCAGAAACAGTTGCTACTGAAGTTGCTCATATGACAACAGAAATTGAAACAGGAAAAACTGAAGCTGATGGTGAAATATTAGATAGAGCCAACGACTATGCTGATAGCGCTGTTGAAAAAGCAGTTGAAGAAAAAGCTGATGAGACTCCTACTGAGGAAGCTGAAGTTGAAGAAAATGAAGCTGAAGTTGAAGATGGTGAAATTAAAGCTGAGGCTGAAGAAGAAGCTACAGAGGATGATGAAGAAGTAGTTGCTCTACTAGGTGATATTGATGATGCTTCTATTGAAGAATGCTTAAATAAATCTTTACAAGAAGTTTATTCAAATGTAGAAAACTTTAAGTTAAATTCTAAAGCTATTAATGAAGAAAAAGATTTAGTAGTTGAAGGAACAATTAACTTTAAGTCTGGAAAACAAAAAGCAACAAGATATATTTTCAATGAATGTGTGTGTGATGAAACACCAGATGCTGTTATTATTGAACTTAAGGGTATAAATAATGACTTAGCTGATGACGGTGTATTTGTGCTAAACTGTAAAGGATGCAAAGATGCGCCTATGATGGCAGAAAGCTTCTCATATAACTATCACATTGGTGAAACATTAGTTGAAGGATTAATTAAATAATAATATATAATGGAACAAGAATTCGATAAGTACGGAATACTGCTTAATAAAGATATTAAGCTTCATAGAAAACATTTTAAAGAGTTTGCAAAATTACATGGTATTAAGTGTATTTATCGAGCTCCTATTCCTGGAAAAACCTTTGATACGCATGGTGACTTAGAAGCTAACTACCAACCAGGCATTGTAGTAAATACGATCTTCCATGAACATCCAGACCAAAAGACTATGAAAAAGATGGGCTGAGTAGCAGAGCTTCAAGAGGATCAAATACTAATAGAAGTGCCTTATGACTTGGCTGATATTCAAGTAGGTGCTCTATTTATTGTGCCAAGTGGTATAGATAATGCTGAAGGAAGGGTATTCCGTGTAATTAGCATGCAAACAATAATGGTATATCCTTATGCTATTACTTGTGCTATTGCTCCTGAATACTTTGATAGAGATGAACCTAACTTGACAAAAGACTTCAAGCAAGAAAACTTTACAATGCTTATTGATAACGAGGAAGATGACTAATATGTTTGAACTAAATGAAAAGTTTATATTAGATGAATCTAAAGCAAGATTTGTTTTGCTTGAAGCTGATGGTGATACTGCTGGTAAGCCACTTTCATGGGCAAGCACAAAAAGCATATTAGATAAGCTATATAAAGCAATAGACGATTATATTGCAAAGATAACTGAACGTAATAATCAAATCAATGACTTTGCTAAAAAGTTTGCAAATATTAAAAAACGCTATGATAGTGAATCACATACACAAAGAGCTAATACAACAAGAGATATTGCTGGCGGTATAATAAACAATGCTAGTAGCTTACTTAAAGATTTTGCTGATACAATTATAGGTGTCACTGCATTTAAAAGAGTTGCTCCAGGCGTATATGAAAAGCTAGAACAAGGAATAACACCTATTGGCATAGAAAATTTCTGAGGTATACTTGAAGGTGATAAGCTTAAGAGCTTGCTAATTACTGAGGCTACTAAAAATAACATACTAAAAGCAAAAGATGCAGTAGTTTCTGCAGCAAGTAAAGTAGACAGCTTAGCAAAAGATAACCCACGTAATATTGAAAGCAAAACTATACAAGATGCTAATAATAAAATAAATGAATTATTAACTTCTATTAATGACATATTAAATAAGTCAGGTGTTGATTTACTTAGAGAAGGCGCTAAGAAGCTAATAACTGGTTTAAATGACTTTGCAAGACAACTAACAAATATATTAGGCGATGCCGATGCTGCTCAAAAAGCAACAGCAGCTAAATCTCGTTTTAAGGTTGATTGGCATAAGCTTATAGCAGCAGCTGCTAAAGAAGACTCTATTATATTAGGTAAAGTTGCTACAAGTGAAGAAATACAACAGCTAACGGCATTTGGCTATTATGCTAATAGCTCCCTAACTTTAAAAGATGTTATAAATCTTTATTTTAAAGTAGAATGAGCAAAGCAAGAACAATATATTGGAGCTATTAAACCAATAATTATTGAACAATGCAATAAATATGGATACAGCGCTGCAACTAACCCATTTATAACATTTTTACGCAATTATATTGGAAAGCTACAAATAAGCTATGGTGGTTATAGAGCTATATCTGAGCATGTTGGATCGCTTGTCAAGGTAAATACATTAAAAGTAGCTCCTGATGAGCTAGAAGCTGATAATAGCTCAAATGGCTCTGGCACAAAAAATAATATTATATTTAGCAATGCTTTTTATAGCTTTAGCTCAAATGAATGCACTAGATATTTAGAGTTGCAAGCATCAGCCGCTAAGTGCTGAAATGACAGAGATGCACAACGCTTTGGTGAACAAAGATGGAGTAGCTTTATAATAGAACTATTTACTGGTTCAGATATCACTAACACACAAGCAACTGTTTGGGGTAATAAAATGAATTCACCTACACTAATAGAACAAACACTTGCAAATGAATTTGGTGCAGAAGCATTTGAAAAAGCTAAAAAAGCTACTAGTGCAGAAAGTATAAATAAAAATAAAAAGAGCTCGTTTACTGATCAAGATATTAATGACTTGAACCTAAAAACACCAAGTGAAGCTATGTTAGCTATTACAACAGCAATTATGAAAGTTCTAGATAATGATGTTTCATTTAATTCAGATGAAATCTTTGATAAGCTTAAAGCTGACAAAACATCTATACCTGCAGATGCTAAATCAAGCATAAATATGAGTAAGAAGCTTGCAAAATTTACATTTAATAGTAGTAACATTAAGCAATTCTGCGATGCTGTTGCAAAGCTTTTTGAAAATGATTTGGTTAGAGTAGAAGCTCAACAGGCTTCAACTGAGCCTAACCAAGCTGCAGCAGCTAATACAACTGCACAATAAATATAGATTATATGTTTTTTATTGTTGATAATAGTACAGGTTTTAATATAAATATATTAAAGGACTCAGCATACAGAGCTGCTAGATTTTATATTTTAAAATATAAAGTTGGTAAGCCTGAAATAGACTTAAATAATTATCTTATAGCTAACTATAAAACAAGCTTAAAGTTAATGTGTTTAAGACTACTTGATAAGCTAGATTTTAATACGGATGCTAATGACCATATAATTATAAGCTTTCATGATAGTGCATCTGACAAAGTAGCTAGCTTAATAACATATGGTAATAGTAAACTATTTGGTAGTAAGATACTTATAAATGCACTTACTGCTCTAAATAAAAGGAATTATAATTAATGGCTTTTAGATATTATGACGACATTATAGTTGCAAAACTAAAAAAATGAATACCAGAAGGGTCTAAGTTAAGAGTGTTAAAACCAGACGAAAGCAAGCGTTTATTTGAAACAAAAGCTGATGATTCTGGTGATAAGCCTGCTAACTTACCTATTATTGCTCTATCTAGAAATACTGATTTTAATATTGACTTAAATATTAAAACACCTAGGTCATATGATGGGCTAAAGATAGGTTTAGCTGATGCTAAAAATGGTAGATTACTTGATCCAATTAGCACTAAGCAAGCAGAATATACTATACAAATGAATGTTATTCCAGTTACAGTTGAGTATAAGCTAGATATTTATACTAAAACTTATGATGAGGGCGATGAATATCTTAGAAATTTTTTATTTAAACTAATAAATAATCCTAAGATAATCATTGAAATACCTTATAATAATCTTGCTATACAACATACAGCCAACCTTAGAGTGCTAAGCACTGTATCTGACACAAGTGATATTTCAGAGCGTTTATTTACAGGTCAATTTACTAGATGAACAATATCTATTGAGCTTCAAGATGGCTTCTTATTTAGCATTCCATATAGAAAAAATTGAAGAATGTTTATTGATGATGATACTGTCTTTACAGAAGCAGAGCTAGAGCTACTAAGTAAGACTGAAGGTGGCATTGAAATTAGTAATAAAATCACTGAATCAGGTGAAATTGAAGACATAGAAATTATACAGACAAAAAAGTAATAATTAAAGCAAATCATTTGCTAAATTAATTGATATTTAGGTTAATACCTATCAAATTTTAAGGAGAAAAAGAGAAAAATGCCTAATGTAATAATAAATGAATATGATCTTTCTACAACAGGCGTAGCCGCATATGCTAACTTTTCGGTAGTTGTACCAGGCTTTGTTAAGTCAGATAATATTAATGTATATGATGCAGCTGCTGATATTAATGGGGTTTTAGAGCTTAACACACAAGCAGATTTTGTAAAATATGTTGGGAAGACTTCACAAAGATACGCTGCAAAGGGTCCTGTACTATATACAGCTGAAGGTTGAGCTGAACAAAATCATATAACAGTTGCAAACTATGATATGGCTTTGCAATATTGTGCAACAAGACAGCTTTATAAAGCTACTGCAAAAGCTAGTGAAACAGTTGGTTATTTACATGATAAAAATTATGTGTATTCATTAGTTTTTGAAGAAGACTTACCTGACCCTGGCGATAGTTCGGCTGATCTTTATTCAATAATTTTAAGC
>Ga0256405_10001147_pt1 | contig 76525 bp, 55 predicted proteins | sample RumenRJG_02DNA_FD_189096 | JGI IMG/M metagenome (GOLD analysis project Ga0256405, IMG submission 189096) | Bovine rumen microbial communities from Lethbridge, Alberta, Canada - RJG_02 | ecosystem: Host-associated > Mammals > Digestive system > Stomach > Rumen | place: Canada: Alberta... | reverse complement strand
GTCACTTCCACTGCACCTGCAGAAGAAGACCCTGAATTTGTATTCGTGGAATCCATAGGACTCACTTCCAATGTGGAGGCTATTAATGAAGATAATCCCACTGCCGTCATCACTGCTACCATCCTTCCTGCCGATGCCACCATTCCCACACTCAAATGGACCATCACCGAAGGTGCAGGGCTGGTAGTCTGGAATCGTTCGAACATCCTTGAACTTGGTTCCGAAGAAAAATACGGACAGGTCACCATCAAAGCTACGGCAACCGATGGTAGTGGTGTGTTCGGCACGCTCAGTCTCATGGTTGGCACTCCACCTATCGTTACAGATCTGACCGATCCGACCGACACAGACAATGACTATAGCCGTATCATCCTTTGGAACGGAACAATGCTTATTGAAATCAATCGTGCAGGCGTTCATACTTGGTACGACATGACCGGACGGCCTGTAAATAAAAAATAAACGCGCACAGCGAACCGATGGAATCGTTGAAAACATATTGTCTTATCGCACTGCTGTTCTTCATAGCGGCTTTCTCTCTTTGCGCACAAAGCAATGGAGAAGCGCGCCATGCTGGAAAACGTTGTGAGGATTTGATTAAGGAACTCAACTATCCTTATTTCTACTGTGATTGCCACAACACGGCTCGTGATTTCGAGTTCGGGTTGGATATGGCTATCTCCGACACCACCTGGTTCAAAGCCACCACAGCACAACTGCGGCAAGGCATATCTGCCTATTGGTTCGCCACATCTTCCGTCACGATGGAAGTATATGCACTTTGCTCTTCCACAATGCCGACTATCGTTCTTACCGTAGAACCCAATCAGATGCACGAGAAAGATGCAGACGAAATCAATAGAAAAATTAGCGAAATGGGCTCGACAGCCGAACAGGCACTTAATAACATCACGCCACGCATACGTGTCTATCCGAGCCGCGTCGGCGGAGAAGGACGTGTCATCTGCTATCCCTACAACCAGGGTCCCAATTCCACTTGTGAAGATCCCTTGCAGATATTCGCTGGCATGACCTACGTAAGCAGCAATGAGGAAGATGTATACTATATGTCCAATGTGCATAATTATACCGACAGTATGTTCATTCATTGGAAAGAGAAGGACAATTCTCCCTGTCTCTTATCCATCACTTCCGATTCCTGCAACGGACCGCTGTTGATGCAGGCAGTCTTAAGCGACTCCACAAAGGTATTCTTCCCCGATAAGAACATCCTTTCTGCCGCTCGTCAGAACAAAGACACGCTTTTCTTCCATTTCTCGCACGCAGCGGGGAAAACAGGACGCATCACCTTCCGTCGCGCAGCCACTTTTGTGACGGATACCATCGAAGAGACATTCTGTCAGGGACGGGGCATTGTGCTGAAAGATACCACCCTGCGGCAAACAACCCTCTATTCCGACACCACATGGGTGGTCAAAGACACCTTGCTGGTCACTTTATACAATCTGCATATCACACCGCCGGAACAATATCGTGATACCATTTCCATCACATCCAAACAATTGCCTTATCCTTATCGGAACACCCAATTGCTGAACACTTTCGGAGACTATCTCGTACAGGTACGCCTGCCTAATCAGTGCGACGAGGATTATCAGGTGCATGTCAATCATCGCATCGTCTATTCCATTGCTGAAAAAGAGGAATCCATCTGTTTGGGAAAAACATACTTGGCTACTGACGGACAGGTCTTTGCACGCGATACGGCCATTGTGGATTCCATTTGGCGGGATCAAGACACCTGTGCTGTCACTTCGCTCACGCTTCGCTTTGTAGAACCGGAACTGGAAGACACGGTCGTTTATCTCAATAGCGAACAACTCAAAACGTTCTACTTCCTTGGGAAACCCTCTTACCGCCAATTTGGGTCACACGACATCGTTTATGAGCGAAAAAATGCTTGCACACGCTATATCCACCTTACTATCAACGAAGTAGAACTGCCCACAGATATTCTCGAAGCAGAAGAAAAGCAACAAAACACTGTACGTAAGTGGATGCATAATGGCATACTGTATATAGAAAAAAACGGACAACTCTATTCTACACTTGGAAATAAGATACAATACAACATATATAATAATAACTAAAAAAAATAAATAATGAGAATGAAAAAACTTTTGCTTTTCATTGTGGCAGTCTTAATGACTGTACCAATGATGGCCATCGGATTAGGCGATGGCTCCTCGAAAGATGATGCGAAGGAATTCAACTGGGAGGAAGTGAGTATTCAGGATGCGGACACCATCTGGTATCGCGTTCCGCTGGATCCTATCTATGAAGAGGAGTCACCTACCCTGGCACTCTATCTTACCAACCTGAGTAATGAAACTGCGCATGTTACCGTCCGTGGTTACTTAATGGGCGAAGACAAGGCCGAGGTGTACGACATTCCGGCGAAGACCAACAAAATCTGGTCAAAATCGGTAAGCATACTGGTTCGTATGCAACAAAGGGAAGCGTACCTCTGCTTGACCAGCAATGCAAAGGTCGCACTCAGTGCCAAAGTGTACGAAACCACCGATTTGGATGAGGCTTGTATGAAAGCCAAAACATTCAACTGGACTACGGGTGCCATCCAACCCGTCGGAGACGGTTGGTGGAAAGTGGATCTCACCGAAGCCAAGCAACGCCCTGACAAAACCGTAGCTGTTTCCATTCAGAACCTGGGTAATGCTACTGCTTACATCACGGGTGCGGTTTCACCGGACTGCCCCAGTTCAGGTAAAACGGAGAAGTCAACCACCCTTGCAGCAGGTGCTACACGCTGTGACACGCTCTCCCGTGCTATGATTGACATGCTCGGTGGAGGTGAAATCTATATCTACGGTGTCACCACCCAACGTCTGAAAGTAACAGCAAATCTTGTGGATAAACCGAATCCCACTGAACCTGCTATCGCTTGTAACGTGGAAGAACTGAAACTTAATCAGGACTATCATGTTACTGCCGGCACCTATGAATACCGCATCCCCGTAGATTCATTGAAGGGACGTAAATTGATGCCGGAAGTCACTATTACGAACGACAACCCCTCTGCAGCCGCAAAGATTGACGCAAAGGTTTCTTTTGCTTGCGAAAATGAAGAAGGCAGTCAGGATTTCCTGGAGCGTTCCGTCACCATCGGGGCAGGCAAGTCCATCGTTCGCGAAGTGGAGAAAAACATGGTGGATGGTATTAAGGAAGGCGTTGAGTACGTGTATATTCGCTTCACTACCACACAGGCCATCTCTTTCTCCGGACGACTCAAACATATCCACGAAGGTGATGCTTGTAAAACCAGTGTTCTTTTCGATTGGGAAAAAGGCAATACCCAGCAAGGCGGTAGCACCGTTTGGTATGCTGTCAGCATCAAAGAGGCTAAAGAAGGTGTGAAGAATATTCATGTCTATGTAGAAAACCTTTCTTCTTCCACAGCTTCTGTTTATGGAGCTCTTGCGTTTAGTTGCCCATACACCGATTTGCAGGATATCTCACGTCGACTTGGGGGACACAAGCAAGTGGACAAAATAATCAGTTACTCGCTCTTCGGTCAAACAGCAACCGATACCGTTTATGTAGGTGTCACCACTGACCAATCTCTCAAGATGTGGGCGGTTCTGGAAGATGCAAAGAGAAAGGATCCTACCCTCGACTGTAATCAGGTTACCGATTTCGATTGGACATACGGAAATCGTCAGAAAGCGGATACTGCTGTTTGGTATCGCGTCAAGGTAGATACACTCCGTCACATGGAGTTGCTGCCTTACATCACTGTCCGCAACGAGAATCCGAATGCTTCTGCCCTTGTCAAAGGCGAGCTTTCTTATATCTGCCCTGACACTTTGGAGAACTCCAGACATTCTATCACCATCGGTGACGGAGGCCTGTATGAAAAACTGCTCACACGCGACATGGCTCCTCTCTTCCGTACGGATGTAGAGTACATTTATGTACGTGTCGAGTCCAATCAACCTATTTCCATACAGATTCGGATGCAACAGGAGAACGAAGGCAGTAATTGTCGTGTCGCTATTCCGTTCAACTGGGTCAGCGGTAATGACCAAGCGTCTGAAGACGGTTCCGTTTGGTACAGAGTTGACCTCACCGAAGCCAAAGCGGCCAGAGGTATGAATCTTCTGGTACAACTCACCAACAAGGATCGCCGGAACAATGGCAAAGTGGATGGATCTCTTGCCACCACTTGCCCTTGCGAATCTCCGCAAGACCAAAGTGTAAATGTTGGCGCAGGCATTACCCGCACCAAAGAAATCACACACTCCATGTTGGAAACGTTTGGTGATACGGTGTGGATACGCGTCAATACGACTACGGACATCCATTTCGAAGCACATCTCGTTCCCGCAGAACAGTTCGACACTATTGATGCCTGCTTGAACGCCATTCCCTTCGAATGGGGCACCGATATGATTCAGCGTATCGACACTGCTTGGTACTATGTGCTCACCGACACCCTCAATCGCACCACGCTTGCTCCGCAGGCTATACTCCAAGACCTCAGCGGACAAAACAATAATATCAAGGTAGAAGTTGCCTACGAGTGCCCTGTCACCGAGGCAATGACGCAAAAGAGCACTGCGCTGAACGCCAACGCTACTATCAGCAAAGTCTTTGAGCGCAGTCTTATTGATCCTATTGTACAGAAATACGACACCGTTTGGTTCCGTGTTACCCGAACCGTAGGTAAAGGAGACTTCCTCTTCCGTGCTGACCTTGTTGACCCGAACACGGGTGACAAATGTGCACACGCTCAGCTTATCGCGCCGAAAGATACTGCATTCCTGCAGGAAGCCGGCACTACGGCTTGGTATAAGATTGCACGCAGAGAGTTTGCAGAATCCCATCTGCGCGCACTCTTCTCGCTGACCAACACGGATAACACCGCTGGTCGTGTAACCGCATCTGTTTACACCTCTTGCGACAGCACGGCATTTGAGTCTGCCACCCGTTCGCACGGCGCAGGATCAAGACAGGAAAAAGAAGTCGGTTCTGATTTCTTCCGTGGTTTCTCAAGCGAATATATCTACTTGGAACTGACTACAAAGCAACAAGTAGAACTCGCTGTGAAAATTACGAAGGAAGAGCAATACGAAGAGGTCATTACAGCTTGTGACAGTGCCATCTTTGCTGTGCCCAACCAAGACTATTATCAGACGGCGGGCACACAGGTTTGGTATAAGGTGGACCTCCTCAATATTCGCGAAAACACCATTGGTGACGGATTACTCACCATCAAGAACCTGTCCGAAAACACCAATAACCTGATAGGCGAAATCAGTTGGGTTTGTCCTGTTATCTACAAGATGACCACCAAGGGACTCTCGCTCACACCGAATCAGGTTTATACACGTGTAGTAGAACGTAGCACCATCAACGCTTCATCCGACTCCGTAGTATATATCCGCGTCACAGCACCGGAAGACATCACCTTCCGTTTCGACATCACACTGGCAAAAGGTGACCTCTGCTCCAATCCTATTATCTTCGATTGGGAAAAAGGTAATGTACATCCGGGCGGACAGCACTTGTGGTACAAGGTGGAACTTGACTCAACGAAGATTCCTGCCAACAAGGATATCAAACTTCACGTCACCAACCTTACCTCCGACTCTGCCGTTGCAGATGCTGACCTTACATTCGACTGCTTGGATCAGAAACTGACCACGCTGTATTACGAATTTGCACCTGATAGCACCAAGTCCCGTATCATTGACCGCGACCTGATTGGCTTCTATGGATGGCCCACAGGACTCTTTATCCGCTACTCGTCTAACAAAAACACCCATATATGGGTTAAACTTGTTGACGCACTGCCGGAGGAGGTGCTCCATGACACCGTTCCGCGTAAGTATGTCTGCGACGAGACCATGTTCCATGATATTTACACTGGCAGAGACACCCTGATCTCCTCTGCCATATCCCCCGACTTCATCTGGGAAGACCATGTGCCGTTCCGCAAAGGAACGCTCCTCTGCGACAGCGTTCATCACATGCACGTAACACCCATTGTCGCACCGGACACCACCTTGGATGAAGACAGATTGCGGACTATGGAAGCACTGCCACTGGTAATTCGCGGCATGAAAGTCTTCACCGACTCGGCTACCGCTGTTCTCAACCGTTACTTCCGCTCTGTTGATACCGATTCCATTATGGATATCGTAGCCATCAATTGGGAGGCACTGGACAACGACGGCAACTATAGCCCCGTAGAGGAGGTTTATCGCGACTATCTGGCAAAAGACCACTCTACTCCTATCACCTTGCATTACATCCTTTCTGCAGATTGTAACGGTGAAGTCACTGACCTTGAAGGTCGTGATCTCATCATAATGCCGGATGCATGGAAAGATGTCACAAAAGATGTCAATTATTCGGACACTGTCTGCGCTGGCACACAGATTGGTATTGGTGACAATGATGCCTTCACGCTGACACAAGACAGTGTTATCAACGACACCATCCCATTTGAGGTCATAGATTCTCTTGAGCAGGTTCGTAGAATGGATACCATCTATGCTTATTCTGTCAAACTTTGGAAGCAACCCGACCTCTCGGAAATAGAGTTCACCGTTCCTTCCATCGCTGCCGGTCAGACCATTGACTTCACAACAGCCGTTGCTGACATTCAGGCTATGCTTGCACAAGAACGCAGCGAAGACGCCACCGTTGCCTTGGTGGATAGCATTGGTTGGGAAATGAAGAATGTTGCCGGCTCGTACGATGCATACGTTGACCAACCTGTAGCTTCCGATGCCACCGAGGTAACCATGCGTTTCTTCGTCCGCACCATTTGTGGTGATATCCTTTATAGCGCCGACTCCACTTGGACCGTTGAGAGCGCTTGCCCGGATGCAGAGATAATGCCCGCAACACAAGCCACCATCTGCCCAAGATCGCGTTATACTTGGATCATTGGCGAAAGAACCGTAGGTGTGTACACTGCGCAGGATATTTATCATGACACTATTCCTGCTGTGAATGGCTGCGATAGTATCATCTACACGCTTGACTTGCACGTCCTCGCTAAGAATCCTGACGACAACAAACGTCTGCCTGATACCACTGTTTACGATGGTTACACTTTCGATTGGTTGGACGGCGAGTCCTACATCATTCGGAAAGATACCACTTTCTCCTATTCATACCAATTTGCCGGATTCGATTGCGATAGCGCACTCACCGTTCGCAATGTGAAGTGGAGAGCCATCGAGCGTGTGACTGCCGATCTTGTAGACACTACTATTTGCACAGGAACCGTATTCAAAGGACGTTGGGCTGACCATCAAATCACAACCGATACCGCATGGACCGACAGCGTTCGCGCGCAAATCCGTCTCGAAAATGACACCCTCGGGTATGTAGATTCCATTTACAGTTACAATGTCCATATCTACAGAAACCCTGACCTGTCGGAAATCGTCTTCACCGTACCGGCTATCACGGCGGGTGAAGCCATTAACTTTGCGACGGCCTCTTCCGATATCCAAGGACAACTTGATGCACAGACACTCAACAACAGCCACGTAGCTGCAGTTGATTCCATCGGTTGGGAAATGAAGAATGGCGAAGGCAATTATGAAGCATACATTGATGCACCTGTCAGACTGTACGCAGCCGATGTAACCATGCGTTACTTCGTCCGCACCATCTGCGGTGACATCATCCCAGGTGCAGACTCCACTTGGACCGTCGAGCATATCTGCCTGACGCCGGATAGTGTCATTACCAACACGACCATTTGCGAAGGCACTTCTTACAAATGGGAAATTGATGGACGCGTTATCGGCACCTATGATGTAGATAGCACCTACCGCGACACCGTTGCCGGTGCGTTCTGCGATAGTGTGGTAAATGTGCTCCATCTGCATATCTTCACCATGAAACCGGATGACCAACATATCATCTCCGATACCACTATCTACGATGGTTATTCCTTCAACTGGATGGATGGTGAGTCCTATATCATTCGGAAAGACACTGTCTTCACGTATATCATTCCGTCTGTTGAATTTGGTTGCGACAGTGCTTCCTTCTCGCGTAATGTGAAGTGGAGAGCCATTCCGCGTCTGACGGTTGACTCCACGGCCACCGTCTGCGCAGGCACCGTTATTGAAGCGCGTCTGGGTAATCATGAAATCACAGCTGATGTGGCTTGGAAAGACAGCATACGTGCTGAAATCCGTCTGGAAAATGACACCATCGGATATGTAGATTCCATCTACACCTACAAGTTCTTCACCTACAAGTTGCCTGACAAACTGCCGGCGAGCCTGATTGACAAGGTGAAAGCTGTCTGCGGTTCACCGCTTGACACTGCCGATGCAGAAGCCGACATACGCGCTTATCTCGTCAAAGATGCTGACGGACTGCACATGGACAGCACATCTGCCATCACATGGAAGATGGAGAAAGGCGGACGGTTCGGAGCAGCTTCGCAGATTATTGATGGTAGTCTTGGCTACAATGTCGCTTTCCGCGTCACTGTCACCGACCGTTGCAACAACAGTGTTTCGTTGCAGCGCACTATCGAAATCGAAGATCCGGTAGGAGACCGGATGGACGACATCCTTGTCGGAAAGTACGAACCGTGGTTGCTTATGATTCATGTAAATAAGATTAGAGAAATGCTCAACAATCCGGATCTGGTTATCAACGACCAGGATGTAAGTTGGTTCACAACCGATGGTACTGTTGATACCGAACTGCCCGGTGTACACGGCTTGTATTACACCTCTGACAAACCGCTGGCGGGTAAGTTCTTCGCTAAGATTTACATGATGAACGCCATCGGATGCTATTCCGAGGTTCGCACCAACACCATCGACTGGTCGCAGTCCGAACATGCACCGCTGCGACTCGTTCCTAACATGGTTAAGAACGGTGAATCAATGACTCTGGAGAATCTGGATGCGGATGCCGAGTCAGCCATCCACGTCTATGACGGTTCGGGTAACCTGATTTTCAACACCACATCCACCGGCTTGGTTGACCTTGAGATTAAGTCGCAGGGCGCACCGGGCATCTACATGATGCGTGTTGAATCGGGTGATAAGAAAGAAACTTTACGTTATATCATTAAATAAAAGGAGGCAGCAAGATGAAAAACATGTTGAAAATTGCATTTGCAGCCGTTGCGTTAATTGCTATAGGTGTGTCGGCGGAAGAGCCGACCACCTCGGCAAAGTTGTCTGACTTCAGTGTCGGAGATACCATCGTCATCAAACGCGACCATCGTCGCTACTTGACGGGAGAACTCATGTCCACATGGGTATATAATGTGGAACATACCATCCAACAGGTAGGTGGCAAACGGTGGCCCAATGGTATATTGATTCGCGGCATCTACTCTTGGGTAGGACCGGACGATATTTTGAACAAATCCACACATCCCCAATTGGCAGAAGAGAATCAGGAAGCCAAGCGTGAGGACGAGAAAACGGTGGCAGAAGAAACTCCCATTGTTGTAGTAGAAGAAACCCCTGCCGTACAGGAAGAAGTTACTCCTGCTCCCGTGGTTGTAGTGGAAGAAACACCTGCCGTACAGGAAGAAGTTACTCCTGCTCCCGTGGTTGTGGTGGAAGAAACCCATGCCGCACAGGAAGAAGTTACTCCCGCTCCCGTGGTTGTGGTGGAAGAAACACCTGCCGTACAGGAAGAAGTTACTCCCGCTCCCGTGGTTGTGGTAGAAGAGACTCCTGCCGTACAGGAAGAAGTTACTCCTGCTCCCGTGGTTGTGGTGGAAGAAACCCATGCCGCACAGGAAGAAGTTACTCCCGCACCCGTTGTCGTAGTAGTGGAGGAAACCCCTGTCGTTCAAGAAGAAACTCCTGCCGTACAAGAGGAAGTTGCTCCTGTTGTTGCGGAAGAAACGACAAAAGAGAAGAAACAACTCGGTCCTGCCAAAGAAAGTTTGGGCGTTGAAGCGGTAACCGAAGAGACGGAGAACCATCCTGAGATTATCCCCCAGTGCGACCGCTTTACCATCGGTGTCCGTGCCGGTCTTGCATCCTTGATGCACGATGCCGGCAAGATGGGTAAATGGCACGCAGGATTTGATGCTCTGCTCGACCTCCAATACGCTCACTATTGGAAGAAAGACGCTTGGAGAACCCAATATGGTATTCTCGTAGGCCTCAGTGCAGGCTACTCGCGTTCGCACATCGAAAGCGCCATCAAAGACCAATTCTCCGAGAGAACCGCTGACGGACAAATTGACTACACCATCCAAGCAGACAAAGTGAAAGAATACGACGGTCAAATCCAACTGGAAGTACCCGTTATGTTCAGCATGATTCACGACTGCGGTCTGTTCTTCAACTTCGGTCCGCGTTTCACGGTGCCTGTGTATGCACACTACGACCAGAAAATCTCCAGTCCTGACATTATAGCTCACTTCCCCGAAGAAGATGTAACTGTTTATAATGCCAAGATTACAGGTCAAGTTACGGACGACCAGGCTAAGAGCAAAGGCAAATGGAGCGCAAGTAAAATCAACATCATGTTGGGTGCTGAACTGGGTTACGAAGTTCGTTTCCCCAGCCAGAACTCGCTCGGTATCGGTGTATATGCCAACTACAGCGTTTACACGCTCTACACCAACAACACCGACAAGGCTTCGCTCGTTACTATCAATGAGTTGCCTGCTGCCAACAAACCCGCTGTTGTGAACGTGCTTTCCGCCACCGATACTTACAACCAAAAACTTGGTTATTTCGATGTAGGTTTGAAACTGGCATACCACTTCAACCGCATTCGCAAAGACTCCGCTTGGATTCAAAGATAACAACTATCTTTTCTTTCCCGAAGAGGGTGTGTCAAACCAATTGGCACACTCTCTTAAATCAATAAAGCGTGTTGTTTCGCATTACATCCGCACAGGAAAGAAAGCAACCATCATCACTACGAACCTCGCTTTCAATCGTTGGAGTGAGGTGATTGAAGACAAAATCCTTGTCACTGCACTCGTCGATCGGCTCACGCACCGGGCACACTTAATTAACATGACAGGTGTCTCTTACCGCCTTAAAGAGACCCCAAACATGCTAAATTGAAACAAAAATGCAAAATAATTGCAAAAATATTTGGAAGTTTAACAATGAATTACTATCTTTGCAACCGATTCTCTAAGTGGGATACTTTTTCAATTAGTATCTGGCGCACTTTTCAATTGTTAATTACAGCTAACTCCTATATAATTCCCCTAAGAAACATTTGCGTATATCGAAAAATTGTCGTATCCCTTCCCTTATATTTAGTGTAGTATATTAGGTTATTATTGGGTGATTATTGAGTTATTATTAGGTTATTAATAGGTTATTAACATGAGACGAGCCTGACGATAACAAGAGAAAAAAAAATGGAAATAGTTGATTTGTTGGAATATAACGAACGGGCACAGCTGCGGGAGTGGTTCGAGCAACATGCTGCCAACCAAAAGTTCTGCTGGATTGCGATGTACCGCGGCAAGAAAAAGCCGGAAGGCGTGTGCCTCCCCTACCTTGATGTGGTTGAAGAGGCACTATGTTTCGGATGGATAGACTCTACCCTCAAGCGTCTGGGTGACGGTCGGCTGGCGCAGCGGTTGTCGCCTAGACAAAAACGCAGCCATTGGACCGACCTGAATAAACAACGCTGTGCTGACCTCGAACAACGCGGTCTAATGACCAATCTCGGTCGTGCCGCATTACAAAGAGGTGAGGAGAAACATTAGAGGACTCGCCGAGATAAGTCCTGCGCACAAAAAAGACATCCATGGGGATGTCTTTTTGCGGTGCGGACGAGACTCGAACTCGCGACCTACGGCGTGACAGGCCGGTATTCTAACCAACTGAACTACCGCACCGGATAGTGTGCTTTTTTCAAAAGCGGGTGCAAAGGTACTGCTTTTTTTTGACATGACCAAATATTTTTGACACTTTTTTCAAAAAATAATTCTAACACACTGATTTTCATGTAGAAAAAAAATATGCGAATTTGACACATTTAATAATAATGGGTAAAAAATCACTGAAACATTTGCGTATGTGCAATTTTTGTTGTACCTTTGTCGGCGATATTCAACCTAAGCAATCCTACAGCCATGCCCAAGAAACTCATTCCTTTTTCCACTCAAGCCAATGACTATTATGCCGCCAAATATGTAGCGGAGGCTTCATTGTTTTACGAATCGAAGATGCTGCAACTGGTAGGTGGTGACAGGGACAAGTTGCGCGCCTCTGTACCCGGTGTGTCTCTTCCCCATCACTTGGCATATAAGTTGGATTCGCTTTGCAGTCCCGATGGCCACCGAATGTATGAGTTCCTCATCGAATATCACACTAAAAAACCAAGCGAGGGTATTTACTACGGATGCCGTGGCATTACCCTATCCGGCTTTGACCATGCGAAGGAAATTGAGCAGTTCCGTAGAGAACGTGAAATCGTTTTGCCGGAAATGTGCCAGATTCTCAACAACACATTCCCGCTAAAAGATTTCTCCCATCGTTTCAAACTGACCGACAATGCCAACGACAACACCTATTGGCTCTTTTGGATTACTCTTAACGAGGAGGAGGACATTCGGAAAGTAGGAGTAACAGCCACGACCATCATTCGCAATGTCTTCCGGCGATACCTCAATGGCGAGGCATTATCCAATGGAGCCTTGCCGGAAAAGAGTTTTGAGCAGGAGCCGACATGCTTTACCCATGAGACCTATCAGGCACTTCTGGATCGCATCCAATATGTGAACGGCGACAAAACCATTGATGCGCAAAAGACCGCAGAAGCAAGGGCAGTGTTTGAGCGCTTTATCATTGGCGCAGAGTATCAACGCCTGATCGCAAGAGACCCTAATTATCCGTGCGCATGGCGCATACAGAGAAACGACCGCATCGATTTCGGGCGAATGATGGTGGCGCTCTTTGAGTATCTTTACAACCACGGACTAATCAACAAAGCCTTCAAAACCTACGAACGGAATGAAACCATCCATATCCCATGGACGGCTTTGTTCAAGGTGTTTTTGGATATGGACGGCAATGTATATACACCTGCCATGAAAACACAAACCATGCGCCCCACCAAATCGGCACGAATGGACAAAGAAAAGGCCGAATGGATGAATGTGATAGAGGAATGTCTGAAAAATTGACAACTAATTTCAACAAAATTTGTAGACGTCTACAAAAAACAGAAAAAAAAGCAGTATCTTTGCAGCGTAAAAGCGAATGTACTGCTTTCATCAACTAATTATATATGAGTAAATATAAATTTTTCGAACCTTATGTCGGCAAACATTATGCCGATGGTATCAACGGCAAGCGGATTTTGGTGTTAGGGGCAAGTTTCTACTGCGACCGCGTCACCTGTCCGTTCTTTGCATCGTGCACAAGTGTTATTCACAAAGACTCGTCAGCCTTTGACGCGAAATGTCCTGAATACCAACCTGCGGGCAAACAACTTCATCTCGAACCGAGTTATTGTGTGGAGGATGCACCAACTACCTATCAGCGATTTGCCACCTATATGGGCAAGTTCTTGCAGACCGATGACTACGATACGGTTTGGGACCATCTGGCCTTCACCAATTATGTGCAGTTCTTTCTACCTGCCACCAATGGTTCGTTCCGCGAAACATCGTGGTCCGACCTCTCGGAACGGGATTTGAAAGCTTTTACCGAAGTGGTACAAGATTTGCGCCCCGACATCGTGATTGTATGGGGCAGTGTGATTAATTCCTGCCTGAAGGAGCAAAATCCCTATCTGGTGGACATGAAAGAACTACGTGAGACAGAGTTCTATATTTGCCATCTGAACGTGCCTGGAGTTCCGCAGCCCATTGCCATCATCAACCCCTATCATCCCTCGTCAAGCGCCTGGTATAGTGCCATGAAGCAGTTTGACGGCTATTTAACGAACCTTATACATTCCTAACAAACAACAATTATGAGACCGACCGTATTCGAAGACCCTTGTCCGAAACCGGGACATGGAGTGCAAGACTTTCTTGATGAATTGTGCAAACGTTCCAAAGAGAAGCATGATGACCACGCATAAGCCCTTATCCGACAAGCGCATCGCGTTGCTGCGCCAACGTGTGCAAAACTACGAGAAGCGCATGATTGAAATCGCCGAATGGGACGACAATTATTTCTTTGAAGGACCGCTCTCCCGAACGCAGAGACAACGTATCATCGCTTTGTTGCAGAAACGCAAGGCGGCACTCAATGATATGTTTGCCGCCACGAACAACGAATTGGCGCAATTGGAACAGTTGAATACCCAAATTGCGACGATGACCGAACAGATGTATGCAGATTTGAGGAACTTCTACAAGGAACGTCTGCGCATGTCCGGCATGGAGGAATATGACAACAACACCTATATAGAAGCGCAATTACACTATAATTTCTACACCGAACATTCCGTCTTGGCAATGGAAGAGGACGGCTATTACGGCTCGAAGTTTTCCTCTATGCTCAATCTCTTTAACGAGGAAGATGGATTCTCCTATCCGTGGTTTGCCTATGCGTCTGTGAAATTTAACCCTAAAGACAGAAATGCCGATATCAACGCCATACAGGGCTTACAAAACCCCATCCAAAAGAAAACCTTTGCGATAAAATGGCTGCAACGTCCGAACACTGACCACCTGCCTATTTGCCACGGGCTTTATGATCTGATTGCGCACCATCTGTATTCCCTACCCGATATTTTGCGAATGAATAGTTTTGCAATACGGATTGAGTGTAATCATAACCGATTTATAGAATGTTAAATTTGACAGTGCACCCGAACTTATAGGGTATAATCCGATGAAGAAATATGTATTTTTACTGTGTACTTTGTTATGCATGATGTCTTGCAAACCCTCCATTGACGAGGCTTCGAACCGTTCGGAACATCATTGTGGCACCCATCAGCATTCACGGTTGTTTTATTACGAATGCAGCCACTGCGGTTTGGTGGTCAAAGCCAATCAATATCCGGATAGAGGCGCGAATTGCAAAGGGCGTGAGGGTAATTCGAATTATGGCGGACATAGTTGGCACATGCTGTGTGAAGTGGGTACGCAACGAATTATTCAATGCAAACACTGTGGCCTCCGACTGCAGTGTGATAATCCGTTTGGCGTCCAATGGGGGTGTTGCAGTGACGGAAAGAGCAACCATTCCTGGGAAACCATCTATTGACGAAAGCGCACCTACATTTGACCAGAACCATAGTCCGAAAGTTCATCCATAACGGCATCGTGGTTGATACATCTGCCGCAAGTCGTTGATGAGTTGTTTCAGAGTGACCATAGGGTCGTTTTTAAAATGAGATACCGATAATGGACCGACAAAATACCGAAGGATATTTATACCTAAACAGCCACTCGCGCGCCACTATCGCGCCTTTCTTCCACTTTTGCTCGTTTTTATTTGCATATTCGAAAAAAAAGTATTACCTTTGTCGGCGCAAATAAAGAACAATATATTGTATCAAAAGTTATGCATACACACTTTTTTCATGCAGCCGCATACTGCGTACTGACGGGGCTCCTGCTGACAGGATGTAACCGCAACCAATCCGCCACATGGCAACCCGTGGGCGATAAAATCCGTACAGAGTGGTCCGAACAGGTCAATCCCGACCGGGTGCTGCCCGAATATCCGCGTCCGCAACTGCAACGCGAAGAATGGCATAACCTGAACGGCCTGTGGCAATATGCCATCACCGACAAAGGACTGCCCCAACCTACCCAATGGCAAGGCGAGATACTGGTGCCGTTCGCCATCGAATCATCGCTATCCGGTGTGGGAAAAGAGGTTGGTGCCAACCAGGAACTATGGTATCGCCGCACGTTCCGCATACCCTCCACATGGCGCGGACGCAGAGTGAAGATGAACTTCGGCGCCGTAGATTGGCAGGCCACCGTGTATATCAACGGTATAGAAGTTATCCGGCACACGGGCGGCTATGCGCCTTTCAGCGTGGATATCACCCCTTATCTGCACAAGCGCGGTGAACAGGAAATGACAGTGCGCGTGTATGACCCGACCGACAAAGGCTATCAGCCTACCGGCAAACAAGTGGAGAACCCGCGCAGCATCTGGTACACATCCGTGACAGGTATCTGGCAAACCGTGTGGATGGAACCCGTTCGGGAAAACAGCATCATGCGTGTGCAGACCGTAGCAGACATTGACAAACAGCAACTGTCCGTCACTGCCCTGACCGAAGAAACGGAATGTACCGACCAAGTGCGTGTGGTGCTAACCAAAGACGGCAAAGAGGTCGCGAGAGGCAAAGGCCGTGCAGGACAAGAGATACTGCTTCCCGTGGAAGATATGCGCCTCTGGTCGCCCGAACATCCCGAACTCTACGACCTGTGCCTGACCCTGGAGCGTGACGGCAAGGCCATTGACCACGTGCGTTCTTATACCGCCATGCGCAAGATATCCCGTGCCAAGGATGCCGAAGGTATATGGCGTATGCAACTAAACAACCGCACCTACTTCCAATATGGTCCGTTGGACCAAGGCTGGTGGCCGGACGGCTTATACACCACCCCGACAGATGAGGCTCTGCTGTATGACATTCAAAAGACCAAAGACCTGGGCTTCAACATGATACGCAAGCATGTGAAAGTGGAGCCCGACCGCTGGTACTACCACTGCGACCGTCTGGGTATGCTGGTATGGCAAGATATGCCGAGTGGCGACCTTGGCAATGAATGGGCACCGCGCACCATGCGCGGCGGCACAGACCGCGACCGTACTGCAGAAAGCCGTGAGGACTACTACCAAGAATGGAAAGAGATAATGGACTTCTGCGCGCCGCATCCCTGCGTGGTGGTATGGGTACCGTTCAATGAGGCATGGGGACAGTTTGAGACCGAGAAAGTGGTGGCATGGACACAACAACGCGACCCGTCCCGCCTGGTGAACCAATCCAGCGGTGGCAATTTCCGTGATTGCGGGGACATCTTCGATTTACACAACTATCCTCATCCCGATATGTATCTGTTTGACAAAGAGCGTGTGAATGTGCTGGGCGAATACGGCGGCATAGGGCTGCCCGTAGAAGGGCACCTATGGTGGAACCAACGCAACTGGGGCTATATCCGATTCAGCAATTCGGAGGAAGTGACCGCCGAGTATGTGAAATATGCCCGTCAACTGGAAGAACTGGTGAAGAAAGGCTTCTCCGCCGCCGTCTATACCCAAACAACCGATGTAGAAGGTGAAGTGAACGGACTAATGACCTACGACAGAAAGATTATGAAAGTACAAGAAGAAGCAGTGCGCGCCGCCAACATGAGCGTGCGGGCAGCAGGCAGTGAAAGTGAACTGACCCAATCGGGTATGAACCCGCAGAAGTTCCAAGACATAGTGGACGGACACCGGACCGCTCTCTACACATTGACTAACCGGAACGGTATGGAAGTTACCATCACCAACTTCGGAGGGCGTATCGTTTCCATTCTCGTTCCCGACAAAGACGGAAACAAACGGGATGTTGTTCTGGGCTTTGACAATATACAGGACTACGAGACCATTCCCAGCGACTTCGGTGCATGCATAGGCCGTTATGCCAACCGTATCGCCAACGGGCAAATCACGATTGACGGACAGACCTACCAACTGGATACCAACAACTTCGGACACACCCTGCATGGCGGTCCGACCGGATGGCAATACCGCGTGTATCAAGCGGAACAGGCAGATAATCATACGCTGAAGCTCAGTCTGATATCGGAAAACGGCGACAACGGCTTCCCCGGACGCGTGAAAGCGGGTTGCATCTACACGCTGAACGATGACAACACGCTGCGCATGGAGTATTTCGGAACGACCAATGCGCCAACGGTTATCAATATGACCAATCACACATATTTCAACCTTACCGGCTCCGGTGAGAACGATATCCTCGGACACAAGCTTTGGCTCAATGCGCGACAGACAACGCCCATTGATGCTACGTTCATGACCACGGGAGAAATACGCGATATTGACAAAGGCAGTGCATTTGATTTCTTGACCGCTCCCAAAACGATAGGGCAAGACATTGATGCCGATGACGAACAACTGACCAACGGTCACGGCTATGATCATAACTGGATACTGCAACCGAATAATGGCGGGCTGACCAAGGCTGCGACACTCTATTGCCAAGAAACAGGCATTGAACTGGAAGTGCGTACTTCCGAACCCGGCATACAAGTCTATACGGGTAATTTCCTGGACGGCAGCGTTACCGGCAAACGCGGTGAAGTGTACGGTCACCGTCATGCCATCTGCCTGGAGACTCAGAAATACCCTGACACTCCCAACAAACCCGAATGGCCTTCCGCCGTGCTGCGTCCCGGCGAACGCTACCAAAGCACAACAGAGTTTCATTTCAGCGTAAAATAGACCTATAAGCATAGAAGATGAAAACAATAGACTGGAAAAAGATATTGCCTTATCTGGCAGCGACACTGCTATTTCTCGGCTTTGCGATGCTTTATTGCAGTCCGCTATTGCAAGGAAAGACGTTGCAGGCAGGCGATGTAAGCAACTGGATGGGTGCCGCCCAAGAAGCACGCGAATACAAAAAGCAGACCGGTGAAACAACGTTCTGGACCAATTCTATGTTCGGCGGGATGCCGACCTATCAAATCACAGGTACTACTCCCTCCGGCACTCTCCGTAGCAATATGGAGAAGGTAGTACGTTTCGGGTTTCAGGACAATACCACTGCCATAGGACTGATTATCGCGTATCTGTTCGGTTTCTTCTTTATGCTTCGTTGCTTCCGTGTGAATGCGTGGTTGAGCATAGCCGGTGCGTTTGCGCTTGCCATGTCGTCCTACTTCTTCCTGATTATTCCTGCAGGACATCTCACCAAAGCCGCCGCACTCGCTTATTTGGCTCCAATAATAGGAGGGTTCTACGCCATCTTCCGAAAAGACTACTGGTTGGGTGCGCCCCTGGTGACTATTTACGGCGTATTGGGAATCACCCTGCATCCGCAGATGACCTACTATGTAGCCATGCTGATTGGTATGCTTGCCATCGCCGAAATGGTGATTCATATCCGCGAACGGCGTTGGAAAGACCTCGGTATCGGTGTGGGCGTAGCATTGGTGTGCGCACTGCTGGTGTTCGGAACCAAACTGAGTTGGTTCAAGATGAACAACGAGTATCTGAAAGAAACGATGCGAGGCGGTCACTCTGAACTGACGAAAGCCGATGAGGACAAATCCAAACCCGCAGGACTGGATATAGACTATGTCACCGCTTGGAGTTACGGAAAGGCAGAGACGTTCACCCTGCTTATTCCCAATTTCATGGGTGGCGCAAGCACTTATGATGTGGGTGAGAAGAGTACGCTCTACCATAATTTAGTGAAAGCACATGTGCCCCATAGCAGTGCCAAGCAGTTCTGCCAGCATGTGCCGACCTATTGGGGTGAGAAAGCCTTTACCAGCGGACCAGTCTATGTAGGGGCAGTAATCTGTCTGCTGTTTGTGTTGGGACTGATTATTGTGCCCGGTGCCTACAAATGGGCACTGCTGGCTGCTACCATCTTCTCCATTCTCCTTGCCTGGGGACGAAACTTCATGCCGCTTACGGAGTTGTTCTACAACCATTTCCCGATGTATAACAAGTTCCGTGCAGTAGAATCCATTCTCATTGTGGCAGAGATAGCGATGCCCTTGCTGGGTCTGTTGGGTCTGCAACGCATTGTGGAAAGCGAAGACAAACAAAAGATGTTGCGTCCGCTATATATAGCCGCCGGCATCACAGGCGGTATCTGCCTGCTGTTTGCATTGGCGGGAAGCAGTCTAATGGACTTTACAAGCAGTTACGATGCGCAATGGAAAGGACAAGTGGGGAACGATATCTACCAAATGATTCTGGAACAACGCGCATCCATGCTGACCAAAGACGCATGGCGGTCGTTTATCTTTATTGCCCTCACAGCCGGTGCTCTGTTCATCTATATAAAGGGGAAAATGAAATGGGGCTGGCTGGCTGCTGTGACCGGCGTATTGGTATTGGCAGACATGGCTCCTGTAGACCGTCGCTTCTTCGGCAGCAAAGACTTTGTCAGCAAGCGTGACAACGAACGGATGTTTGATATGCAAGATTGGGAAAAACAAATCCTACAAGACCCGTCATTGGACTTCCGCGTACTGAATGCGGCTGCCAATACGTTTAATGACGCCCGCACATCCTATCGCCTCAAGTCCATAGGCGGTTACTCGGCAGCCAAGTTGCGCCGCTATCAGGATTTGATAGACATGCATATCTCCCGCAATAACTGGAAGGTAATTGATATGCTGAATACCAAATATGTGGTCACACGGAACGGTGTAATGCCCAATGCCGGAGCGATGGGCAATGCATGGTTTGTGGACAGTGTGCGCTTTGTGGGAACTCCTGACGAAGAGTCGGAAGCACTATGGCACCTTAATCTGCAACAGACCGCTGTGGCAGATTGCTCGTTCGAGCAAATTCTCACACCCCGTACGGATAGTTCCGTAGAAGGTACGGATGCCGCAGCAGATATCCGTTTGACCAGTTATGCTCCCAATCACCTGGAATATACCGCCACTACGGACAAAGAACGCGTAGCCGTCTTCTCCGAGATTTACTATCCACACGACTGGCATCTGACCATTGATGGCAAAGAAGCGGCTCTGGGACGTGTCAATTACCTATTACGCGCCGCTATTATTCCTGCGGGTACACACCAAGTGGCGATGACGTTCCGTCCCGCCGCACTAACGGCAGACATGTGGTGTTTGTACGGTACAATTCTGCTATTGATATTGTCTGCGGCAAGCCTGACATACCCGCTTTGGCGAGGATGCCTGAAGATTTGCCGGACAAAGACTTGTTAAGCGTTTGCTATAGCATCGGCTAACTGTTGCAACTGAGCGAGGGATTCCTCGTTCAGTGCACTTTTTATGGTCACCATGGGTTCGAGAAGCGTGATGTCTTTCATTGTTTCCAACATCGCTTTCATCTCTCTACCCGCAGAGGGTGCCCAACTGCCGTTTTCCACGATACCGACGGTGCGTTTCTGATAGGCTTTCTGTTGCAGTTTCCAAAGGAACTGATGCATAGGAGGAAAGACCGTGGCATCGTAACTGGATGCCATCACTACCATACGGTCCATACGGAAAGCGTCTTCAATGGTTTCCGCCATATCATCGCGACAGAGGTCAGCCAATGCGACTTTCCCGACGCCGCGTTCACGAAGCATATCGGCAAGGCGATTCGCCGCAGCAAGGGTGTTGCCGTGAATAGATGCACAAGCAATCAGCACGCCTTTGGTTTCCACATCGTATGCAGACCAGATGGTATAGAGACGAAGTGCCTCCGCCATCTTTTCTCCCGTCAAAACGGGCCCATGCAACGGGCAGATATAATCGATATCCAATGCCGCCGTTTTCTTGAGCGCCATCGTAACGGGTGTGCCGTATTTGCCACAGATATTGAAATAGTAACGGCGTGCTTCACATGCCCAATCGTCCGCATCCGCCTCATAGACACCAAACTTACCGAAAGCATCTGCCGAGAACAAGATTTTCCGTTCCGGGCAGTAGGTCATCATCACCTCCGGCCAGTGCACCATCGGAGCCATGAAGAAGCGAAGCGTGAGTCCGCCGAGGTCAAGCGTATCCCCTTCCTTTACAGTCTGTACATTCTGCGCCTGTATGCCGAACTGCAGCAACATTCTTTGCGCCTTGGCAGAGCAAACAATGGTTGTTTGCGGGTACTTGGACAGGAATGTCTTTACCGAGCCACTATGGTCAGGTTCCATGTGCTGGAGGACAAGATAAGAAGGCTGACGTCCTTGCAGCGCAGTCTCCAGATGTTGCATCCATTCGTCTGTCTTGCGGGCATCCACGGAGTCCATAACGGCAATGGCCGATGCTTCCAGCAGATAGCTGTTATAACACATACCCTCAGGCAAAGCATACTGACCTTCAAAAAGATCGAGTTCGGCATCATCACAGCCGATGTAGTGAACGGAAGAAGTAACTAACATATTGTTTATCGTGATTAATGTTTTTTTATTATCTATTCGTTTGATTATCCATGCTATGGGTTTGACCTGTCGGTCAGTTTTCCACCTGCAACACTCCCACATAGGGAAGGAAGCGTGAGGTTTCGTTATCATCCAAGCCGCAGCCGACAAAGAAATCCTGCGAGTCGTCTTGGATGCAGCTATAGAGTTCCACATCCGCATCAATCTGCCTCGTAGTGCGTTCCAAGAGGGTGACAAAGGTGATGCGTTCGGCTTTTGTCTTGAAGAAACGGTATATGATATTGATGGTGGCACCTGAATCACAGATATCATCCAGTATCACCAGTTTACGGCCAGCCACTTCCTGTTCGTCAGGCAAGCAGTCCCAAAGAAATTCGCCGCGCTCCACACCCGTGTAGGAATGCCCTTTAATCATAAACACTTTGTTCCCCACTCCGCCAAGTGCATCGAAGAGATGGGTGGCGAACCACAGTCCTCCGTTCAACATGACGAGATAAACCGTATCTTCCGTCAAGATACCTTTCTTGCGGAGCGCGTTGGCAGTTGCCGCAATACGCTCCCGCACTGTTTGTTCGTTGTATTTAACGTCGTACTTCATATCAATAGACGAAAATATCTTTTTCACGGAACTGACGCACTTTACCGCGTCTCTTCAGATACTTCATATCCAGTTCTTTCTTATTACCAAGCACGAGGTAACGGTAGGTGCGATGTGCCACATGCTCTTTCTGGAAAGCAACTACATCATCCATGGTGAGATTCTTCACTGCCTCATATATCTCGCGATAGCAGTCATGGTCCCATCCTTTACGGGTGAACGCCAGATAACTGGAGATGGGAGAAGAACGGACATAGCGGCGTTTCTCGATGTTCTTAAGAAGGGAACTCTTGGCCTGTTCGAAAGCAGTGGCCGAGATAGGCAGATTGTCGCAGATGGAATCGAACATATCCATCGCTGCCTGCAACTTGTCATTCTGGGTGATGATGTAGGTTTGGAACGTGTTGTTCTCCCCTTCATATCCAGCCTGCGAATAACCGGCGTAAGCGGTGTAGCAGAGTGCGCGTGCCTCACGCATTTCCTGGAAGACGATTGACCCCATCGAACCGCCAAAGTATTCGTTGAAGAGACGAATGACGGCTTCACTCTTTACATCGTATTTCTCGCCCCAGTTGGCAAGCCCCATCAAGTAGATGTTATTGGCATTGTAGGGTGCCATCCATACTTCGCTTTTCTGTATTTCTTCAGGGCGGAGGCGATTGGCTTTGAGTTGTTTACTCTTCTCTCCCTGTGCCAGCAGGCGTGAGTCGCTGTTCAGACGGGCAGTGATTTCCTGTTCCGTAGCAGGTCCGTAGTATTCGACACGCGATATTCCGGGAACGAGGCCACGAAGTTCGTCCAGCACAATCGCGCCCGACAGTTTGCGCATCTGTTTCGGTGTGAGAGTAAGGCGTTTGTGAACAGCCTTTCCATACTTACCCATGCTGCTAAGGTTGCCAAAGCAGGCTTTCTGGTCGCTCTTGGCATCGTTATGGGCTTTGATACGGTCTGCCACCAGTTCTTTGTAGATGGTTTCATCGGCTTGTGCTCCCAAGACATGGTCTTCCAACAAGCGTAGGGTGGCATCGAAGTTCTCCTGCAGACCATAAATCATGAAGTGGGTTTCCGTGCCGGAATTATATACCGATGTTTCAGCGGCGAGTCTGTAGAGTTCCGCCTGCAGTTCTTCTGCGGAGAGGGTGGCTGTTCCCAAGTATGCCATCAAATCGGTGGCAAGGTCAAGTTCCGGAAGATCATTTGTTCCGCGCTCAACGACCATATCCAGTGAGAAGAGTTGGTTATCTTTGTTCTGCACATAATACATCATCTGGTCGTGCGCCAGGGTTTTACGGCTGAGGTCTTTGTCAAAGTCCAGGAATTGGGGCGTAAGAGGTTCGGCGTGCATCTTCTCCAGGCGGGCAAAGAACTGCGATTTGGCTTCACGGTTCATCTCAATAGGTGTGATTTGAGGTTTCTCCACCTTGGCAGGGTTCACGTTCTCACCTTGCTCTTTCTTCACGCAAGCATAGGTGTCGGTGAAATATTGGTTTGCCACGCGTACGATATCCGCCTTTGTGACTTTGGCTTTGCGGTCCAGTTCGGTGGTTGTTTCTTCGTACGGGATGCCGTAAATGAAAGAGTTGAGGAAGATATTCACGCGTGCATCGTTGGACTGCAGCGCTTCCATCTTATGGCGACGGAGGTTGGCGACAATGGCAGCAAGCATGTCTTCCGAGAAATCACCTTTCTTCAGTTTCTCCACTTCGGCCAACATGATATTGCGAACATCATCCAAAGACTGTCCGTCTTTGGGAACACCAATCAGGTAATAGGTAGAGAAGTCGTTGCCATTAACAAGTCCCGATTCGGCACCCAAAAGGAGTTGCTTCTGGGCAATATCCAGGTCGAAGAGGCCACACTTGCCGTTCTGCAGCACTTCGGACATCACTTCGATGATATCCATATCTTTATCGGTGACGGCAGGGAAGCGATATGCCATCCACAATTGCGGGGATTCGTTGCCATAAACCACGGTATCTTTGTGGACAGCAAGAGGCTCCTGCTGAGGTTTATCCGCAGCAGGGATATACTGCGGCTGCCAACTGCCAAAGTATTCGTCCACAATGGCAATGGCTTTGTTGAAGTCAAAATCACCCGACAGAATGACAGCGACATTGTTGGGGCGATAATAGGTGTTGTAAAACTTCTTGATTTCCTTTAGGGAAGGATTCTTAAGGTGTTCCTGCGTACCAAGCGTTGTGTGCTGGCGGTAAGGGATATTGGGATAAAGGGTTTGGTCAATAGCAAGCAGGATTTTCTGCTGGTCCATCGTGCTGTACATATTAAACTCCTCATAAACCGCCTCCAGTTCGGTATGGAAACCGCGAACGACAAGGTCGGTGAACCGTCCGCTTTCAATCATCGCCCAACGGCGCAATTCACCGGCAGGAATCACTTCGAAATAGCAGGTGCGGTCTCCGGAAGTATAGGCGTTAACGCCTGTGGCACCGATAGAGGACATCAGTTTGTCAAATTCATTTGCGATAGCGATTTTCGAGCCTTCATAGGAGAAACTGTCAATCTGATGGTAGATGGCTTTACGCTTTTCGGGGTCGGTGGTTTGTCCATAGACTTCGTACAGTTCGTCTATTGCATCCAAGATGGGTTTTTCCTTGGCATAGTCGGTGGTGCCATATTGGGTCGTACCCTTAAACATAAGATGCTCTTGGTAGTGTGCCAATCCTGTGGCATTGAGCGGGTCGTTCTGACTTCCCGCACGGACAGCGACCATAGCCTTGATTTCAGGTTTCTCGGTATTACGCGTCATGTAGACGGTAAGTCCGTTTTCAAGTTGATAGATACGTGCGTGCATCGGATCGTTCGGTACGGTCCGGAAATTGTAGGTTTTCGCCTGTGCCGCCATTGCGAGACAGAGAACGAGACAAAGATGAATGTGTTTCATATCGTTGTATTTAGTTGATTTCTATTGCCATTTCGAATAAGGCCGCAAAGGTAGTATATTTTTTTCGAATATGCAAGAAAAATCAAAGATTTTTGGTTGAATGTTGAAAGTTTAAGGTTAAAAGATACAAAACATATTGTTTTTTTCTTGCTTTCCTCTGCTTTTCGTTGGCTTAATAACCTACTAATAACCAAATAATCACCCAATAATAACCTAATAATAGCCTAATGGTTATACGAGAATTACTCGCGTTCGCGAGCGGTTTATTGCGCGGAGCGCAGGTTTATTGCGCTGGCGCGCGTGTATACAAAAACAAAGGCCGGAGAGAATCCGACCTTCTTGTTGATATTGTACAATAGCGTTTACCTGACAGGCGGAACAATATTCGGGTTATCAGTTACTAAGATGGCTCCGCAGACATTTTGACTTGCATAAGGTTTTTTACCAAAACCGTTCTCTTTGGTACCCCCACCGTAGAAGTAGAACACATCGTTTTGAATCATTATCGAACCGCTTTGTGTGGAAGTCCAATAATAGCCTCTATATTCACCATCGTCGGCAAGTTTGCCGTCACTGCCGTACTTACCGGTGTTATACAATCTTATAGAACGTTTGCTAGGACCGCTAAGTTTCAGATAGGGGCCGTAATTACTACCCTCCATCCAGTTAATAGTGCAATTACTCAGCAGTTCATCCCACTGCTTTCTTGTAGGTACCGTGCCTCTTTCAGCAGCCTCGGTATACGTCATAAGTATAGGGTAATTATTAACATCATCCTCTTCGTAGTACTTCCACAATATTCCGGAAGGCAAGCCGAGGTCAACATAGCCGTTTGGCAAGGTATAGAAAGATTTCGATAGGGTCACATCGCCGACCACTTTGAGTTGTTCATTAATATGGAATACAGCAAGGACATATTTCGTAAGAGCCGACAAATAGTCCGGAGTTCCATCCCGCTGGAACTTATCCTGCTGGATATAACCTTTTTCCTTGTAATCGGCATAAGTCCTCTGACTAATAGCCATGATTCCTTCCACCGTTTTCACAAGGTCTTCATCTTCGCCTAATTGTTCTTGTGTCAGGAACATATACATATATTCTTCCCGGGTGTTCGAAGGAGTGATGGTAAAGTCGCAGCCATCGTATGTAATGTCGCTAATTGTGATGGTGAAAGTAGAGGGTGCCGGTTCACTCTTTTTGTCCGACTTTTTGCACGATGCGGCACCGAAGACGATGAGTGCTGCCGCGAAGATAGAAAAGATTTTCTTCATGTTGATTGTTGTTTTGAGGGTTAATACTATGCGAATGGCCAAAGCATAATTGGCATATTCGGGTGCAAAGGTTGTGTTTTTTTTTGAATTGTGCAAACATTTTGGTCAAAAAGTGACGGAAAGGGAGGAAAATATTTGCGTATGTGCAACATTTGTTGTACTTTTGCACCTTGAAAAAGAATATAAGATATGGAAGAAAAGAGTTTACGCACACATTTCGCCCTGGTGACAGGTGCCTCGTCCGGCATCGGATACGCCTTTGCCCGCGAATTAGGCAAACGCGGATATAACCTGCTGATAGTAAGCAATGAAGAGGCTATCCATGACAAAGCCGCTGAACTCAAACAAACCTACCCCAACATAGAGGTAGAAAGTCTGGTGCTGGACCTCGGCCGACAAGACTCGGCACGACAACTATACACCTATACCCAAGAACAAGGGATGGAGATAGAAGTGCTGGTGAATAATGCAGGCGTGTATCATGACCGTGATATCCTAGATGACTCGGAAGGTTTCACCTCCCTCATCCTCAACCTGCATGTGTACACTCCCGCCATGCTATGCTGGCTGTACGGACAAGAGATGCGCGAACGCAAAAAAGGCTATATGCTCAACGTGTGCTCTGTCACCAGCAAGATAGCCGTGCAACGTCTGGGCACCTACAGCAGTACGAAAGCCTTCCTGAACAACTTCACGCGTTCACTACATATCGAGCTAAAACCGTTTGGGGTGCATGTGACCAATGTGAGTCCAGGTGCGGTGGATACGGGCTTGTACAGCATCCGTCCGTGGATGACCCAAGCCGGCAAATGTCTGGGGATGGTGGTGAGTCCGGAAACCCTCGCCCGTCGCGGGTTGAACGCCATGTTCCGCGGCACATACAAAGTGACGGTGCCGGCAGTGTTCTGGCACATCCTGACAGCCCTGATACAATTCATCCCCACGGGGTTGCTGCGCTGCGTCCGCCGATGGGGATGGTTCTAAGCTATTCCGCTTCCTCGCCCAACAACGTGGCGGCTGAGGCAGAAAGGATACGCACACGGACCAAATCGCCAATCTTGTGCCCCTTACGCGGGAAAACAACGGTCTTATACTGCGAGGTGCGGCCAAACACATCGTCCTGACTGCGCTTGGAGATACCTTCCACCAAGACTTCCACCGTCTTGCCAATCTCACGGCGGTTGCTTTCCAATGAGAGTTCGTTCTGCAAGGCAATGATTTCATTCAAGCGGCGCACTTTCTCCTCCTCGGAGATGTTGTCCGGCAGATGTCGTTGCGCATAGGTGCCGGGACGCTCGGAGTACTTGAACATGAACGCCGTGTCAAAGCCCACTTCGCGCATGAGAGAGAGGGTCTGCGCATGGTCCTCGAGCGTTTCGTCATGAAAGCCGCAGAAGACATCGGTGCCAATGGCAGCATCGGGCAAGATACGGCGAATGGCGGCAATGCGATCCAGATACCATTCGCGCGTATATTTGCGGTTCATTGCCTTGAGGATGCGGTTGGAACCACTCTGCACAGGCAAATGGATGAACTTGCAGAGATTGTCGTGGCGCGCAATGACATGAAGAGTCTCATCCGACATGTCCTTCGGGTGGGATGTGGTGAAGCGTATACGCATATCCGGCACGGCTTCGGCGACTTGTTCCAATAACATCGGGAACGTGATGACACGGTCTTCCGCGCCCTCCGGCACAAAGCGATAGGAGTTGACATTCTGGCCGAGCAAAGTGACCTCTTTGTAGCCACGGCTGCGGAGATCCTGCACCTCCGCCAATATGCTCTCTACATCGCGGCTGCGCTCACGGCCACGGGTGTAAGGCACCACGCAGTAGGAACAGAAATTGTTACAACCGCGCATGATGCTCACAAAGCCACTGATAGAACGGCCAATGCGTTGCGGGATAATAGAGCGATAGGTCTCGGTGGTGGACAGTTGCACATTGATGGCTTTGTGCCCCTGTTGCGCCAATTGCAGCAAGTTAGGGATATCCAGATAGGCATCGGGACCTGCCACAAAATCAACGTGATAGCGGTCAATCAGCTCTTCGCCCATCCTCTCCGCCATACAACCGATGACGCCCAAATGCAGTCTTCCCTTTCCGGAAGGCGCTTTGCGGTGGGTGAGTTCGTCCAGACGATGGCAGACGGTCTGCTCTGCCTTGTCACGGATAGAACAGGTGTTCAGGATAATCCAATCCGCCTCTTCGGGCGTTTCCGCCATTGTGGCATCCGTGGTATTGAGAATGGCTGCTACCACTTCGCTGTCGGCTGCATTCATCTGGCAACCGTAGGTTTCGATATAATATTTCATTGCTGTTGGTATTTGCTTGGTCAAGGCTCAATATGCAGGCGGAAACGCAGTGACCACCACGGCGCATCAAAATCGGCATGATGGGTCAAGCGAAAGACGCTGTATAAATCGCCAATACGGAGTATATTGCCTATACCTACCGCCGCCTCTATATAAGGGATACGAAGGTCGGTATACGGGTTTTCTGTCGCAGCAGGCAGAAGGCGGTTGGATGAGAACGCGCCATACGCCAGTTTGAAAGATACAAGTTCACGCAGCCGCAGATAACGGATACCCGGGATGAGATTGAACAGCACTCCCCTACCGTTCCAGTCGGCATGTAGTTGCACATAGCGGTCGGCAGCATAGCAGCCCGTGTTCATCAGCGTGAAACGGAAAGCATCGAACGAATAAGACTGGTTGCCGGCAAAGAGATGCAGCATATTATACGGCGTGCGACCGAACTGTGCGCCCGCCTCCACCGTATAATCCAAGCGACCGCCTGCGCCCAAAGAAAGCGTGTGGCGCAACATGAGCGATAGTTTGCCATACAGATTGTATCCGTCTATTCCCGCCTGCTCGACACTACCCGCTTCGCCGTAAAGGAACAACACCGGCAGTTCGTTATGCACATGAATGCGTTGGAAATAACGGTCAATCTTTTTCTCGTTCCATCCTATACGGACGGTAGCCCCTAAGGATGCGTAACGATAGGTGGGCTGCGATGTGTAATCACGAGTAGGCTCGCCGTAGCCGGATTCGCCTACACGGATATTCAACCGAGTCTCTATATTATCCGTCCAATCATCTTCGGTATAGACACTGAACTCACGACGACGGACATCCGTATAGTGCAGGTTCTTCCCCTTATAGAAGAAATGGGTCAGATGCCCCGTGAAATTAAGGTCGTTGCACCAGGCAGAGTTCTCCTTGTGCAGGCGCGTAAACTCTGTCCGGTCGGAAGGAACATATTCGTCCGCATAACGGAAAGACAAGATATGCCTGCGAGTGGCAGGAAGATTGAGATGAACATAACCCGCACCTTTCCACGCGCGGTCACCGAAAGCATATGCCGCATAGGCCTCCAGACATACTGTCTTGGAGAGTTTGGCAGTAGTTCGCAATGGGAAACCAAGACGCACCTTTTCATAATGGTTGATGCGTATCAGTTCAGACAGATGCCCGAACTCCACGTACGTATCCGTAGGGAAATAGCCTGTGGAAAGGGTGTAAGCAGCAATGGATACGGCTTTGAAAAGCGGTGACGCTGCCGCCGTATCTATTGCAGCGAGGAACGTATCCGGCAGAACCTCCGACACAGAAACGGCGGTATCGGAGAAAGCCGTTCGCTGCATCAGAAGCACAGAAGGAAAGATATGGGACGAATCACCCTTGACCGCAAAATCCAATGAGACGGTAATCTGCTCTCCCTGCTTGCAGTAGCATCGCGCCGAATCCCCCCCTGCCGGTGCGAACTGCTGCGCAATACGCAAATGATGGAGGTAGTTCAAGTTCACTTCGGTCGGCACTTCCGCTTCAATGCTTCGCAAGGCGTAAGAGGCGGAGTCAATAAGCATCGTGCCGTTGAACGTGGGATAGAAAGGATTCTTGGTGCGAAAATCCACCTGATAGGCTTTTCCTCCTTCGGATATCGAATCGGCCAGATAGTAACGGTAATAGGTGCCGCCATCCGTTGCCAAGGGACTGATGAGAGTAGCGGTATAGAACGGTATGGTATTGTGATAGAACGACGGAGATACATCAAAATCGCTCAGCAGTTGCTGCCAATCCGTGGCGGAAAGCAGTGCCACCTGTTCGGATGTTTGTCCCCCGCTGACCGTACGGGCGTAGAGGGGCAAGAGGAGTGACGAATCTTCCGCAGCCAGCATGGCTTGGCGCATACTCCTCCAGATATGGCGTTTCAAGTGCTTGGCGCGAATATCGCTAAGGCAGACTTGCAAGTGCTGTTGACCAATTGAAGGGTCAGGCCGTTCATTCATGCGGCGATGACGGCGCACCTGTTGCATAAGGGCGATGGCGGGATTCTCCCCAGGGGTTACCAACACATCGCTCAACGATTGAGCATTCGGTTTCAGCACAACGGCTATCCCCGCCGACTGGCCGGGCTGCAAGGGGAAACGCTGTCGCTGATACCCTACGCAGGACACCACCAGCGTTGCCTTGTGCGAAAGGCCGGTGCGAAGGAAGAAGAATCCCTCCGTATCCGTGCTTGTACCAATCTGCGTGCCCTGCAAATAGACGTTTACATTGGTCAAGGGTTGTCCCGTCTCCGCATCAAAGACCTCTCCCGTTACAGTCGTCACCATCGGGGCAGACGTATCCGCCCCTACCGCAAACGGCAGGCACAAACAAGCGAGCAATATGAGTAAACGGATGCGCATCATCGATTGGCAGGATGGTAACGGAGAACCGCTTTCCTGAGGTCTTGAATATCAATATGAGTATATATTTCGGTGGTGGTAATATCCTCGTGCCCCAGCAACTGCTGAATAATACGCAGGTCGGCACCATTTTGCAGCAGATGGGTGGCGAACGAATGACGGAGCGTGTGCGGAGAGATGGTCTTGGTAATCCCTGCCTCTGTCGCCAAACGGCGAATAATGGTGAATATCATCGCCCGTGTCAGTTGCGCTCCGCGACGGTTGAGGAAGGCAATATCTTCATCGCCATGACGAATAGTCAGACGGGAGCGGTCTTCCATCCAAAATCCGAACCACTTCTCCGCTTCGGGTGATATAGGGACAAGACGCTGTTTGGAGCCCTTGCCCTGTATCAACATATATCCTTCGTCCCGATACATATTTGAAAGGCGCAAGGCCGTGAGTTCACTAACGCGCAAACCACTGCCATACAACATCTCTATGATGGCACGATTTCGATGCCCTTCCGGAGATGAAAGGTCAATTGCCGACACGAGCCGGTTGACCTCGTCCAAAGTCAATACTTCAGGAAGGTGCCGTTCTTTTCGAGGCGATTCAATCAGTTCAGAAGGATCGTCATCGCGCAAGTGATTGTACAGCAAAAAGCGGTAAAACGAACGGATTCCGCTTAACACACGGGACTGCGTACGAGAGTTGGTGTCGGTACCGAAGGTATGGTATATAAAGTCCTGCAAATCGGTCAACGATGCTTTTTCCGGAGCGACACCATGTCGGGTGAGGTAGTCGTATAATTTGTCCAAATCCTGTTCATAGGCTGACACCGAATTCGGACTCAGACCACGCTCGAGGCGCAGATAGGTATGATATTCACGACGAACGTCTGCAGGCATGGTTATCGGTATTGAATAACGCCCCTGAACGTGGCGTCGAAAGTTTGCGAGTCAAGAGTTTGCAAATGAATCTCCATATCCGTAGTATCCTCCCATTGGCGCAGCGTGAATGAACCCGACGGGAACATATATATGCGTTGCGGCAGACCATCTGCCAACAGAAGCAAATAGGTGCCGGTAACAGCCCCCTCAAATTCCAAAGCACTAAGGGCGGAAAAGGCGGCCGCTGTAGAATCCACACGATAGGTTCCTTCCGGCAGGGTGTCTGTTTCCAGAGGAAGGAAGATGTCGGTAAACACCAATTCCGAGCCGGTTCCCGACAATGTATCCCCGTGTATGGTTATACCCTGACTTACCAATGTGAGGGAGCATACGTTTCTCTCAAGATTGGAATAATACCTTCCGTACGCTTCGGCCTGCCCCGATGTGAAAACCGAATCCACAGCCAATACCTTGCGTGGCGATGGCGAAGAATAGGGCTTGCATGCGATCAGCAACAAAGGAAGAAAAAAGAACAGACTATACTTCATGGCAGAAAGATTTAGGATGAAGAAGTTGGCGGGCAGGTATCCAGGCTGCGATGAAACCCAACAACAGCACTACCATCAACACTCCTGCCACATCCATCCATTGGAGAGATACAGGATAAGCGCTGAGGATATATTCCGAACCGTTGCCCAACTTGATGATTCCAAAATGCTGCTGCACAAGACAGAGTACTGTTCCCATAACGACACCTCCGACAGCACCAAGTGCGGAAATCATCCAGCCTTCGTAGAGAAAAACCGTATGTATGTCGGCGGAGGAAGCACCCAAGTCGCGAAGAATCTCAATGTCTCTTCGCTTGTCAATAATTAGCATGGTAAGGGAACCGACAAGGTTGAAAGATGCTATGAGAAGAATAAACACCATCAGCAGCGTGGTAAGCAGTTTCTCCACGCGCAGCACGCGGAAAAAGTCTTCTTGCTGTTCATAGCGGTTCAGAACCCGATACCGGTCACCAAGGATATGTTGCACCTCTTGCTGTGTATTTTTCAGGGAAGCGGCCGGGGTCAGTTTCAGTTCAACGGCACTCACTTCATGTGGCGCGTAGGCAAACAGCCGCTGCGCCAGTTCGATGGAGACCAGCATGTAATGTTCATCGTATTTGAGTTGGTTCACCGCAAACACACCTGCCATAAAACAGGTTTCGGATGTAAAACTCTGGTCGGGTCGCAACAGATTGACTTTCTTGTTTCGGCAAGGGGCATAGAGATGAAGTCCGCTTTGGAAGAAAGCTCCTACGCCCAACTGGGCAGCCAACCCCTGTCCCATCACCGTCCGTTCGAAAGCCCCGTCAAACACGGAAAACGAACCTTCTATAAGGATGGAATCGATATGGTTGAGTTGTTGGTAACAGGAGTCCACCCCTTTCAGTTGTGCAGGAATTTGTTTGCCTGCATATTCCAATAGCGCCGTCTCTTCCACCACTTCCGAAAAGACACTCACGGCAGAAAGCGTGCGCAGGGAGTCAAAGGCAGGCGTTTCCGTGGAGAAATACTTGCCTTCGGCGGGCAACACTTTCAGGTCGGGATCAAATTCGGAGAACATGGTCTCCACCACTTGGCCGAAGCCATTGAGCACACTAAGCACACAAATCATCGCCGCCGTGACAACGGCAACTGCCACAGCGCTCACGCCGCTGACAATCTGGATGGCATTGTGGCCTTTTTTCGCCCACAAGTACCGCCATGCGATATGTAGTGCCACTTTCGGACGCATCGTTACTGATGAAGCAGTTGTTCTATGCGTTCCATTCTGTCAATCGTCTCATCCAAATGGAAATTCAGTTCCGGAATGATGCGCAGCTGGTGGCGTTCCAGGGTACCCATTTCGCCACGGATTTTATGCATATCCGTCTGTACTTTTTCCAAGGTGGAAGCCTGTTTGCTTTGCGGGAATATACTCAGGTACACATGCGCAATAGCCAAGTCAGGGCTGATGCGCACTTCACTCACCGAGATGAGTGTTCCGCCCAAATTTCTTGCATAGCGGAGAAATATATCACTCAAGTCTTTTTGGATAAGACGGGCTATTTTCTGTTGTCGTGTCGTTTGCATAATGTTGGAATATCGTTGATATCGGAAGTTGTTCTCTTTTGTTTGAAACCGAAAACAAGGGAAAGGAGACTATTTCTCTTTTCCCTAATTCATGTAGCAGTGCGCGCGGTAGAGGGAAGTCTCCTCGAACCCTTCATCCGCTGCAATCTGAAATAAACGCTCTATTAACGTTTGTGACGACCTTCGTCAGCCACGGTCAGTTTCTTGCGACCTTTGGCGCGACGGGCTGCCAGCACGCGGCGACCATTAGCGGTGGCCATGCGCTCCAAGAAACCATGTTTGTTACGGCGTTTACGTTGGGATGGTTGAAATGTGCGTTTCATTGTATTTGCATTTTTTGTGCCCGAAGGCGTTATTATTTCGGTTAGTTGGATTTTCCGCGTTATCCGACCTTGCGTTAGCCGTTAGCAAGAGAGAGAATCAGCGAAAAAGCGTGCAAAGGTAGTGCTTTTTTTTTAATTGACCAAATTTTTTGCAAAAAAAACGACAATTTAAGCATTTATTTCATTTTTTGCTTGGTGAAATCATTTGTTTTGTGTATCTTTGCAGGTTAGTTTGGAGTAAAAAACGAAAGTATATGCAAAAAGTAACCATTTATTGCAAAAACACTCGTGCTTATTACGACATTGAGTGCGGAACGTCTCTGATGCAACTTTACGAAATGATTAAGCCTCAGTTGCGTTACCGCGTGGTGACAGCCCGTGTCAATTACAAGTTGCAAAACTTGAATTTCCTGGTGTATAAACCCAAGGACATTGAGTTTTTGGATGTTTCTTGCCCTGCCGGTATGCGGACGTATGTGCGCACGCTGTCCATGGTTCTGGCTTGCGCAGTCAGGGAATTGTTTCCTGAGTACGATTTGCGCATAGAGCACCCTATTTCGCTGGGTTATTTCTGCACCGTTCGCGGTTACGACAGTGAAAAGATGGAACTGACCCCCGAAAAGATTGCACGCATCAAGGAACGTATGCTCCAAATTATCAAGGAAGACCGTCCCATAGAGGTGGAAGAAAAACGAACGAAAGATGTCATCCGCCTTTTCAAAGAGCATCGTGAGGGTGAAACCACGCTGTTCGAGGCGCTGGGCAACCCCTATTGCAGATACTATCGGATGGGCGACCACATTGATTACTATACCGGTGCATTGATGCCATCTTCCGGCTATATCGATATCTTTGACCTTGTTCCTTACCACGACGATATGTTGCTGCGCATCCCGTGCCGTTGTGACCCGACGCGTCTGGAAGACATGTGCAAACAGGACAAAATGTTTGAGATATTCACCGAATACCGCAATTGGAACCAACTGATGCATATTTCCAATGTGGGCGAGTTCAACAAAGTTGCCAAGGCAAGCCGCTGTTTCGAGATGATTAAAGTGGGAGAGGCGTTGCACGAGAAAAAAGTGGCACAGATTGCTGACCAGATAACCTCACGGGAAAAACGGCCGCGCTTTATTCTTATTTCGGGTCCTTCCTCTTCGGGTAAAACCACCTTCTCCATGCGTCTACGCATCCAGTTGATGGTGAACGGACTTATCCCTGTGGTAATTTCCATGGACAACTATTTCGTCAACCGAGAGGACACGCCGAAAGATGAGAATGGAGAATGGGACTTCGAGCATTTGCGGGCATTGGACCTTGACCTCTTCCGCAGGGACTTGAAAGACCTGCTGGACGGCAAGGAAGTCAACCTGCCTACCTTTAATTTCGAGACCGGTAAGCGCGAATATCGCGGTAACACCCTGCAGTTGAAGGATGACACCATCTGTATCATCGAGGGATTACATGCCCTTAACCCCGAACTTATACCGAATATCCCGCGTGAGGCCACGTTCAAGATTTTTGTATCCGTCCTTACTTCCGTCAACCTTGACAACCACAACTGGATTCCCACAGCGGATTTGCGTCTGATACGCCGTATTGTCCGTGACTTCCGGTTCCGCGGTTATAGTGCAGTGGATACCATCGCACGCTACGAGAGTGTCAAGCGGGGTGAAGAGCGTTGGATTTATCCGTTTCAGGAAGAAGCCGATGTTATGTTCAACTCTGCATTGCTCTTCGAACTGGCTGTGTTGAAACGTCATGCCGAACCTATTTTGGCGGATGTCCCCAAATATACCAATGAATATACCGATGCGCACCGGCTACTGAAAGAACTCAGTTATTTCGAGCCCATCCCTGCGCGTGAGGTACCGCCTACCAGTTTCCTCCGCGAGTTTGTGGGTGGCAGTTCGTTCCAATATTAAAATTTCGAGACTTATGCAATTCACACGTATTTCTTTATCCGTATCCGCGCTATTGTTCTGTCTTGCTTTTGCCTTGCCGTTGTCGGCGCAGACAGAAGAACCTGTGCAGGCGGCATACCCTGCCATCCTTGCCGACATGACGCATGTGAAGGTGGTGCAGGACAGTTCCATCACCCTCCTCATGCAGGACAAGCGAAACGGCATCGTACGGGGTGTGCAGGAGATGTCCGGATTCCGCGTACAAATCTATTCGGACAACACTCCTATCCATGCAAAAACAACGGCCATCCAATTGGAAGAACGCTTTTCGGAACAGATTAGCGAGCCCATTTACGTCATTTCCACACCACCCTTCTTCAAGGTGCGTATAGGAGATTTCAAAACGCAACTGGAGGCATCTGCATATAAAGAAGAATTTATCAAGGCCTTCCCTGATATGGCGGGGGAAACCTACGTCGTTCGTGATGAACATATACAAGTAAGACAATGAATTTGCAAGACTTTACGCCCGACCACGCTACTACTGCGGAGGTCGGCACCCACATCAAGGATATACTTTCACGCATCGGGGAAGACCCTGAACGTGACGGCCTGATTAAGACCCCCGAACGGGTCGGAAAGGCTTTCCAGTTCCTTTGCAAGGGATATAAGGAAGACCCTGAGGCTATTCTTCGAGCCGCTTTGTTCGAGGAAGACTACCGGCAGATGGTGGTGGTGAAAGATATCGAGTTCTATTCGCTCTGTGAGCACCATCTCCTACCCTTTTTCGGGAAGGCGCATGTTGCGTATATCCCCAATGGCAAAATCACGGGTTTGAGCAAGATTGCCCGCGTGGTGGATGTTTTTGCACGGCGATTGCAGGTGCAGGAACGGATGACGATGCAGATTAAAGATTGCATCCAACATACGCTCAACCCCTTGGGAGTTATGGTAGTGGTGGAAGCCGAACACATGTGTATGCAGATGCGCGGTGTGCAGAAGCAGCACAGCATGACCACTACATCCGATTTCACAGGAGCCTTCAACCGTCAGGAGACAAGAGAAGAGTTCCTTCGCTTGATACACAACCGCTAACCTTTAGTTCTACCCTTATGCAACTTCAACAACTGCAAAACGCTTTTCTGCAAACCTACGGCCGACCTTCCGAGGCCGCGTATTTCGCACCCGGACGGGTCAACCTGATTGGCGAACACACCGATTACAACGGTGGTTTCGTCTTCCCGTGTGCTTTGCCTTTCGGAATATCTTTGTTGCTGGCTCCGAACACGGACGGCGTGTTCCGTTTCCGTTCGTTGAATGTGTCGGAAGGTGTGGATGTGCCGTTGCATAAACTGACGGAAGTCTTGCCTGACCGTTGTTGGGCGAACTATCCATTGGGCTGTATCGCGCAGTTGGTCCGTCGGGGTTGGATGCCGCAGACGGGATATGATTTGCTGTTCTCCGGCGATGTGCCGCAGGGTGCAGGATTATCCTCTTCGGCAGCCATTGAGGTGGTTACGGCATTCGCTTTTTCGGAGCTGTGGCAGACCCGTTTGTCCCGCACCGAGATAGCCTTGGTGGGACAGGCATCCGAGCATGAGTTTGCCGGAGTCAATTGCGGTATCATGGACCAGTTTGCTTCGGCGCATGGCAAGAAAGACCATGCTATTTTCCTCAACTGTGATACCATGGAGTTTCAGTTGGTGCCGGTGGCGCTGCGCGGCATAAAGATTGTTATTGCCAACACCCATTCGCCGCATAAACTGGATTCAGGCGCATACAACGCACGTGTCTCCGAGTGTCAGACGGCGCTTGCCCAATTGCGGAGCGTACGCCCGGACTTGAAGAACCTGGCCGAACTGACGCTTGCGGACTTTGAGGCATGTTCAAGGGCTATCACCGATGCCGTTGCTTTCCGGCGTGCGCGTCACGTGGTGGGCGAGGTGAACCGTACACGACGAGCTGTGGAGGCATTGCAAGCGGGCGATATTGAGTTGTTCGGACAGCTGATGAATCAGAGCCATATCTCTTTGCGCGATGACTACGAAGTGACGGGTCCCGAACTGGATGCTTTGGCAGAAGCCGCATGGCAGGTGGACGGTGTGATTGGCAGCCGTATGACGGGTGGCGGTTTTGGCGGATGTACGGTGTCGCTGGTGCGTGAAGAGGCCATTCCGGCATTTATCCATTCCGTTGGCGAGGCTTATACAGCGCGAACCGGCTTGACGGCTGATTTCTATATTGCGGAAATAGCGGACGGTGCCCACCGACTGTAAAAAAGCAGTACTTTTGTGTTACACTATTATATACTTAGCACGTACGTGCGAAGCCAGGCATCGATGTCATCAATATCGGGATTGACGTGTTTGCGGACAATCTGACGACGATGATAGATGGTTTGTTTCTGTACATTCAGAACGATGGACATATCGTTGTCCGATGCGCCTATGATAGAAAGTATTGCAAACTGCATATCTGATTCGGTTAGTTCCGGATACGCTGTGCGCAAGCGGCTGATGGCGCCGTCCAACGCCTTGTCGATGGAGGCAATAAGTTCATCCAGACTCTCTTTACTCATCATCAGTTGCTCATCTCGGTAGGTCTGCAACCATTTCGGGAACTCCACCTCTTTACCCCTCATGCGTTGTAGTTCTATCTCTTTGGTCAGGTTCACTTTCTGTTGCAGCCGTTCAAGGGCAAGTTGCAGCTGTTGCACATATTTATCGCGGAGCGACTGCAATTGTCCTGCCTGTTCGCGACGACGCTGTTGCCAATAACGCCACAGCACGACCAAAAGCATCACAACAACGGCCAGTAATAGAACCAGTATCACCGAAATCGTGCGCTGCCATTGTCTTTCGCGTTGCGCCTCCTCCGTTTTCTGTTGCTCACGTGCCACATCATAATGCAAGGAGAGCGCGTACGTGCGCGCACCCGCATCGCGCTGGAGTTCCTCTATCTTGCGGTCATATAAACTCAAAAGTACATTGTATGCCATATCCGTTTGTCCGCGCTGACGGAGTATCTTGCTTTGGAGATAGGCATAACTCTGCTCAAACCAATAGGTGTAGGCAGAATCCGTAGGCTGCAACTGCTCCAAATAATAAGCAGCGGCATCGGTCTCATGTTGAGCCAGTAGCAGTTCTACTAATTCCGAATAGCGCGTATGTACCCCGTATTCTTCCGCCAGTTGTTTGCAGACTTCCAGACGGTGGGACACGCTGTCAGGGTAACATAACTGATAGCGATAGGCATCTATATCCAGTAATAACAGAGGGCTATTGGCTGCGCGCGCATATTGCTCCGCTTGCGAGAAATACCCAAGGACGCTGTCTTGTTCGCCACCGGTGATAGCCATCGTACGTGCTATATCGCGATAAGCACATGCCAAATAGACTGCATTACTATCCGGATTAAGCATCGGTATCGCTTTGCGATAGTAAGATTGGGCGATGTCATACAGCATATCACTCTCTGACGTATTGCCTAACCGAAACCATGTCAGTCCCAATAATTGGTCTCTTTGTGCAGATTGCGGAAGACTCACCAGCATCTCTTCCGCTTGTTTCAAGTAGTCGGTCGAAGTTTCATACTGACTACTATTGTTGGATGTGATACCCTGACGATACAATTCTTCCGCTTTTTGAAGCCGTTCGGGGACATCCGAAACTACAAACCGACATCCGCTCCAACTGATTGTTAGCGCGAAAAGACATGTGATATATGCGTATTGTATTTTCAAAATTCGCTTCTATTAGTGTTGTTTCAGCCAAAGTTCCATAACCGGATCGGAGAGATACAGTCCGCTTTCACGACGCTCGATAAAATCTCTCTCGAGTAATAGTTTTTGCATCTTGGTGACATTGGATTTTGTGCCCAAGTTGTATTTGCCCATTACTTCTTGCGATGTCCACTGGTCGTGTTGTCCGTCATTGATGGCACGCAAGAAATTCATCTGATAGGTAGTAAGTGAATTTAATTGTTCCATAAACAAAGGTGTACATTGATCCAACAAATCACTCACGCCTTGTTTAATAACGTCTTCAGTTACTTCTATATCAGTATTGAGCATTACATCCCATGCCAATTGTTGTACATATGAGGATTGATTTCGCACAATCTCGCATATCTTTGTAACATATTCTTCGCTAATAGTCAAGTCTTTTTCTTTGAACTTGCCTTGAATGAATGGTATCCAATCAGCTGTCGGGATTGGTTGCAGGTAGTTCGGTTCGCCAAACTGATAGAATGGCATTCGTTTGTTTTGGAAGATATTGGTCATCATGTGTTGTCTGCTACCGAACAAGCAATAAGACACATGTTGCTGATGTTGCCAGACTCCACGCATCCTTTTTTGGACGTAGAGACTATCCGGCCATTCGCCTATCTGCTGAAACTCATCAATACAAACAACAATATGTTTGCCGATATGTTTTGCTAATAATTCCGGCAAGGCTAATATCTCTTCGGGAGAATACTCTTTAGGCGTGATACCCAAAGAAAAGGAGTATTCAGATGTCAGATCAGGACTAAAAGACACTTTCGGAGCAAGACGCACTAAAAATCGCTTGATATTTTCTATCGCCAGTTCCATTTTATTGGCGGTTTGCTTCAAGAGTGCTTCAGCGAACTTATTGTAAAAATCATACTCCGACCGGCAATCATAGATGTCCACAAATATTGTTTGAATCAAGGACTTATCTACTATCCCCTGTACGTGCTTGACTAATGAGGTCTTTCCCATACGACGCGGAGATATGAGTACTACATTGAGCCCGTTCTCAAAATTCATCTTCAAACGATGACTCTCTTTGGTGCGATCGGTGAAGTTGTTTCCTCCTACAGAAACACCATACACAAAAGTCTTGTTTGCATCCTTTACCATTGTTGTAATTGTCTTATTTATTGATGTTTGCACGGTACACCGTTTGGTGGTCCACCAAGTAGTGTACTTTTGATTTCGGCTGCAAAATTACAACTATTTCCTGACATGTGCAAGTATTGGGTCAAAAAAGTGCGATTTTTATTGTTTTTAGTTCAAACGGGCACTTTTAGAGCAACTTTGAAAGCAGCAAATCAAGCCTCCAAGCGGCAAAAAACCCAATCGTACAACTTTATTTTTTATATAATTTTTTAATTTGCTTATTTACAACAGCTTACAAAACTGACTAAATACCACTCGTACAACTGCTAAATTTGCACACATCAAAAATAAGCAGTACCTTTGCACCAGATTTCAAAACGTATTTCGGTGGCAAGATTAACACATTTTTTCTATATGTGCAAATTAAAATTAAATATTCTTGTATTTTTATGCATTTTAGGTGCAATGCACGGCAGTTTGTATGCCAATTCCTATGTCATACTGCAACCTACGGCAGATGCGCTTTGTACAGATAATCCGTTCATTACTTTTTCACAGGATTTCATCGATGACGGTTATTTCGGTGATTCCCACCGTTTTATGTACGAATACTCAGCAGATGGTATAACCTGGACTCGCTTGGCCTACACGCACAAGACTCCAACATGGGGATATACCCAACGCCCCACAAACTTACAGGAAGGCTGGTATCGCGTGTTGGTTGCAAGGGAAGATGAATTAGGGATGCCGGATAGATGGATCGTGAGTGAACCGGTTTATATGGAGAAGGTTGAAGGTGGGTGTACACCTTATAGATATACATGGCCGGATGAGATTTCCGAGAATGTCTGTCCGCACGGAACGATTCTTTTCCGAGAGGATTTCGGCGGCAATGACCCCTCCGATCCTGTTACTAGTCCAACACGTTTGATCACAATGAGTTCCAAGTATCGGCAAGACTTCGATGTACAACGCACCTCTCCCAGTAGCGGTAAGTTCATCGTAGCCAAATACGGCTGGCAGAACAGTCTCAATCTCAGCACGACTGCCGATATGTACTCCCAGTGGTTTATTCAAGACGACCATACCTATCCGAATGATTACACGCGCGGGTATATGTTAGAGGTTGATGGAAAGGGAGGCAATGATGCTTTTTATATGACTAGGTTTGATGTTTGCCATGAGATGGATCTTTCTTTCTCCGCATACGTGGCGAACGTGTTGGAACCCGGACATAAATATGCCCGCCCAAAAGTACGTTTTCTTATCACAAACGAATATAACAACGATACGATTTGGGAACAATCCTCGGGATCGATAGAGCCGGCACCGGCTGATTATCGTCAATATGGGATTCCGCAAACAATGTCGGCTCCGTGGCATCTCGTCGGAGCGACTTTCCATGTGCCCGAAGGAGTGCATGTAATTCGGCTGTCTATCTTCAATGACGAAAACGATAATATAGGTAATGATTTTGCGATGGATGACATTGAGATTCGGCTCTGCGGTCATATCGTATCTATTTTATCCGAGCATGAGGTTTGCAAAGATTCATCGTATGTTTTTGAGTCGTCTGTCACAACGGATGGCGGGTTTAAGCAGCCCTATAATTACCTCTGGCAATACGCGCCGGACAGCTTGCCGTTCAATAGCGACGGATGGACCAATGTAGTCTTGGGCGAACAACTTTCTTTTGATTCTGTCAAACTTAGCGATGACGGATGGTATCGGCTCTGCGTTACTTCTGCCGATGTGGATGTAGAGAAAGCGCGGTATTGCCGCGCGATGAGTGACCCCTTCCATCTCAGGGTCAGAGACTGCACACCGCCATGTCCGGAAAGAATAGATGAAATCGAAAAAATCACGGTCTGCGACACCCTTATGCCGTATCGCTGGCACGATACTATATTCTATAAAGATACCACATATGAAATTATATATAAAAATAAATACGGCTGTGAGATTAAAAAAGGAGTCTATACACTCCATTCCGAACTATGCTGCCCTGATCTTCAATATGCGCCGATAGATACGGTTGTTTGTGACACGCTCATGCCTTTCTTATGGCGCGGCAGGCTATTCGATGAACCATCAACCCAAGAGTTCTTGGTAACCAGCCCTCGCGGCTGCGACAGTATTCTGTATATTTGCACCTTGGATACCATCCACTGTGAACGGCTCTATCCTATCATCGTCAATAAATACAATTGGCAGTTATTGTGTGACAACGTTGCTTTGTGCCGCTTTTTCCCAAATAGGACACCGACGGCCTTCCAATGGTATAAAGACCTGAATCCTATTCAGGGAGCAACGGACGATGACTACGCGGAACAAAACGAATTAAATGGAACCTTCCAACTTCGTGTTACCATAGATAATGAGGAGATTATCTGGTCTAATATCCTTGAAATAGTCAGTTCCACCGAAGAAACACCTATCCGGGTACGGATCTATAACAGTTGTGGAGAACAAGTCTCTGAGGAGCAAATGACCCATGGTATTTACCTCTATCGCTACCAACAAGGTACTCGTATATGGACGGAAAAAAGAATGATATTGTGAGATACTTTATATTTGTCATATTGTTCTTGCCTGCATTTCTTATGGCACACGCATCACATTTGTTCGAAATCGGATTCCGTGCGGGCATAGCGAACGAGGATGCCCTCTGCCATTATGTCTCATCTGTTCCTGGGTTTCATGGGGGAATGCAACTTGGCTATGCCTACCATTCTTCTTATGTAATCGGTTTTCGGATAGCTTCTACTCTGGAGCGTTGTCAAACCGGTTATAGCAAAACAGACTATACGGACACTTATTCGGTTATAGATGTAGAGAACGTTCCCATGCAGGTGGATTACGCCATCGGAAGATTGAATGAGACCTACACAACATGGTCGGTTGGCATACCTGTGCAGTTGGGGCTTTCCAAAAACAACTTCTCTTTCTACATCGGACCGAAGTTCGTTTTTCCATTCGATAGAAGATGGATAGAAACGGCGGAAAATGCTGCGTTGTCGGTGTATTATCCCCTTCAAAATAACAGGGTATATACCTCCTTCCCACTTGCCGCTTCTCCTGCTTTCCGTGCATCACAGAAAGGAGAAATAAATTCACTACCTAAGGTGCAGTACTGGCTGGCAATGGAATTGGGATATGACTTCTTGGTTCATACAGGGCAGCGCACCAAATCCTATCTCTCTATTGGTATTTATTTTGACTATTCCTTCTCTTCCATCCAAGATAAGCCATCCGACCGCACATCACTCTTGATGCTCTCGGATACACGAGACGGCTTCCCTCTTCAACGTATACTGACGCCTGTCATGGCGGCTCAACGCCAAGGAAAAAGACTCGTGTCATCTTCTAATCCGTATACTATCGGCATTAAAATCGCGTACCGCATTGCCCCATATAAATCTCATCAAGAGACCTATCGCACCTGCCGTTGTTATGGAATAGAATACTATTAATTTGCATATATCAAAAAAATATAGTAATTTTGCAATCAAATTCGTAATGGTATGAAAAAACAATTCTTTTTCTTCATCCTTAGTCTGGCTGTCATAGCCGGAAAAAGTAATGCAACAGTGTATAATGGCGTTTGTGGCGAACACCTGACGTGGAGTTATGACACGGAGACAGCGCACATGACCATTGAGGGTTACGGGGTTTTGAAAAACACGGTGGACAGCCTCTGGTGGAACAAGCAAGTCCTTCAAGCCTCCTCATGGGCGACGAGTTACGAGACCTATTATCCCTACAACTCGTGTAAGACGATTTCGCTGCCGGAAGGGCTGACGGGATTCAGCGGTGCTACATTCCGGGATTGGTGGAACCTGACGGCGTGCGAGATCCCTGAAGGTGTGAAGAAGATCCCGGCGAATCTATTTGAGAAATGCTACAAGCTGAAAGAGATCAAACTGCCTAACTCGGTAGATACGGTAGGACAATACGCCTTCGCGAACTGCACAACTATGGTGAAGTGCGATTTGGGCAAAGGCGTCAAGTATATCGGGCAAATGGCATTCGAGAACTGCTATAGACTAAAATCTGTCCGGTGGTCGGACTGCTTGGAGGTGATTGACGGCAGTATTTTTGACGGTCAACCGGAAGCATACGACCCCAATGACGTAGCCACTATTCCGCTTCAGGATACGCTGTTCTTCCCGGCGACTTTCCGCTCGAACAAACAGATCTCGTGGTGTCTCCACAATAGTCCTGTTATTGTTTGGAATGCCAAGAACCCGCCAGCCTCGTCAAAAGTGTTCTATAACCAATATAATTATTGGTACAGGGATTTTATCTTCGGTCCGGACGTGGAGTTTGTACCCGCCCAACTATGTCAGCAGGTGCGTATGAAGAAAGTTGTGCTGCCAGAGGGTTGCAAGTATATCGGCGCCGGTGCGTTTGCCTCGAATAACAGTCTGGATACGGTCATTCTGCCATCCACGCTCACCGCTATTCACATGGAGGCGTTTAAGGGTTGTTCGAAAATCACGCACATCACTATACCGGAGAAAGTAACCGCTATCAATTCGTCCACTTTCCTTAATTGTTCGGCGCTTACGCGGGTAGAGATACCCGACGGTGTCAGTACGATAGGCGATAACGCATTTTCCGGTTGTCCGAACTTGGACTCCATTGTGCTTCCGAAAGAACTGACCATGATTGGCGGCAGTGCCTTCACAGGCATCAAACTGCAAGACTCGCTCGTCATTCCCGACAAAGTGGTGTCTATAGGCACGAACGCGTTTGCGGGCTGGTTGTCGCTCAAGGAGTTGTCTATCGGGAAAAGCGTAGTGCTTATCGGCGATGATGCTTTCAGGGGTGACAGCGCTATTACGCATATCACTGTCTGGGCAGCTACTCCTCCGGCGGTATCAGAAGGAACACTCGCCGACATCCTGGATAGCACCTTGTTATCTGTGTTGCCGGATAGCCGTAAACTGTACCGTCAACACCCGTATTGGGGGCGTTTCCGCATGAACGACACGCCGGATTCAGCGATGATTCAACGCACCGTCACCGTTGATGCTGCAGAAACAACCGCCGACTTTACATGGCCGACGGATTCCGCCGCACATTCCTATCAGATAGATATCTATAAAGACGGAACAGTTTTCTGCAAACTAACACTCGGTAGTCGCGGCCAATTACTCGCCATCAATTTCTCTGCGCCAAGCAGAAGAGTACCGATGAATAATGCCGATGACAATCAGCCTTATACCTTGTCCTTCAAAGTAACAGGACTTGATGCCGCCTCACGGTATAATTATGTGCTTTCTTCGCTGGACGAAAGCGGTACGCCTATTCATGTCTATATCGGCGCGTTTGCCACTACGGGTTATCCAGGGACGTTGCAAGAAGGCGGGGATGCGATTATCCCGACTCCGCCGGTCATCCCGTCTAACCCCGAAGCATCGGCAACGCCCACAAGTGTCGATTTCATCGGAACTTGTGAGGAGGAGAACGGAAAAATCTTCCGCAACGGACAATTTATCATCCGACGCGGAGAAACAGAATATACAATCCAAGGAACTCAACGTAAATAATATACAACCATGAAAACGAAAAATGTTTTTTGTCTGCTTTTTGTAGCCTTTTTACTATTAAAAGGAACGTGCATGTACGCACAAAAGGTTTTTATTGACAGCGTTTATTATACGCTGGACAACACAACTATGACAGCACAAATAGCGGTACAGAGTAACAACACCGCTGTTGGTGACATCGTTATTAATGACACAGTGACGTACGAGGGCGCGAATTACGCGGTTACGAGTATGGCTGACGATGCTTTTGCCGATTGCAATCAACTGACATCTATTGTTTTGCCACAAACCCTGCGGAATTTAGGTAAAAATGCATTTCTTAGATGCACGAATCTTACCTCCTGTATCATTCCGGACAGTACGATCACAGAGATTCCTTTTGAGGCGTTCTGGAAGGCAGGTCTGATAGAGTTCCGTGTGCCGGAAGGCGTGACGTATATCGAGCAGCGTTCGTTTGAACAAATGCCCAACTTGCAGCGCGTACAACTTGCTAATTCAGTGAAATCAGTTAGTCCGTGGGCATTCTATATATTAGACGCGCTTCAAGATCCCATTTACAACGACAGCATGTTTGTATTGATGCCGAGGAATTATCAAGGTGCCTATACGATACCGACGGGCATTCAGGCTATATGCAGTAGTGCTTTCTACGGATGTGGGAAAATAACGAAACTGACTATACCGGAAGGTGTCAAATATATTGGGCGTAGTGCTCTCAATTTCACCATCAACGCAAATATCAAGACGCTCTCCTTTCCAGCCTCTTTGGAACATATTGAGTTCGGAGCTATCAGTGGTGGCAGAATAAATAGTATCACGGTGGCACAAGGAAACCGACACTACACCTCATGGAATGGCATGCTTTTCACTATTAATATGGACACGGTGGTCTATTGTCCGTCGGCATTGCAGATCTCCTGCACGCTTCCGCAAAGTGTGCAACATATAGCCTATGAGGCGTTTTGCGCATCCTCTATGTATGACCTGCAAATGCCGAGTGTGAAAACCATCGGCAAATATGCCTTTCATGGCAACAGTTTAGGGGCATTCTATGATAATCGTGCCTATGTGTTGCCGGACTCACTGGAAAAAATAGATGACGAGGCATTTTTCCATTCTTACCAGATGGAGCAAATAACCATTCCTGCCTCCGTGGACTCGATAGGTACAGAAGTGTTTGCCGCTTCTTGGGAACTGAGGAAAGCGATTGTTAACAACCGCATCATCGGGAAAGGTCAGTTCCGCAACTGCGCGAAACTGGAGATGTTGGAGATCGGCAGTAATCTCCAAACAATCGGAGAGTACGCTTTCGGTCAGTGTCCCAATATATGGTATGTACGAATGCCGAAAGCGAACGCGTATTTCCGAGCGATAGACGGTGTGCTTTATTCGGCAGACACGACGGCTCTGGCGCTCTATCCGCCCAAGCATGACGGAGAGGATATTATTATTCCGGATCAAGTGACCACTTTGCGGTCGGGTTCGCTGAGAGCTGTGAACAAAAACAAACTGATTCTCCCCAAAAACATCAGTTTGTTGGAAAAGGAGGTTTTCGGTGGATATATGTCCGGCTACAATGACAACACACCGTCTATTGATACCATTGTGGCTCCCATGATGTCTGTTCCGGCGGCACAGAGCAATTCGTTCAATCTTTTCAATCAAGCGCAAACGGTACTTTTGGTTCCTTGTGACTCGCTTGCGGAGATCTATCGTGCTAATAGCATCTGGAACGGCTTTAACATCCAAGTGGACAGCACACTGTTAGGTCTGCCGGAAAAGGAACCGGAAGTAGAGACACAAACTGACAACCACAGCGTGCAGTTCACATGGCCGGCCGTGGAAGGAGCCAGTTACTACACGCTCATCATCTGGGCGAATGAAGAGCGTACGGAGAAGATTTGTACGCTGACGTTCAACTCCATGGGACAGCTCGTTGAGATCGACTTCTCCAAGCACGCACCTGCACGTCGGGCGATGAATGCCACCGGTACCTTCTCGTTCCGTTACAACGGTTTGAGTGAGGGCACCGACTATTGGTTCACGATGACAGCCTCCGATGAAAACGACACCGAACTCTTCAATGCCTCCGGCTCGTTTGCAACACTTGGGGCAAACTCACCGACCAACATAGAAGATGTACAAAGGGACGATGTACCATGTACAAAGGTGTTGCGCAACGGACAAATCTATTTGATGTACAAAGGGACGATGTACAATGTTCAAGGAAACCAAATCAAATAATATACGATCATGAAAACGAAAGTATCTATTATTCTTGTTTGCCTGACGATGATGGCAAGCAGCATGTTTGCAACAGAAGGCGCTTTGCGCGGCAGGTTCGCCATCAGCGCGACGGACACGGTGGCTTTCTCACGCGGAAACTTGCAGTACCAACCCAGCACGGATACTTGGCGTTTTGCCGAGAACCAGTGGGACTTTGTAGGTACGGATAATGAACGAATCCGTAGTTATCAATGGTCTTCTTCCGGTGGAGGATGGGTATGGGACTACTTAGGGTGGCTCGACCTTTTCGGATGGGGAACAGGTCAAAAACCGAATACCAGTACTACCTATAACACCGATTATAGTTCGTTTAATGACTGGGGAAATAATCCAATAAGTAATGGAGGTAACACCTCTAACCAATGGTGGACAATGAGCGTCTATGATTGGGAATACTTATTTAATAACAGGCAGAATGCTGCTGGACTCCGTGCAAACGGAAAAGTGAACGGAGTGAACGGCTGTATCCTCCTTCCCGATAACTGGATCATGCCCGCAGATATGCACTTCAAGCCGTCCAATAGCACCGATTCTACGGCTGCGCCCAACAACTACACTGCCGATGAATGGGTAATCATGGAAATGGCTGGTGCTGTCTTTCTTCCTGTTACGTACGAACGCACCATGACTTCATGGGCAACATCGTACTGCACTACCGTTTATGTGGCACAAACAGCACGGTATTGGACATCCACGCCCACCAATTCCAGTGGAGCATATTATTTTGTTCCTTATGGCAGTCCTGTCAAATTGTTGGACAACCGATATGTCGGTAAGGCAGTGCGGTTAGTGCAAGATCATGACGGCAGTGAGCTTTTCCCGGTGGTACCGAATACCAACAGCGCCATGTTCCAATGGAAATCGGTTCCGAATGCAGAGACCTATACGCTACATGTGTTTAGTGACAGCACACGGACGGAAGAGGTGTTCTATATCACGTTTGACCGAGACGGCAAGGTGACAGGTTTGCATTTTATTCCTCATGCTCCGGCACGCAAGACCGATGCGGATAGTGTATATACAGACAGGCTGTTCTTCTATACCTTGAAAGGCTTGCAAGCCAATACCGATTATTGGTACTCCATTTCCGGTGAGGACGCGAACGGTCAGACGTTGCAAACAACCGAAGGCACTTTCAAGACGGCTGCTATCGAGGCGGAGTCCGATCGCGTAACGGTAGATCCGGCTCAGACGAGCGCGGTTTTCATGTGGCCTACGGATTCTTCAGCAAATACGTATCAGATTGACATCTATAAAGACGGCGCTACTTTCTGCCATCTGACATTAGGTCCTACCGGCACATTAGTCGGCATCTCATTTGCTCCCGGAAAAAATGCTCCCTCAGATACCACAGTACCTTCAAGTCTTTCCTTCAATGTCACTGGTCTGGATGTCGCTTCCCGTTATAACTATGTCCTCTCTACGCTGGACGCTAACGGCACACCGCTGCATGTCTATATAGGCGATTTCGCCACTTTAGGCTATCAAGGGGAACTGCAAGGCGAAGGTCTTGAAGTCATTCCTACACCGCCAATTATTCCGTCTAACCCCGAAGCACAGACACCGACTGGGGTCGAAGAGACGGAAGATGGGCAATGCCCGAATGGCGTAGTTCTTATGAACGGTCAACTGTTTATCCGTCGCGACGGAAAAGTTTACAACTTGCACGGAACAGAGGTGAGATAACGCATTGCGTTTAGAATGACTTTGGGAAAGCATCGCTTCAGCGGTGCTTTTTTCGCATGTATAAAAGGTATAAATACCCGATATACACATGCAAACCGAATTAGAAACCATTATGCTTGAGGCGGCAAAAGACCACCTCAAGACGCTCAACGACAAGCAGTTCCTCGCACTCACGTGCAATCTGACCACTCTTCACGACGGCATCATCCGTCTCGTTTACCACCAAGCCATCATCCGCTGTTTCCGTGCTCCTGTACGCGTTACTGCGGATGTTTTTGTGTGTACGAAACGCAACATATCCAAATATCTTGGCATAAAACGAAAAATTTTGTAAAAAGAGGAACTATAGTTCACCCCTGCTAACAAAAATAGCACTACCTTTGCACTCGAATTCAAGCTAACAAGGCTACCGGTAGCCATAATTTTTAACTCAAAAAAACAGTAACAATTATGGCAACAAAAAAGCAAACCAACAACCAAAACAGTCAAGCACTTGTAAAAGTAGATGTCATTGACCAATTCTATTCCGCGCTATTGAGCGCTAACGAGAGTAAAGAACGCATGGAGGAACTGCACGAGGATGTGGAACTTGCCGTACAGGAACTGATGCGTCAGCAAGGTAAACCCAAACTCTGGACCGGCACCATCCCGTACCACGGATTCAAGATCGTGGTTAGTCGTCCCAAGTCTTACACCTGGGAACAGAACACCAATTCGGTCGTCACCTCTGACCCCAACCACGCCATCTACGTGCAACAACTCGAACTGCAAAAACGCATGAATGAGCAGTTAAAAGACATGCGGGCAGATGTGAAACGTACCGCTGAGAAACTGGAAAAGGCACATCCCGATTCAGAGTCCATCAAACGCGGATTCCGATTGGCATTCGTCGGAAACGACTCGACTAAAGCGAAAAGTGAGAAGTGAAAGAAAAAAAGAAAAGCCGATAAAAGAAAAGTAGCAAAAGAAAATTATTAAAAGAAAAAAAGTTGGTGGTGGTAAACGTATCTATGTACCCCTATAATCCCCAAAGTGGCATTTAGCATCACCTACCACCACCACCTTTTTTTAGAAACCATTTTTTTACCATGTTTACCTTTAACGATTTATGGCAGTTGCTCTATGACCATGGGGCAACAGACACGAAAAAAGGCGATTGTGCACAATTATGGGACCGCCTGACAGCACAACAGCAACAGCAGTTGATTACCACCATCACCACCAAATTAAGGCAAAATAAATTCGTCCATTACGACCCTATACGGGCGATGAGAGAGAACATCCGAAAAGCAAGCGAAATGACACTCTCCTTCAATGACTACTACACCAAGTACGGCACCACCGAAGAATGTGACGGATGGAAACGACAGTTCATCCCCGAAAAACAAACAACAATCTATGTCAAAAATGTGTAACTATCCCTTATACGACATTCCGTGGCTCGTGCGCCAACCCAACGAAAAATACAACTCACAAAAACGATACCTAATGGAATGCAAAAACCAATCCGTCGTGGACACCTACTTCATCTTGCGAGACCAAGGTCTGCCCGCCATCGAAGCCCAACGACAAACCGCAGAAAAGCATCAGATAACAACAAAACGAGTACGAAAAATCCTAAAATGGTTCTATCAAGAAGCCAAAAAACAAAAAAAATACGATTTTTTGCTAAAATTTGCACTCTTCGAAGAACACATTAGGGGGTTTTAGTATTATCTTTGCACCGTCTTTCGAAAGAACATACATCTCAAACACGGACGCTTGTCGGACTCCCGACGGACTCCACAGCTAACAACAAACATTAAACTTAAACACTATGGCACGTTACAAACCTATCGACATGGTCGAACACTACAGAGGTAAAATCTGTATGCACTCCGACACTTACTTCCAGAAACGAAAAAAAACACTCTGCACCGGCAAAATCTGCAACCCACGTGACTTGGCAAAAAAGCCTTACTCCCAAGCCGAACGCGAAACGAGAACCAAGTTCCAAGCCGCTGTCGCTGCTGTCAAAGCACTCACCACAGAGCAGAAAAACGACTACGCAGAGGCATTCGAAAAGCAAAACAAGTACAGCTATCTGCGCAACTACATGATTGCACAGGAGTACGCCAAACTCAACCAGCAGCAAGGAGGTGAATGATGACAAAGCAGCAGATTTATAAAATCGTCGCCACCGCTGTTACCGCACTCCTCACTTGCTTGGCGATAGCCTTAGGACTCTCATCCTGCAATGTGACGCGCGTGGTGACCAACGAAAGCCAGTATGTGACGCGCGGCGACACCTCCGTGGTGATTCAGACCAAAACCGTAGAAACCTACAATGCCGAAAAGCACCTCTAACCCTAAACCTTAAACCTTAAACATTAAACCTTCAACATTATGAGTAAAGTGAAATTTCTGGACCCGATAGACCATATTTCGGGCAAGTTGAGCGCCAAGACGCGCGTAACCTATTGTCACCGTGAGGCTTCCAAACGGAACTTCACCCAAATCCGCGGAAAGCGTAACCTCGAAAACTATCCGTACACTGCCAAAGAGTTGGCACAACAGTTGCGGTTCAAGACCGTAGCGGCCGCCGTCCGTCAGCGTATCAACGGTCCTACGCGTGAGCAGGATTTGATAGCGTACCACGCTTCCGGCTATGCCGGCACATTCCGTCAGTGGCTGTTCCAACAGGAGTTGGCAGCATACGATGCACAGCAAGGCGAGTAAGCTCCGCAAAAGTGATCTTTGACGTATTGAAAAAAAAGGGCATGGCACGCCGCCATGCTCTTTTTTGCAAAAATATTTGCGCGTTCAAAAAAAAAGCAGTACCTTTGCAGCCGATTTTGAAAGAATACAGTGTATGACGGTTTCCGCGAAGGCGGAATTAAAAGGGAATCAGGTGCAAATCCTGGACAATCCCGTTGCTGTAAGCTCTTGTGACACTGCGCATTAACAAGCGCACGTCAACGGCCAGACACAATGTCACTGCCAAAGAACGGTGGGAAGACGTCGGGACGAGGAGTAAGTCAGAAGACCTGCCGCATACAAATGCTCGGACAAAAATCCTCGAGGAAGGATGACTGAGATTGTATCAATAGGGGGCAAAACCCTCTGCCACATGTGTGTGGCTGCGTGCAGTTATCTTTTCTCAAACCAACAGAGAGAAGATATTTTTTATGTTCGTACGTATTAAAAATAAAAAACAATGAAAAAATTTGATGTAAAATTGCATGTCTTGGCCCCTCTGACAGCTCTGGTAGTGCTGTTTTTGTGGTTCGTGCCGACCTCGTTTTTCGACATTGACGGCCTGACCGTGGTTCAACAACGCACCATTGCCATCTTCTGCTACGCTGCGTTGATGTGGATGTTCGAAATCATTCCCGCTTGGGCCACCTCCGTCAGCACAATCGTGCTCCTGCTTTTGACCGTCTCCAACAAAGGTTTCGCCCACGAAGAGATGGGCAGTCTGGTGAACTACAAAGAACTGATGGCGGCGTTTGCAGACCCGATCATCATGCTCTTCTTAGGCGGATTCGTTCTGGCTATTGCAGCCGGCAAAGTGGGACTGGATGTCTATTTGGCACGTATCCTGCTCAAGCCGTTCGGCAACAAACCGCGTAATGTTCTATTGGGCTTCCTGATTCTAATCAGTGTCATGTCCATGTTTATGTCCAACACCGCCACAGCGGCTATGATGCTGGCGTTTCTGGCACCCGTACTAAAGACCCTTCCGGAGAACGGTGGAGGGCGCATCAGCCTGTCAATGGCTATTCCTATTGCTGCCAATATCGGCGGTCTGGGAACGCCTATCGGAACTCCTCCTAATGCCATCGCTATCGGACAGTTGGCTGCCGACGGTATCGAAATCGGGTTTGGCAGCTGGATGCTGCGCATGGTGCCTGTAGTAGCGCTGATGATTATTTTCTCATGGTGGCTGCTGATGTTCCTGTTCCCCTTTAAAGCCAAAAGCATTGACATCGTTATTGACGGTGAGACGAAAAAAGACTGGAAATTCTGGATTGTTACCATTACGTTCATCGGCACCATTCTGCTGTGGATGACCGGCGAACTGACCCACCTGAACTCAAATGTGGTGGCACTCATTCCTTTTGCCATCTTCTCCCTTGTGGGTATCTTTAAGCGTGAAGACTTTGCCGCCATTGACTGGCATGTACTATGGATGGTGGCCGGTGGCTTTGCCTTGGGTACGACACTGAACAAGACAGGGTTGGCCGCCACACTGGTAGAGGCTATTCCGTTTGCCTCCTGGTCGGCAGTGGCAGTATTGATTATTGCAGGCTTGCTGGGATGGCTGTTGTCGAACTTCATTGCCAACTCTTCCGCAGCCAACCTGCTTGTCCCCATTCTGGCCGTTGTTGGCAGTGCGATGAGTGAGAACCTTGCAGCATTCGGCGGTGTGACCACGTTGCTTGTGTGCGTGGCCGCTTCCACTTCGTTCGCCATGCTGTTCCCCATCTCTACCCCGCCAAATGCGATTGCCAGTTCAACAGGATTGATAAAAACACACGATATGACCAAAGTGGGACTGATAGTCGGTTTGCTCGGTATTGCCATCTCGTATGCCGTGCTGCTGCTATTCCCATTCTAAAAAGAGACATAACACACCGAATTCTTCTGCCAATTGATTTTATGTGTTATGCAAGGGAGCAGAAATGAGTGGTTCTGCTCCCTGTTTTTTAGAAACATAGATACAAAACAAGATATGAGAAAGATTGTTTTTTTATGGATGCTTGCAGCGGTCACCGCCTCCAGCAGTGCCTTTGCCGCACAAGACAAAACCGACAAAGCACAAAAGCGCGAAGCCGTGAAGCAGCATTTGAAGGCACATTACAAACCTTACGGATTTATCCGCAATTACTTCACGTTCGACACCCGTGAAAGCGTTTCCGGCACGGGCGATTTGTTTTACTATCTGCCCAAAGACAACGCATGGAACCAGACGGTCGAAGGGACTTCCGTCTCGGGTGTCAAGCGTGAAGACCTCAATGCCCGTTCCTCGTTCCGTTTCCTGGCACTGACTACCCGCGTAGGATTGGATATCAAAGGTTATCAGGTAGGCAGGACACTGTTTGAAGGAAAGGTGGAGGCAGATTTCTATGCCGGTCTGTCGGGTTCGACAGGTGTGGCCCAATTGCGTTTGCGCCAAGCGTTTATGACCTTGGCATGGGACAGCCTTCCTATGGCAGGCGGCAAACAACAGGCCCGCGTAAGCCTTTTGATGGGTCAGGCATGGCATCCTATGGCCGCTGACCTGTGCGATGCCTTGTCGCTGAATGCAGGGGCTCCTTTCGGCCCCTTCTCGCGCACACCGCAAGTGAAATTGGATGCACGGCTGGGCAATCTCTTCACCCTGACCGGTGCCGCTATCTGGCAAATGCAATACACATCGGCAGGACCGGACGGCCCATCCGCCAATTACATCAAATACGGTTGCACGCCTGAGGCATATATCGGTCTCTCGTTTCACCACGAAAGCGGTGTATTGCTGCGTGCAGGCGCAGACGTGCTGAGTATCAGTCCGCGGCGTAGCGGTGAACCATTGGATGCAGAAGGAAATCCTATTCTCGGCACTGACGAAAAGCCCATCAAGGTGAATGTGAACGACCGTCTGACAACGGTGTCTCCTTTCCTTTATCTGCAATACAAACACCAAGGGTTCTCGCTGAAAGCCAAAAGTGTATTCGCAGAGGCCGGTGAACACATGAACCTGAACGGCGGTTATGGCGTGAAGGCTGTCAATGCCGACGGGTCATGGGAATATACACCGACGCGCAATTCATCATCATGGATAAGCATGGTCTATGGCGGCGAGGTGAAGGGTATTCACAAGTTGCAAGGTATTCTCTTTGGCGGCTATGTGTACAATTTCGGCACGAAAGAGGCTCTTTGCGGCGAGAACGGCAAAGCGAAAGGATATTGGTTCAGCAAGAACAGTTTTACCAACATACGGCAGATGTGGCGCTTGTCTCCGGCATTGTTGTGGAGTATCGGAAAATTCCAACTCGGTCTGGAGTATGAATTAACCTCGGTGCAATACGGTGACAACCAAAGTATCAGCCTGAAAAACGGACTGGCAGAGAATGATCTTCATTGGGTCACCAACCATCGTCTGCAACTGATGACGAAATATAATTTCTGATTTAGGGACAAGTTTCTTCTGTTGTCCCACAACGGAAGAAGCAAATACCCATCCTAAACAAAAAAGAGCGAACCGAAGTTCGCTCTTTTTCTACTACTTATGCTTTTTTGAATTCGTCTTTTCCCACACCGCAGAGGGGGCAAACCCAATCCGCAGGGAGGTCCTCAAAAGCCGTGCCGGCTGCGATACCGTTATCCGGATCGCCTGCTGCGGGATCATACTCATACCCGCATACCTCACAAATGTACTTTGCCATAGTATTTCAATTCAAAGGGTTGGTTTCTTATTGGAAATTAGAACGGTTGTCAACCACATTGGCATTTTCCTCAATTGAGTTGATAATCTGGTAAGGCAGATAAGCATAACGGGAAGCCAGTTGCGCTTTCTCCGTCTCTTCGTTGAACGTATTCTCCGATACGTTTTTCTGTCCGGGAACGAGAACAAAGACACCGGTATTTCCGTCTACAGGCTGACTGAGCTGCCCTGCTTCGGTGGCAAAAGCCGTACCGATAACAGCAGGCTCAACGCCCGCATTGCCAAAGGCATAGCCGGAAAGGGTAACCCCCTCCGCCGTCTGCACGGTGGTATTCAACTTCTGTGCAGCCTCATCCAAGGAAGCGATGCCTTTGAGTTCCTTACGGATGAGTTCGGCTTTCTTGCGGTTGAGTGCACGTCCCTGCAACTCGCCTTCCACTTCTGCCAACGAACGATATTCGCCTTCGCTGACATTGCTAAGGAGCGCCACAACGAACTGGTCGCCACACTCGAAGACATCGGAGATTTGTCCTTCCTTTGCCTCATAGGCCCAACGTACGATAGGACGGCTGGCCTTAAGCTGTGCCACTTTGTCAGCGTTCTTATCCAGATTGTATGCGGGATAAAGCGTCATGTTGCTCTCTGCGACAGCGCCACGGAAGAGGTCTTCGGTGTTGTTGTTCACGACAAACTGCTTTGCCTGATTATAGAGCACAGAATACGTCTTGCTGGACGGTGTGACTTTGCGTTCGAGGACCGCCAATTTCACTTTCGGCGTGGCTTTAGCGATATCCATCACTTCGAAAGTCTGCTCTCCGAGACCTGCAGCCACCGTGAAACGTGTGCCCTTGCGCCCTGCAAAAGCGGGTTCGGCAATCTGCTTCTGGAGCATATCCTCGGTGAACCAACCGAGTTCGCGGTCTTCCTGTCCTTCTTCAACAGCGATGAGCTTGAGTTGTACAGAGTCGGGCAACGAATAGCCGCAGTCCACAAGGCGTGCCATGCGGTAGGTGTCGTCCTCAAAGGTGATGTCGGTAACGGCATTCTTGTGTGCGCCCTTTCCGAAAGCGAACTCCTTATACTGTTCGGGCACCGTCTCTTCGGAATAGTTACGTCCGTCGTAGGTGAAGTCGGAATTGGTATTCACCACAAGCGCGATATCATCGGTGGTGGCAAATTCGTCCTTCAGGCTATTCATCAGTTCCTCCGTAGCCTTGAAATCGTCCTCGGAAGGTACGATAGCAAAGGTGACATACTCAATCGAGCGAGAGGGTTTCTGTTTGAAGAGGGGTTTGAGTTCGTTGTAGATAGCCTTGATGTCGCGTTTGTTCACTTTCACGAGCGAATCAGCAACAGCCGAATAGGGCTGCATCACATACTGTGCATCCAGACGTGTTTCGCGTGCATCGAACGCATATTTGGCATCCAGTTTGTTGGCTACCAACAGGCTACGAAGCAGGTTCGTGTATTTGTCTTGCAATTGGGTGAGACGCACTGCATTCTCCCAGTAAAGCCAATAGGTCTGTGCCTGCTGCAAGGAAGCCGCCTGCTGCGGGTCGATATCCTCCGAAGCGCCGAATACCTGGCTATGGAAACGAATAAGTGCCTCACGGCTGAAGTTACCGTTCTCGTCGGCAAAAGCACGGCGCTGGCGGATAAGCTGGTGAGGATTTTGACCGATGCAGAGGTCACTGAGTTCGGCAGGAGTAACATCCATACCTATTTCTTTCGCCTGTGCGCGCAAGGAATAGTCACCCAACATCATGTTCCATACCTGGTTGCGGATTTGTGCGGTGAGGTCCTCGTCAAAATCGGAGCGTCCGCTCTCAATCTTATACACTTCGGTGAGTTGGTCTTTCGCCGCCTCATAGTCGGTGTAATGAATCTTATGTCCGGCTACCTCGCCGATATACTCCCGACTGCGGTTGAAGAACGAACTACCTGAGTTAAGGAAGTCACCCAGGATAAATGCCAACATAGCGAGACCTACCACAACCAATAGGGTAACGCCATGATTACGAATACGTTGTAAAGTTGCCATAGTATTATTTATTTTATGTTTCTTTCTGTTTTTTTCGGTACTTTCAGGCACACAGAGGCTCAAAAACCGCGCAAAGGTACTGCTTTTTTTTGACATGTGCAAATAAAAATGCATTTTTCGTACAGATTTTCGGTTTGGGAGGGGATAAAGATGATGGCTTTCCCTCATGACGGAGGTCTTGGTCGTTTACGTGTCGTTTTCGTCTCGTTTACGTGTTTAGCTCGGAAATTGTGCGGAAAAACAATGGCCTCCCAAAGAGGGAAGCCATTGCACTTATCATTCGTTCAGAGAGACAAGGTTTATTCAGCACCTTGGCCGCCGTTGCCTTCACCTTCGCCGTTATCTTCTCCTTCTCCATTGCCTTCGCCTTCACCCTGCTCTTCGGGTACGCGAACAAGCACGTTCTTGAACTCCCAAGTAGCAGACTCGGAAGCGTTGCAGACATATTTCCAAGCGATGCGGCAGTTGGGTTTGCGGTTAGCCTCCGGAATCATCATTTCACCGGAATTAACATACTGCCAATGTGTTGTACCAAAGGTAGGAATAGCGATTTGCGTCCAAGTGGCAGTGGTAATATCGCCATCAAAGTCGTTGGATACCCAAACGGTGAGGCCGGCGGTGCTGACAGTCATTGATTGTTTCGGTCCGCGTGCGTGGTCGAAGGTAAGATAAGCGCCGTTGGAAGCATCAAATGCGGGCGAAATGATCCAGTCTTCGTTCTCGTCAGTCTTTTTATTCAAGTCGTCGTATCCAGACATCTTGGCGCCAAACACCGTAGTTGCATTGTTCTTCACTTGGAAACTAAATATCCATGTGCTGTCACCCTTGACGTTCACAATGATGAATTTGTCGAAGCTTTCTCTGGTTGTCATCGGTTCGTTGAGCAGAGCGTCGCCTTGGTAAGCGGGTTTCGGGAAGACTTTGTCACCCATTTTGGCTTTGGTGACATTCTTTACGCCGGTAGTTCCGAAATATGCCTCCAGTGAGCCATATAGAACGACTTCTTGTCCGACATTTGTAGGATTACCCAGCAAGTTCAGTCCGTCACGCACTTCCCCTGCGGGCAGCTGAACAGGCACCATCTTGGCGGCATCCGTCTCGTCCGCTGTAGCAGCCATCAAGAGATTGGTATTGCTGGTGAAATTAGCGAGTTCTACATTTCCTTCCAATTTCTGCGCGTTTGCTTTCACGTCACCAACGATGAAACCTTTGACATAATAGTTTCCTGTCTTAGCGTTTCCGAGCGCGATGACATCGGCAACGGTGTAAGGTTTCTCTTCCGAGCCATCTCCTTCGGTGTCAACATTTACTTCGGTGCTCTTGCCGTTCACTTCAGCAAAAGAAGTCTCTTTCAAGCCGGCCATTGTATTGTATTTCTGAAGAAGACCTTTTACCTTGATTTCTTTACCGAGGTTGTCAGGATTGTCTTTCAAGTTGCAAATGGTGCGTGCTCTACCCTGCGGGAGTTGCACACAGAGACACTTTGCTGCGTCGGTGCAAGTAGCCTCGTCAGCAATAACGATGTTGGAAACGATCACAGTGGTATCAGCAGTACCTTCGGCAGAGAAGACAACTTTCTTGTCGTTCTTATGACTGCTATACCATCCTACTACGTACCCTTGCACTGTTTTTGCGTCAGCCAAATCTTGGTTGGCAATGGCCTGTGCGACGGTAATGATATCACCGAGCTGTTCGTTACCATTTCCGCCACCGTTTCCAGGTCCTGTGGGGGTTGGCGTTTCGTTTTCACACGCTACCATAGCAAAAGCAGCCACGAGCAGCAAGAAAGAAAAAATCTTTTTCAGTTTCATGATTGTTGAGTTTTTTGAGTTTATGGGGTTTATCCCCCGATTGTTGTTTGTATGATTGTAAAAGTTTCTTCGTTACTCCAAATTCAGTGCAAAGATAGTGTATTTTTTGCATACGTGCAAATAATATGAAAGAAAAAGTGATTTTTTCACCAAAAAAGTTTGCAGTATCAAAAATAAGTTGTACCTTTGCACGATTTTTCTAAATAGGAGGACAAAACTATAGCAAATTTACCCAATGGCCCCCAACATCGGGGCCGCGTTGAGAAAGAGATGCCGAACCGTATCAATGACAAGATACACGGCGTGAAAGAAGTTCGCCTTGTGGGCGACAATGTAGAGCAAGGAATCTATCCGTTCGAGGTGGCAATGCGCATGGCCGATGACCAGAATCTGGATTTGGTGGAGATATCCGCAAGTGCCGTTCCGCCCGTATGCAGGATTTTAGACTACCAGAAGTTCCTCTATCAGAAAAAGCGCAAAGAAAAGGAACAGAAACAGAACTCCAAGAAGATAGAAATCAAGGAGATACGTTTCGGGCCACAAACGGATGACCATGACTACAACTTCAAGTTGAAACACGCAGAGGGTTTTCTGAAAGATGGCAACAAAGTAAAAGCCTACGTGTTCTTCCGCGGCCGAAGCATTCTGTTCAAGGAACAAGGCGAGTTGCTGTTGGCACGCTTCTGCAACGACCTGTCGGAAGTAGGCAAGCCCGAAGCAATGCCCAAACTGGAAGGGAAACGCATGATAGTGATGCTGACTCCCAAGAAATAAGGAAAAGAAATGGTCGAGCGGTCCTAAGGCTACCGGCGACCTAAAACAAAAATACTAACTAAAAACAACAAACAAAATGCCAAAGGTAAAAACTAATTCCGGTGCTAAAAAAAGATTCACTCTTACCGGAACCGGTAAGGTAAAGCGTAAACACGCTTACCACAGTCACATTTTGACCAAGAAGACCAAGAAGCAGAAACGCAACTTGACCCATGTCGCTATGGTCGATCATTCTAACATGCGTAGCTTGCGCGAAATGCTGCTGCTTCGTTAAGTATTAACCACCAAAAATTTACAGAACTATGCCAAGATCAGTAAATCACGTAGCTTCTCGCGCCCGCCGCAAGAAGATTCTGAGCCTCACGAGAGGTAACTTTGGTGGCCGTGCTAATGTTTGGACAGTCGCCAAAAACACATGGGAGAAAGGTCTCCAGTACGCTTATCGCGATCGTAAGAACAAAAAGCGCACATTCCGTGCTCTTTGGATTCAACGTATCAACGCTGCCGCCCGTCTGGAAGGATTGAGCTACAGCCAATTGATGGGTGCACTGAAGAAAGCAGGTATCGAAATCAACCGCAAAGTCCTCGCAGACCTCGCAATGAACCAGCCTGCCGCCTTCAAGGCCATTGTGGAAAAAGCAAAGAAGTAAGAACATCTCACTTCGAAAAACGAAAAAGTTCCCACCCACTTACGGGCAGGAACTTTTTTTAATGCCGGATGGCGGGTCAATTGTCAAAGCGGAGCGAACCATCCTTGAGCGATACCACCACGGGTCTCTTGGCATCCACATGCCCTGCGATAATCTCCCGACTCAACTCATTGAGAACCAGCCGTTGCATTGCGCGCTTGACAGGACGTGCGCCGTACTGCGGGTCATAGCCTTCGTGTGCGATATACCGGATGGCATCGTCCGTGACACGAAGTTCGATACCATTGTCTAACAACATTTTGTGGACACGTCCAATCTGCAAGCGAACCACCTCCGTGATATTCTCTTCCGTAAGGTCAGAGAAGTGGATAATGTCGTCAATACGATTGAGGAACTCCGGGCGTACCGAGGCACGAAGCTGCTCTTCCGAGAGGTTGGAGGTAAGGATAATCAAGGTGTTCTTGAAATTGACCGTACGCCCTTTGTTATCGGTAAGGCGGCCATCATCCAACAACTGCAACAATACATTAAAGACATCCGGATGCGCCTTTTCCATCTCATCAAAGAGAACTACGCTATAGGGTTTACGGCGAATGGCTTCGGTGAGTTGGCCACCTTCGTCATACCCCACATATCCCGGAGGCGCCCCGATAAGACGTGTGGCGGAGAACTTCTCCTGATACTCGGACATATCTATACGTGTCAGCATATTTTCATCATCGAAGAGATAATCCGCCAACGCCTTCGCAAGTTCCGTTTTACCAACACCCGTGGTGCCCAGGAAGATAAAACTGCCAATCGGACGTTTGGGATCCTGCAAACCTGCACGCGAACGACGGATGGCATCGGATACCGCCTTGATGGCCTCATCCTGCCCGATGACCCGTTTGTGCAATTCCTCCTCAAGATGCAGGAGTTTATCACGCTCGGACTGCAGCATTTTATTCACTGGTATGCCCGTCCAACGAGCCACAATCTCGGCAATATCATCGCTATCCACCTCTTCTTTTATAAGCGTATTGCCCCCGACATTATTCAGGGCTTCCTGTGCGGCATGGATATTCGCCTCCGCAGCCGGGATGGTGGAATAACGAATCTCCGCCACTTTGCCATAGTTACCCTCACGCTCTGCCACTTCGGCATCGTGTTTGAGGGATTCTATGCGAGCTTTCTCGTTCTGGATGGTGGCCACATAGCCTTTTTCCTTATCCCATTGGGCATTGAGTTTCTCACGCTGACTGACGAGGGTTGATAACTGCTCCTTGATGGCAGCCAGTTTGGCTTCGTTCTTCTCACGCTTAATCGCCTCGCGCTCAATCTCCAATTGCTTAATCTGACGGTCCAAGTTATCCAACTCTTCCGGTTTAGAATCCACCTCCAGACGCAATTTGGCAGCCGCTTCATCCACAAGGTCAATGGCCTTATCGGGCAAGAAACGATCGGTGATATAACGAGCCGAAAGAGTGACAGCCGAAATAATGGCATCATCCTTAATACGTACGCGGTGATGCGTCTCATACTTCTCTTTCAAGCCCCGCAAGATAGAGATCGTAGCCGCCTCATCAGGCTCATCCACCATCACTTTTTGGAAACGACGCTCCAATGCCTTATCGGTCTCAAAATACTTCTGGTACTCATCCAAGGTGGTGGCACCAATGGCGCGCAGTTCTCCACGGGCCAATGCCGGTTTCAGGATATTGGCAGCATCCATTGCCCCTGACGTTTTGCCAGCACCTACCAACGTATGAATTTCATCAATGAAAAGGATAATTTCGCCATCAGACTGGGTAACATCCGTGATTACCCCTTTGAGCCGTTCCTCAAACTCGCCCTGATATTTGGCACCCGCTATCAATGCCCCCATATCCAGTGAGTAGAGTTGTTTCCGCTTCAGATTCTCAGGTACATCACCCCGAACGATACGATGGGCCAGCCCCTCTACAATGGCAGTCTTACCGACACCCGGCTCACCAATAAGGACGGGATTGTTTTTCGTACGGCGAGAAAGAATCTGTAATACACGCCGGATTTCATCGTCACGACCAATCACGGGATCCAGTTTTCCCTCTTTCGCCCGTTCGCACAAATTAATGGCAAACTTTTGCAAATTCTCTGCTTTTGTGTTGTTCATAGTTATAGTATTTTAGATTAGACATTTCAAAACTTCACTTATACCATTACAAAGAACATACCAAAGCCGCAAACACTGCCAAAATGGCAGAATCTACGGCCTTAGTACAAAATTATACGGACAAATACGGTCTATTCCTCGACCACTGTCACTACACACGAGTCACGATGTGCGCCCCGCTCTGCATAAATAACAGACTCCCCTACGGATTCCGCCGTGACACGTCCCTGATAGTTCGCCCATGCGACGGTAGAATCCGAAGCATTCCACTGCACACCGGAAATACGGACAGAAAGGGTCAGTTTGCGGGTATTGCCAACAAGGATAGTCAAACTATCCTCCTCTATTGCAACCATAGGATCTGCCTCCGCACCATAATCAGGGTTTTCCTGGCAAGAAACCAAGAGGAAAAGAAGAGGCAATATATACAGAATCTTTTTCATACTCATTATAGAATAAACGGATTATACGAATTCAAGATTACTACTGTCGGATGCATATCTTACCCGAACGAATCTTCTTCTTACCATTCTCAAGGAATACGTAGAAGTACACTCGATTGGGCTCGAGAGTAAGAATGGAACACTTGGATATATCCAGTACGTCCGAGAAGAAGGTATTTCCATATCCATCTGTGGTGTAAATGGCATTACTCGGATCACAAGCAAGCAAGGTCCGATACTGAAGGATGCGACCATCCTGATCGTAGAAGCCCACCTGTACATTACTACGGAGCGAAGCCAACAGAACCTGTGTGGAATGCGGTATGGGCTTCAACAAAACATCTCCCTCGTGCGGTGCATCAGCCTCGTTAATTTCCGACACGCAGAAACGGAAGGTATAGATGTTTCTCAGTTCGACATTAGTAGGCTCGTAGATGGATGCATACTCGCTCTGGCAGACAATAATCCAAACCTTCTCTACACCCGTCTCCGTGGTTTGCTCTTCATATTTGATACTGCAAACGGCACGACTATCGCCGGTGACACAGGTCACTCCCGGTGCACTGGTACCTTCCTTAATCATCTTCACATATTCGTGCGTAAGCGGGTCATAGTCCATAAAGCCTACCCCTGCGAAATAAACTTCCGTAACTGCACTATCGCGAGACAATTCGATAGATTGACTGATTACATACGAAGTCGGATTCTGCCCGTTTCGGTCGGAAACGGTCAAGACGATGGAACGTGCCACTTGCCGATAAATAACCGTACCGTCAGTCTCCACAGCAAAGGTATCCGTCATAACCTCCCTATTCTGCACACGCACATCGATGGTGGCCAACGGGTCAATCGTAGTGTATGTGAGATCCTCTGCCGAGAAGAGCACCTCATTGGTAGAACCTATGGCATACGGACGGAAGGTGTAATGCAAGGTATCCGGACGGAAATCATAATCAAACCCATGCGCCACATCAACAGGCTCACCGAACAACGAGAGCGAAGCAAGGCGTGAAGACACAGCCATTGTATCCACCTCCGTCTTGTTGAATTTGAGCGTAACAGTATAAGATGCCACATTCGTTTCATCCGGAGCAGTGACATCGCATGTGAACTGCGACACACGGAATCCATCAATGGTCATATCGTTTCTGTTGACCAAAAGCGTCTGCTGCGGGTCAGATTTTAACCAACGCACTTGCGGAACAGGTTCGGTGTAGAAGAATCGCAGTTCATACTCGGTCTGTTCAGGTCGGAACGAAGACAAGGATTCTCCATCTATTGTGATACCATCAAGCAAGGCATTCGGCGAACGCCCATAAGTAATATTGACGCGATATTCGCCCATATCCACACCATTCTCCGCCAACACACGGATAAGCATCAGCGAATCGCCATACTGCACGATATCTACATTTTGTGCATCTTCCGCCTTGCTGACTGTAATCGCCGGCATTAAATGTGCGCCCGACTCGTCATACGGAACCTCTATGGAACACTCCGGCAACTCCTTCACAAATGTGGAAACGGGATAACCATTATTCCATATCATAGAGAGTTGGGTATTCGACGAAAGGGCTACAGGGAAGTGAATTGTATAGACATGGCTATTGCCGTTTTGGGCAGTCACTGTGATTTCCACTTTCTTGTTCAGCGACTTTGTGGCAATGGAGTCGGTGACAATACGTGTAGAAACGGTTTGATATTCATCCGCCTTGACCGGTATGATATCGGGCATCTCCGTTTGCCCTGCAGAAAGTTCGTAAGAATATTCAAACACCGTATCACGGAAGCCTGTTAGAGCCTCGTTGTTCACAAACAGATTCTTCAGTGTGCAAAGGTCAGACTTCTTAATCTCAAAAATGATGTTATAGCGGTTGCTCGGTCCGCTTTCTGGCGTTACCGTAATACCCAACACCTGTTGCTGCTTGTCATTACGGATGGTATCAACAACACCTTTAGGCCACCCGCTTATGTTCTCGTAACCACTAAGAACAGGATAATCAGTGGTACCAACAGGCAGTTCAATGAAATAGTTGAAGCGATCCGAAGAGAAGGGTAATGTATCGTGACCGCTGACATAAGTCAGTGTATCATCATCCAGATACAACATCTCCAACGTATTAACAGAATCCGGTGTCTCTTTGCAAAGGATGACATAGGTACGTGCCGCAGTGGTATCCTCTGCCGTGACACGCAAGGTGGCAATATTACCATCCCACTCCACCGGTGCTATTGTCTGGGCATCATCAGCGGGCGTGCCAACAATCTTTGCAGGGATACTCTCTCCCTTCGGCAAAATGACAGAATAGAAGATTGTGTCCGCAGAAAAGCCTTCAATATCCCTGTTGTTCACTGAAATCATACCCAAACCAACATTACGCGACAGAGGAACAATAAAGTCAAGAGTGTAACGGTTGGTGTGCAAACCATCCTTCGCGACCACATCAATGTACACCGTATTGGAGTCCGAAGAAACAGACTCTATCCGTTGTCCTTCCATTTTCAGGACTGCCGACACCTCCGGCAAACGAGATGTTCCTGCAGGTAAATTCACCTCATAGCGGTTATTCTGGGGGTCGAACTCCAGTTTGGGATTGATTGAGTCTTGATAAACACGCAACTCCTGCCCATCCAGACGGATATTCGCCAACGTGGCATCCGAGGATTGAGACTCAACATAAACCTCCACCAGATAATCTTGCGTAGTAGTCATGTCTTGTGCCACAACGTGCAGGGTGTAAATGAGCGTGTTATCATCAATCGTATCAATATCAATTGCTATCGGCTGTTGGAAGCGATCGTCAGCCGTTCCAATCACCTCAATCTGCTCTGTCAACGAACGGGCAGAATAGTAGTGCCTTCCCACCTCAAAGCGTTCAACAGGTGTGCCGTTTACAATGATACCCGTAAGGTCGGCATTGTGACTCGGTTCGGCAGAGATAGTCAGCAGGTACTGCGAAGAAGCTCCCCGTTCCGGCTGAACTTCCAATGTGGTAGTTCCTCCAAGTGCACCGGTTGTTACCGTGACTTGCTGTGACTCCTGACCCACTTGATAGGTTATTGTCGGCAGAGCGGGCTCCGTTAGTTTGACAACCGGAGTAGGCAGGACAATGTCATACATGAACGAATCTGCGCGGAAATCCGGTATTTCCTTATCATCCAACAGGATGGAACGAAGCGTGGCAATGCCTGATTGGTCAGCCTGAATCTTCACTACATAAGGTGTTCCCTCTGTGCCATTGGGCGCAGTGACTATGATCGTGAAAGTAAGGTCATTCTGCATTGACGGACCACGACGAGCACCCGTGTGCTGCTGTTGCTCAAGCCGAATCGTCACACTCTGCTCCGCTTCCGCTTTAACGATTTCTAATTGCACCAGAGAGTCAGTTGCATATACATAATCGGAAATGGTGGGGACAAAGCCCTCCAAAGAGGTGCCATTAACAAGGATGTCCGCCAATGCCGTATTGCCAGATGCAGTGCCCGGGTAAGAGAGAATATAGGCATGATCCTCTGTACCATACACCTGCCATTCCATACCTGTCAGACGTTGGATGTAAACCACTGAGTCTATGGCATCCTGACGGACAAAAGATGTGTATTCAGGCATCGGCTTGGTGGCCTCAAACGCTGTGCCACCAAAATCGGTCTGTACGTTTCGGTCCAGTTCAATCTCACTCAATAGACCCGTGGTGACAGGCCGCAGCGGAGTGAATGAGAAGGTATATACTTTCTGTGCTCCGCCTTCTGCCGTTACAGTCACTTTGTCGTATTCCACGACCACTTTCTGTCCGTCGTCACGTTTTCCAAAGGTCAAGAGTGGCATCGTCTCTGCAGATGTTATTTCCTGCTTATCAAGCGTTACATTCAACGATTGATTACCTGCCGTCAAGGATTGCAAGGTCGGATCATTCGGAACTTCTACTACAAAATTGACCGTATAGGTTTTCGTATCTCCGTTTTCGGCTGTCACCGTAATGGTCAATGTGGAATGAGCACCATCTGTTTCGCTATATACCGTTGTAATAGTCTGAAGGCTGGTAAGCGGAATGGGTGTTATATCCTTCATAACCCGTGCCGTCGGAGACATATATAAGGTATATGAATCTTCCGGCATAGGAATAGTATCCTCACCCATAACCAGAGCTTTCAATTGGGTACGTGTATCCAAAGGACGACGAACCAACAATGTGTAAGCAGACGATGCGCCATCTTCACCATAGTTAGTGATCGTAGCCGTACGTTCTGCATAATCGCCGTTACGTTGTTCTGCTCCGGCGTTTGCCCACTCCACTTTCTGCGCTTGGTCGGATACTTCACCTGTGAATACAAGTTGCGGAATATCGGTTTGTTCCGAATTCGTCAGCGTAGCAGTGAAAGCATTGCCGCTAAGAGTGGCAGCGATGCCGTTTGCGGTGACAGCAGTCAGACGATTATTGTATGTAAAACGCAACCAATCCACATACATTTCCGCCTCTACGGTTTCAGTTATACGTCCAACATGCGTGCTACAACCTATTTTCTTGTATGAATTAATTACAATATTTAATAACATTGGATAGCCAACAGCGTTGTTGACAGGTGATAAATCGAAATCAAAAACCTGATAGTCGTTTGTCTTCGAAGTTCTTCCCCACTCCAACGTTTTGGATCCTGATGAGCCAGTCAAGGAATAAATAATTTGATTACTATCCAGCACTTGTGTCAAATTATAGCGAACAGACATTACATCCGGGCTATTGTGGAAAGGTATACCGCCCGACACCTTGATAACCGTGGAGGCTGATACACCCCAATTGGTATTTTCAACAGGAGCCAAGGATATAAAACCAGGAACATCTCCACCACCAGGGACACTATAACGAGATTGTAATTGTACAACATCGCTAGTTCCATATTGACGAACCAACTTATCCGGTGTAAAGCTGAAAAAGCCTTGATGTTTTCCCAATACATCCGCAAGGCAATACCATCCTTGAGGTTTTTGAGCGGAAGTATATGTACTTGCCGAAACGAAAGAGTTAGCATCAAATTCCGCATTGGGAACCACCTCTTTCGTATAGTAATACCACAAATGATATACATTCGTATACCCTTTTGCGGTAACGGTAAAGATATGATGCTTTTCGTTAGAGGTTAATGGAATTACGGTTGCTCCATTGTAAGGCTCATACGAAGGATTGGGTGTACTTTCCACCGGCACAATGTAACTAAAACGATTCTTGTCAAAGCCGGGTACCTGTACTCCATTTACTGTCAAATTGCTCAGTACTGCCGGATTTTGTGTATCCACCACAGGGGTGATAGTATAGACCTCATCGGCAACACCGAAACGGTTGGACTTCACCGTCAAAACTGTGGGACGGAACACACCGCCGGACTGCGCAAAGACGGTCTGCGTGGCATAGTTCTTGGTATAGTCCACCGTCATTGTCTTGGTTCCATAAGGCAACGTGACCGTAAACTCACGTTGATTGGAATCCGACATATCCAGATGCTCACCCGTCTCACGGATTGTCAGGGCCTTCAAGATATTCGGTTCGGTCGGAACCTGTACCTCAAAATAAAGTTTATATATACGTTCGTCACCATTCTCCGCACGCACTACAATACGTGAAGTATCGTTCAGGGTATTTGCCTCAAAGCGTATGCGTTGGGAAGGTTCAGCCGGCGTGTAAGTCACGGTGGGCAACATCGTCGTACCTACAGGTAACAGGAATGAATACTCCAACACATCGGGATCGAAGTCTATCTGCGCATTCTCATCCGCGATATATATTTCCGCAAGACGGTTTTCCGATGACTTTACCACAGGAAACTCTATGGTATATTCCGACCGATTGTCACCCGATGCAGATTCCACCTCAATACGGGTAGTACCATTCACAGCGCTGAAATACGTTGTAATCGTCTGATTAGACAACTGCCCTATTGCAAATACATTGGGCACTACTTTCGTTCCCAATGGCAGGGTATCTACGTAATGGAAGATTGTAGGTTGGAAGCCTTCCAACGATACGCCATCAATCAAGATATCCGCCAACAAGGCATTGGACGAGGACTTACGCACGTAATGTACGTTATATTCAGCAGTCGTACCATCCTCTGCAATGACAAGAATCTGTTGATCGTCAGGACTTGTCTTGCTATAGATGGTTGATTGGCCGGGCTTTGTAATAAAATGCAATTGCGGCAGTTCGGCTCCCACGGCCAATTCCAATGTATAATCATACGTATCCTCCGCAAACGGTATGGACATACCTTCCACCGACAAGCTCTTCAAATTGGCATCCGTATAAGAAGCGCAGTCAAAGCGGACAGTATATACGCCCTGTGTACCCGTTGCCGCCGTCACAATAATTTGTGTGAGGTGTTCTTCCTGTTGTCCGAACACAACAGACTGATTCTCATTGCCACGCTCATAGGTAACCACGGGTTCGGCTTGTCCGGCAGCCAGTGAAACGATGTAGTCGTTGGTCTGCGGATTCCAGTTTTCAATCAGTTGCCCATCCAGATAAATACCTTTCAGTGTGCAATCCGGAGAAACGGTTTTCACAAAGTTCAGCGTATACATTGCCGACAACTTGCCTTTGGTAACGCACAGCATCACCTGGTCACGATTCACCAGTTGTTTCACTTCTACACCATCCGGCTTAGCGTATGTAATCTTCGGCAATGCCGTTGTGTATGCTAATCCGTTATAGGTCAATATGTTCGATTGGAATCCATCAATCAGGACGCCATCCAGACAGATAGAATCCAGTTGTACTTCAGAAGAAGCCGAAGCTATAAAATGTATCGTATAGGTACTTCCGCTGGTGGCACCTCGTTCGGGCAACACGCGTATCGTGGCCGTACCGGCGGCATGAGGCGCGGAAATAATCACCTGCTGTTGCTCCACTTCGGGTTCTACGCTGATGAGAGGGCATGTGTCCGTATTCAAGGTGTACTCATATTCATACTGATCCGGACGGAAACCATCCAACTCTTTTCCTCCCACTGAAATGGATTTCAGGAAGGCGGTCGTTATAGGCGTAATGATGAATGTAATGCGATAGGTCCGTTCCGTACCGTTAGCGGCAGTAACCACAAAGCCTCGCATTGTCCGGTCGCGTATCGGTTGAATCTGCTGGACACCTATTTCTCCGCTGTATTGTTGATAGCCCACTTCAGGAATGGTACTCACGCCATCGGGCAAACGATATTCGTATTCGTTCACCTGTGGGCGGAAGGCGGCCATAGGCTGACCATCTATGGTTATCATTTGCAGGCTGTCGTTGGCGGATGTTGTCACGTGGAAATGGATAATATAGACCTGACTTTTCCCTGTCTGCGGACGCACGGTGATGCGATAGTCTCCATTACCTTTCACGGTTCCATCACGCGGAGTGACTGTTTGGAACGCATCGTTGGCCTCATAATGTACGGCCGGTATGGCTTCCGTTCCTTGCGGCAGTTGGATGTCATATTCCAGGCGGTCGCTACGGAAATCCAAGTCATAGCCCTCTACGCTCAGGCTCTTCAGTGTAGCATCCGATGAGGTTGTAACGGTGAAGGACAATTGATATACAGCCGGCGTACCGTCTGCAGCAGTTACGATGATACGGGTTGTGCCATACAATCCTCCGTCTATCACATTCACCGTTTCCGTCTCTTCCATTTTGTCGTAGGTGATAGCCGGCACAGCGTTGGTGCCTTGAGGCAGTGGCAAGTCCTTATATATATAAGTATCCTCACTGAATCCGTCAATCAATGTTCCTCCCACATAGATAGCACTCAGGCGGTTCTCTTCCGAGAGCGGTGTAGAGAATATCAGTTTATATACCGATTGTGCGCCACTGGCGGCTTTTACGGTTAACAGACTAGTTCCATTGATACCACCGGAGGTCAGGACCGGTTCGCTCTGATACGGATCGCCTTTTGTCCAAGTGATAGCCGGCATGGTGACCGTCCCCATCGGAAGCGTAACATAATAGGTGTATTGGTCCGGTTGGAAGCCTTCCAGAGACACTCCGCCCACCTGAATATCTTTCAGTTTACTATAGGAAGAAGGCTCCAGTTTGAAAGTTAACTTATATACTTTCGGTGTTTTGTTACCGGGCGTTGAGACAGAAATCTGGTACACGCCGCCTTCCACAACATCGGGGGCTGTGTAGGTGATGGTCTGCGCACCGGCAGGATAAGCGGACACTGCCTGCACATCCGGCACTTTGTCCGTACCCAGAGGCAGCGACACACGGTAGATAGCCTGCGAAGGCACGAAACCCGCCAACGATGAGCCATTGACAAGAATATCTGCCAAAGTGTTATCCGCCAGTTCCGCCACTTTGAACGAAATAGTATAGGTTCTTTTTGTGACACGGTCGGCAGCGGTAACGGTCACGATGGCTTTGTCCGTCAGCGATGTGGCCTGTTGGATGGAAACATCCTGCCCCTGTTCGCGTTTGTCGTAACTCAACTGAGGTACAGCAGTGGTGCCATAAGGCAGTGCTATCTCGCAATTGGTGGTATAGGGATTGAAGTTCTCCACTTTGGTACTATCCTTGCCGTTCTTCATCCAAAGAGCTGACAGATATGCGTTGTCCGAAGCTTTCTTCATGAAACGGATGCGATAGGTGGTGGAGGATTTTCCGTCACCGGAGCGCACCGTGATGGTGGTCACTTCTCCCACTCCGCCTTTTTGAATGGTGATTTCATCTCCTGTCAAACGGCGTCCGGGGAAAGTGGCTACTTCGCCTTTGCTGTTGGTGAATGTACCCATACCGCGCATGGCGTATATGTCAGGCACTGTGTTGGCATCTCCCAAGGAGTAGATTTGCTCTTCCTCCGTATTCGGATTAAAGCCATTCCAAGGAAGACCACCGACGTACAAGGTTTGGATACTGCTGGCATATATCAATTCCACGTCATCCACATACAGACTGTTGCCATCGTACAAGCCCGAATTGGCACGGAAGTTGGGGTAGTTGGATGCCGAGAAAATGACATTACACATATCCGGCACATCGTTACTCATGTAATAGATAGGCACCTTGACAAGGGTCCAATCGTTATAGACTTTCCGTTCTTTCCACCAGCCTTCCGCCACTTGTGCGGCCTTTTTTGCAGTACCGCACTCGTTGCCGTTGGTAGAAAGGCGGATATCACTTTCTTCGTTGGTCTTTTCCACCGAAGTACAAGAACCGTTCTTCGCCTTGTATTTATTACCGACCGCATTCCCTTTCCATGAATAGAACAGCAGGTGGAAGTCTTCCTGCAGTGCCTTGGAACCGGTGCGTCGTATCCATACCGCCATCGTATCAGGACGGTAGGCGAACTGTATTCCACCTGCCGTACCAGCCGTAGCATACGACACTTTGGTAATGCTTTCGATATACACCCACGGTTGTCCGAGTGAGAAATAGCCCGGACTGGTTTCCGTGATACCGGCAGCACCGATGTCCTGGTCCTGCACCCTCATCGAGAACGAGCCCGTATGACCGGCTTCGCGGTGCGCAAAGTTGAACTTAAAGCCAAACTGCGTCACATTGGATGCGTACCACGAGGCGGGTTGTATATTCCCGTCAAAACTGGCACCACTCCAGTCCTCAAAGCCCGCATTAGGCAGTTGCTGTGCCTGCAGCGGCAATACCATGCCCGTCAGGGCAAGTACCATTAGAGTAAAAAATCGTTTCATGTCTATCGTTGTATTAGTCATTTATTGTCATATTTTAAGATTTTTCTTAAATTCTGCAAAGAAAAAGCGTGCAAAAGTACTGCTTTTTTTTGATTTACACAAGAGCAGTCCTTACGAAAAAGGTGTTCTTTTTTAAGAATAGGCCTAAAAAGGCTTAAAAATCACCCTTTTTTCTGCAAAAAAGAGGGTTTTGTTCCCGAAAGAATAGTGGCCAGGATTGAAGGATAAAGTATAGCAAAAACGGCCACAATAAGAACTATGCAGAGCGTGGGCGCCAAGAAATAACGACACCCCAGAAGCCATGCGCACGAAGTGTCGGGAATCCATCCGGATACCCATCCTGCCGCGGTGTTCAACACCCCTAATCCCATGTGTCCAGCATATACCGGCACAGAGGCGCGAGACAGCATTTCGGGCGTTTTCCAAGGCTTGTGTTCCACTATCCAAGTGGCAGACCGGAAGTAGAATAAGCACAAATGAAACATTATCAGCGGTTTGGCAATGCCAAGCCATACACCTTCCAACGGAAGCAGAATGGGCGAAAGGCATATTCCTATCCAGAGCCACGGCGTCCATAGTTTCACGGCAACGGTACTCAAGTCCTTTCCAAAAACCGCCAACCATGCCCCCACTATGAACCAGGGCATAAGATAGATGGACGGAGTCCAAGCCGGGAACTGCAAGGCATAGACAAGCAAGATTCCCGCGAGTGTGAACCAACGGCCATAGCGAATAATCGGATACACGAGCGGAGCCGCCAGACAGATGATAAACAGGTCACGTATAAACCATAAGGGCGCATTCAGCGGGGCGTATGTAGGCCAGAGTGTCTGTCCGAAGATATTGGTATTGCCATGTCCCCAGGAGTTAATGCCCCAAAGGATATCCCACGTCCAATCGGAATGCATGTACCATGCTGCAAGCAGATTCCATATCACATACGGAAGAAGAAGTGAGAACAAGCGACTGCGTATCTTTCGGGCATACGTGCGCCAACTCCATAGGAGCAAACCGTTCTCGTCACGTTCCCATTGCTGAAAGAACAAATAGCCTGCAATGATGGCAAAGACAGGGATAGTAGCGCCGGTCATCACCCAAGAAAAGATACCCCGCATCCAATCCAACATCTGCCACGACAGCAACGCATCCGCATCGGCAGGGCGTGCGGAAGAGATGAGTCCATAGGAATGTTGGAACACAATAGCGATTGCCAAAGGCAAGCGCATGAACCGTATTATGTCAGATGTTCGCTGTTGCATCTTTTGTATTTTTTCCGGCTGCAAAGGTAATGCTTTTTTTTGAGATGTGCAAGTTTTTTAGTTATTTTGTCAATTTATTCCATATGCACGGAGCATAGGTGTTTTTTCAGGGCAGCGAGAGCCCGACGATGCAGGTTGTAGAAATTAGGTAACGTGACATTCATTCCTTTTGCCAACTGCTTCGGGGACAGATGTTCGTGATACAATCCCTCCAGCAAGCGTCGAT
>Ga0256405_10001146_pt1 | contig 76703 bp, 71 predicted proteins | sample RumenRJG_02DNA_FD_189096 | JGI IMG/M metagenome (GOLD analysis project Ga0256405, IMG submission 189096) | Bovine rumen microbial communities from Lethbridge, Alberta, Canada - RJG_02 | ecosystem: Host-associated > Mammals > Digestive system > Stomach > Rumen | place: Canada: Alberta... | reverse complement strand
GATGCCCCGGCAGTACACGAAGTTCGATGTGGAAACGTGGGTGGAGAGTGCGATGCGCTACTTCACGAGCCGTAACTTCCGCGTGGTGGGCCGCGACGGGAAGGTGTATGGCTACGGGCGCTCCATCTGGGCGATGATCGACACGGAGAGCCGTCAGCCGACGGATATCCTCTCAATCGACAACGGGGCCATCAACAACTGGATTGTCAAGGACAAGGAGTGTCCGATCGACAAGGGTGGCCGCGTGAAGATGGACAATGACGCCGAACTGGTGCGCACGATCGACACCTATTATAATGATGTGGACATCAACGGCCATATCAACTCGGTGAAGTATATCGAGCACGTGCTCGACCTGTGGCCTATCGATTGGTATCGCGAGCACCAGATCAAGCGTTTCGAGATTGCCTATGTGGCAGAGGCGCATGCGGGCGACCAGCTGGGCTTCTACCGCCAGCAGACGGGGGAGAACGAATATTGTGTCAGGATCTGCAAAACCGACCAGGCGACAGGCGAACAGATAGAGACGTGTCGCAGTAAGGTGACATTCAGACAATAGAACAGATAAGAATAAAGGCCCGCAGAACTTGCGAGCCTTTTTCGATTTATTTCACGAAGAGGGAAATCATCTTCAGATCCTTCTCCTGCGAGGAGTTGCCGTAGAGTATTTGGTAGCGACCGGGGCGCGTGGAGAGCTCGTCGATCGACTCGTCGTAGTATTCGAAGGCCTCGCCGTCGAGGGTGATGGTGGCAGTAGCGGTTTCGCCAGCCTTCAGGGAGAGTTTCTGGAAACCCTTCAGACTCTTGATGGGCGCATCGGGATAGTCGAGGGCCTTGACGTAGACCTGAACCGTCTCTGTGCCTTCGTGCTTGCCGGTATTGGTGACGGGAACGGTGAGGGTGACCTTGCCATCCTTGTTCATCGTCGAGGCTGAGAGCTGTCCCTTGCCGATGGAGAATGTGGTGTAAGAGAGTCCGTAGCCGAAGGGGTAGAGAGCCTTTCCGCGGAAATAGCGGTAGGTGCGGTTCTCCATGCGGTAGTCGAGGAAGTCGGGCAGGTCGTCGTTTGAGGCGTAGAACGTCACGGGTAGCTTGCCGCCGGGGTTATAGTCGCCGAAGAGCACTTCGGCCAGCGCCTTGGCACCGCCCTGGCCAGCATACCAGGCTTGCAGGAGGGCGTCATACTGATCCTCGATGCCGCCGAAAGCGATGGCTGAACCGGAGCAGTTGACGAACACCACGGGACGGCCCGTAGCGTGCATGGCCTTCAGGAGCATCTGCTGCACCTTGGGCAGATTGATGTCGGCCTTGTCGCCTCCTTCGCCTTCCATCTGTGCGGAGATACCACCGATGATAATGATGGCGTCGGCAGCACTCACTTCCTTGGCGAGGTCGGTGAAGTCGACGAGGATTCGTTCGCAGATATCACCGCGCAGCAGGGCGAACTGGCCGTGGTCGTGACCGTATTCGATGACGATGTCGTAGGTCTCGCCAGCCTTGACGGGGAACGACTTGTATTCCACCTTGCGGCCGAAACCGAACCCGCGGCGCATGCCTCCCTCGGCCTTTTTGACCACCTTGCCGTTGACGCGGAGGGTATAGCCGTTATCGGTCGTCAGCGTGTATTTCATCTCGCCCGTGAAGGTGGCCTTGTACTGGCCGCTGATGCGGACGGAAAGGGTATCGCGACTCACACCGTCGGCAAAGCCCCAGGCGCCGAAGGTGGAGAAGTTGAGCTCGTTGTAATAGTCGGTCTTCACGGGCGTGCCTTCCATCGTGGCGTTATTCCAGAATTCCACCTTGGCACCCCGGCCCTCGTTGAAGTCGGGCAGATGGTGGATGGTGGTGTACTCATCGTTCAGTTCGCAGGCCTTGTGATAGATGATGTTGGCATTGGGGACGGCAGCCTTGATGCCTGCGAGGAGGGAGTGGGTGTGAGCCTCGGTAGGCGTACCGCCGTAATTGCCGTTGAGCATTGCTGCATCGTCGGCGTTCGGGCCGAGTACGGCGATGGTCTTCACATTCTTGGAGAGCGGCAGGATGCCATTGTTCTTCAACAGCACCATCGACTCGCGGGCTGCCTGGGTGGCAAGGGCATCAAACTGCTCGTTGCTGATCACTTCGGGGCCGAGCTTGGCCCAAGGGAGCATGTCGGCGGGATCGAACATGCCGAGTTCGAAACGGCCTGTAAGCGTCTTGCGCAGGTGCTGGTCGAGGTCGCTCTCTTTGATGAGTCCCTTTTGCATGGCCTCAGTCAGTACCATAAATACCTTACCGCATTCCAGATCCGTGCCGTTGAGTACCGCATCAACAGAGGCGGAAAGTCCGTCAGTATGAGTCTCATGCTGACCTTTGTTAAAGAAATTGTTGATGGCATCGCAGTCGGTCACGACAAGGCCGTCGTAACCCCACTTGTTGCGCAGGATATCAATCAGCAGGCGGTCGCTCGTGCAGCAGGGCTTGCCCTCGAAACGCTGGTAGGCGCACATCACCTCTCGCACGTTGGCCTTCTTGACGAGTGCCTTGAAAGCGGGGAGATAAGTCTCCCACAGGTCGCGGTTGGTGGGTTCGACGTTCATGGAGTGGCGCAAAGGCTCGGGGCCGCTGTGGACGGCATAGTGCTTGGCACAGGCATGGGTCTTGAAATAGCGGCTGTCGTTGCCCTGCATGCCGAGGACGGTCTGTACGCCCAGTACGGCGTTCATGTAGGGATCCTCGCCGCAGGTCTCCTGGCCGCGCCCCCAGCGGGGATCACGGAAGATGTTGACGTTAGGGCACCAGAAGGTGAGCTCTGGATTGCCCGGATAATAGATGACGCCCATGGGGACATTGAACAACCTGGGGTCGTTGTGGTCAGTACGGTTCCAGTTGGCGCGTGCCTCGTCGCTCACGGCCGAAAACACGTCGTAGACCAGTTGCTCGCTGAAGGCTGCTGCCATACCGATAGGCTGGGGGAAGACCGTATATCCGCCCTGGCGCACGCCATGACAGGCTTCGCTCCACCAGTTGTAAGAAGGAATGCCGAGACGGTCGACGGAGATACTCTTGTTCATCATCAGGCCGACTTTCTCTTCGGGCGTGAGCATGGAAATGAGGTTTTCCACGCGTTCGGCAGTCGGCAGTTGCGGATTCTGCCACGTGTACTTGTACTGCGCCGGAGCCAGACAGAACTGGGCCACCAGCATCGTCAGAAAGAAGATTCTTTTCATCTTAAAATAGTATTAATAAGTTAGAATGCTATGATTGGTGCTGCAAAGGTAAGCATATTTTTTTGTTTCGATGCTTTTTTTGAATAAAAGATGAAATATAATTTGGCAATGTCGGGGCAAATTTGTAATTTTGCAACCGATTTCTAAAGTTAACCCCTTGTCGGGGCTTCGAGTAAGCGCTGAGTGGACTGAAAAAACGGTGGTGGACACCAAACGTCCGGCTCTCGGGTAGGGCAGGCATAGTACATAAGGGATATGTATAACAATTAAACAACAAGCTATTATGGCAGAAATGAATTTTGGTGGCGTAATGGAGACTGTAGTCACCAGCAAAGAGTTCTCTCTTGAGAAAGCACGTGAAGTATTGAAGAATGAGGTGATCGCCGTCATCGGTTATGGCGTTCAGGGTCCCGGACAGGCCTGCAACCTGCGCGACAACGGTTTCAACGTCATCGTCGGTCAGCGTCAGGGTAAGACCTACGACAAGGCCGTGGCCGACGGTTGGGTGCCTGGTAAGACGCTGTTCTCTATCGAGGAGGCAGCCGAGAAGGGTACCATCCTCTGCATGCTGCTCTCTGATGCTGGTCAGATCCAGCAATGGCCTACCATCAAGCAATATCTGAAGCCGGGAAAGACCCTGTATTACTCTCATGGCTTCGCTATCAACTGGAGCGACCGCACGGGCGTGATTCCCCCGAAGGATGTCGACGTGATCATGGTGGCTCCTAAGGGTTCAGGTACCAGCCTCCGCACGATGTTCTGCGAGGGTCGCGGTCTGAACTGCTCTTATGCCATTTACCAGGATGCTACTGGCAAGGCAAAGGATAAGACGCTGGCCTTCGGTATCGGTATCGGTGCCGGCTATATGTTTGAGACAACCTTCCAGCGCGAGGCTACTTCTGACCTGACTGGTGAGCGCGGTTCGCTGATGGGTGCCATCCAGGGCTTGCTGCTCGCACAATATGAGGTGCTCCGCGAGCACGGACACTCTCCCTCGGAGGCTTTCAACGAGACCGTAGAGGAGCTGACTCAGAGCCTTGGCCCGCTCTTCGGTGCGAAGGGTATGGACTGGATGTACGCCAACTGCTCGACAACCGCTCAGCGCGGTGCGCTTGACTGGGCTCCCCGTTTCCACGATGCCATCAAGCCTGTGATGGAGTGGCTGTACTATTCTGTACAGACGGGTAATGAGGCACAGATCACCATCGACGCCAACTCGAAGCCCGACTACCGCGCAGGTCTGGAGAAAGAACTTGAGGCTATGCGCAACCAGGAGATGTGGCGCGCAGGCGAGACCGTGCGCAAGCTTCGTCCTGAGAACCAAGACGTATAAACAATATGAGATTGCGGGGGTGCGTAGCGCACCTCCGCAATTCATTTTAAATAACTTGTATGGCAAAATTAGTAATCAATTCGTATGATGAATTCGCAGCCCATCTGGGACAGGAACTAGGTGTGTCGGACTGGCTGCAAATCAACCAGGACCGTATCAACCTCTTCGCTGAGGCTACGCTCGACCATCAGTGGATTCACGTCGATGTGGAGCGTGCCAAGGAAGAAAGCCAGTATCACAGCACCATCGCTCACGGCTATCTGACACTCTCGGTGTTGCCCTATCTGTGGCAGCAGATCATCGAGGTGAACAACATCAGTATGCTCGTGAACTATGGCATGGACAAAATGCGCTTCGGCCAGCCTGTAGTAACAGGTTCGCGCATCAGGATGACCGCCAAACTGCACAATATCCAGAACTTGCGCGGTATCTGTAAGGTAGAGATTGATTTCAAAATCGAGATTGAGGGACAGCGTAAACCTGCACTTGAGGGTATATCTTCGTTCCTCTATTATTTTAAATAAGGTATAAAAGATTAAGGATAACACGTATGGGAGGATTCTTTGGAACCATTTCTACAAAAAACTGCGTTAATGATTTGTTCTACGGCACAGACTACAACTCACACTTGGGAACGCGTCGTGCCGGCCTCGTAACCTTTGATCAGGAGAAAGGCTTTAGCCGTAAGATCCATAATCTGGAGCGCGACTATTTCCGCTCGAAGTTTGAGGATGAACTCGACTCGTTCTCCGGCAATCAGGGCATCGGGGTCATCAGCGATACAGATCCGCAGCCTATCCTCGTAAACTCACATCTGGGCCGCTATGCCGTAGTGACGGTGGCGAAAATCAATAACATCGAGGAAATCGCCCAGGAACTGCTCGACCGCAGGATGCATTTCAGCGAGTATTCTGCCAACACCATCAACCAGACTGAACTCGTGGCGCTACTCATCAATATGGGGCGCACGTTCGTGGAAGGCATCAATCTGGTATATAAGAAAATCGAGGGCTCATGCTCGATGCTTATCCTGACGGAGAAAGGTATCATCGCAGCCCGCGACTTCCTCGGACGCACGCCTATCGTCATCGGAAGGAAAGAGGGGGCTTGTGCCGTATCGAGCGAGACGACCAGTTTTCCGAATCTGGAATATCATCGTCTGAGAGATTTGGGTCCCGGCGAGATTGTATATCTGACAGCCGATAGCGTGGAGGTGCTGCAGGAGCCCTGGAAGCGTGAGCAGATCTGCTCGTTCCTCTGGGTGTACTATGGTTTCCCCGCTTCCGACTATAATGGTATCAACGTGGAGGCAGTTCGTGAGGCCAACGGCAAGAAGATGGGCGAGAACGATGATGCCGAAGTAGACAGCGTTTGCGGTGTTCCCGACTCGGGTGTCGGTATGGCTCTGGGTTATGCGGAAGGTAAGGGTGTGCCCTACAAACGTTCGGTACTGAAATACACGCCGACATGGCCCCGCTCGTTCACACCTGGTAATCAGGAGCGCAGAGCCTTGGTGGCTAAGATGAAACTGATACCGAATCCCTCGCTTCTGAAGGATCAGCGCGTCGTGTTCTGCGATGACTCCATCGTGCGTGGTACGCAGTTGAAGGATAACGTGAGGACTTTCTTCGAGTATGGTGCCAAGGAGGTGCATTGTCGTATCTCGTGTCCGCCGCTGGTGTATGGATGCCCGTTTATCGGCTTCACGTCATCCAAGAGCGACATGGAATTGATTACGCGTCGTATCATCAAGGACTTTGAGGGCGACGATAAGAAGAATCTGGATAAATATGCTCAGACTGATTCACCCGAGTATAAGCGGATGGTGGATGAGATAGCCAAGCGCCTGGGACTGACGTCGCTGAAGTTCGCTCGTCTGGAGGATCTCGTAGAGGCTATCGGACTGCCCAAGTGCAGACTCTGCACCCATTGCTTCGACGGCAGCAGCTATTGTCATGAGCATGATAAGGAAGACAACCGCCAGTTGAAGCTTGATTTTTAGTGTCTGGTGAGGAGCCCGTCGTCTTGACGGATCAGTTCCTCTTGTAAGAGATATTCGAGCGCGGCATCCAGTTCGTCGGTAGGCAACTGGATGTCGCGTAAGTCTGTAATGGGGTGGGGCTTCCCGTCGTCAAGACGCGCAAGAATCTGTTCCATTGCATTCGTAAAGCGGGCTTCGGTTACCTTCCCCTCTGGGCGATGAGCCAGACAGACATCACAAAGGTGGCAATCGTGGCTATCGTCCTCGCCAAAGTAGCGCAACAGCTGGCGGCTGCGGCATACCTGGTCGTTGGTGGCATACTTGATGATGGCGTGGATGCGCTCTTCGTACTGTCGTTTTCGTTCCTCATAGACTGCAGGCGGCAGCATGATATGCTCCATATCCTCGCGTCGTTGTGTATAGCGGATATAGGGCGTCTTCTTCTGGGGGATGAAATGGAGGATGTGGCGCTGGCTCAGACCTTTCAGCGTCATGTAGACCTGATGGGGCTCGAGTTGGGTCTGCGAAGCGATAAAGCTCTCGTCGATGTAATTGTAGTCTGTAAAGAGTCCGCCATAGTTGCGTAGCAGGGCTGTGATAATCTTCTCTTCGTTGGGAGTGGTATTCTCAAGACGGTAGAGGTCATTACGTCCGATGGTGAACATCACGCGGGCCTGGTTGTCCTGCTCTTCTGTATATTCAATATAGCCTGCACGGTTCAGTATCTTTAGGGCCGAATCTACCTGTATGGGGAAGTGGCGGAAGGTATGACAGAACTTGTCGATGTTGAATTCAAACGTGTGGTTGTAGCCCGAACCCACACCGATCTGATAGAAATAGGCCAGATGCTCATATACTTGCCGGATATAGTCTTTCTCCGGGAAGGTGTCGGCGATGCGCTTTTCGAGTTTGCGTTCGTCGGCATCATTATAAAGCAATACGGCATAGGCTTTGAAACCGTCACGCCCTGCACGGCCAGCCTCCTGGAAATAGGCCTCGATGCTGTCGGGACAGTCGATATGGATCACGAGTCGTACATCGGGCTTGTCGATACCCATACCGAAGGCGTTTGTTGACACCATCACTCTCACCTGGTCGTGCTGCCAAGCCTGTTGACGCTCGTCTTTCACCGTCGTATCGAGTCCTGCATGGTAGAACGTGGCGGGGATGCCTGCCTCATTGAGCATCTCGCTGAACTCCTTGGTACGTCGGCGACTACGGGCATAGACAATCGCCGTTCCCTTCACACTATTGAGGATATGGATCAGTTCCTTGCGCTTATCGGTCGTATGACGGACTACATAGGTGAGGTTCGTACGCTCGAAACTCATGCGGAAGACATTAAATGTCCTCTCTGTCTTCAAGGTCAGTTTATCCTGTATGTCCTTGACCACTGCAGGAGTCGCCGTCGCTGTAAGTGCAAGGACGGGCGCATCGGGCACCAGTTTGCGGATATTGGCTATCTCCAGATACGACGGACGGAAATCATAGCCCCATTGCGAGATGCAATGGGCTTCGTCGACCGTTATGAAACTGACGCGCATATGGCGGAGCTTCGTCTGGAAAAGTTCCGAAGAAAGTCGCTCGGGCGAGACATAGAGAATGCGGACATTGCCGAAGATGCAGTTCTCCAGGGTGACGATAATCTCCTCGTGGGTGAGCCCCGAATAGATGGCAGCAGCCCGGATACCCCGACGCAAAAGGTGGTCTACCTGATCCTTCATCAGGGCAATCAGCGGGGTGATGACAATGCATGTGCCTTCCTGGGCAAGGGCAGGCACCTGGAACGTGATAGACTTACCGCCACCTGTGGGCATCAGGCCCAGCGTGTCGTGTCCGCTGCCAATAGACTCGATGATCTCACGCTGAATACCGCGGAAATCATCGTAGCCCCAATATTGTTTTAAAAGTGACTGGTAATTCACTCTTCCGACGGCTTGATATCCTCAATCTGCAACTGCACTTCGCTACGCTTGTAGATATTGTCCTCGATGGTATAGACGATATCGAACGAACGCTTCGACTTGATGAAGCGGGCTGATTCGCTCTGTCCGAAGGCTATGCCGTTGAGCACGTTGCTCGACTTGGAGTCAACCAACTCAAGCTTGATATGCTCCTGCTGGCGGCCTACCACCTTCGAGGTACCGTAGTCGTAGACATTCCGCGTGCAGAAAAGTGGTTTGGGATTATCGGGTCCGTGGGGTGCAAACTTCTTCAGGTCGTTGTGGAGCTTCTTCGTCACATCCTTGAAGTCGATGACCGCATTGATGTCGAGCGTAGCCTCTGTCTGTTCGGGCTGGATATGTTCTGTGACATATTTCTGGAAGCGCCGACGGAACTCAGGGATGTTCTCTATCTTCAGAGACAGGCCTACGGCATAAGTATGGCCGCCGAAATTCTCCAGCAAATCGCGACAACTCTTGATGGCATCGTAAACATCATAGCCTGCCACGCTGCGTGCAGAACCCGTTGCGATGCCGTTGAACTTCGTAAGCACAACAGTCGGGCGGTAGTAGAGTTCAGTCAGACGGGAGGCAACGATACCGATGACGCCCTTTTTCCAGTTTTCATCGTAGAGCACGATACTGGCATGATGCTTCTGACTCTCCAGCTTCTCCACAATCTGGTTGGCCTCCTCGGTCATCTGCTTGTCTACATCCTTGCGTTGCTCGTTATACTCGTTGATGTGGTTCGCCTCGGCAAGCGCCTTCTCGAAATCGCGTTCCACAAGCAGATCGACAGCCTCGGTACCGTTCTGCATGCGTCCTGAGGCATTGATGCGTGGCCCGATCTTGAAAACGATGTCGCTCATCGTGATCTCGCGCCCCGTAAGGCCACAGATCTCGATAATCGACTTCAGTCCCACCGATGGTGTTGCGTTCAGAAGCTTCAGACCGTGATAGGCCAGGATGCGGTTCTCGCCCATGATGGGCACAATGTCGGCCGCAATACTAACTGCACATAAGTCGAGCAGGGGGATGAGCCGTGAGAAGGGAATACCGTTGTTCTTGGCGAAGGCCTGCATGAACTTAAAGCCCACACCACAACCACAGAGATGCTTGAAAGGGTAGGTGGAGTCCTCACGCTTCGGGTTGAGGATGGCCACAGCGGGTGGCAATTCATCATCCGGCACGTGGTGATCACACACGATAAAGTCAATGCCCAAAGACTTGGCGTAAGCTATCTCCTTGATTGCCTTTACGCCACAGTCAAGCACAATGATCAGTTTAATACCTTTTTCCGCTGCATAGTCCAAAGCCTTGATACTGATACCATAGCCCTCATCGTAACGGTCGGGAATATAGTATTCAATATGGGAATAGAACTGCTGCAGAAACTTGTACACCAAAGCTACCGCCGTACATCCATCAACATCGTAGTCGCCATAGACCATGATGCGCTCTTTGCGCCCCATCGCGTCGTTGAGTCGGTCAACCGCCATGTCCATGTCGTTCATCAGGAACGGGTCTATCAGCTCGTTTAGCATAGGACGGAAGAACCGCTTGGCTGCGCTCTCCGTCTTGATGCCCCGCTGAATGAGCAGGTTTGCGAGGATCGGACTCATGCCGATCTTCTCTCCCAGCTCCTTAGCCGCCGTCTGTTGTTCTGATGTAGGTGGTTCGTAATTCCATTTGAAATGCATTAATATATTTATTTTTTTATTCTTTTCTCTGGAAAAGCGACTTTGTCGATTAGTGGTCGCTTTGGTGACTGTAACGGCCGTTTCTGAAGACCTTAAAAGGCACTATTACGGCAATATAGCGCCCAAAGGTAATAATAAAAAATGAAAAAAAGGCATAATCTGTCTAAAATTTAACAGATTATGCCCTTTTTTACCTATTTTATAGGATATAGGCTCAGATTCCGAGCTTCTTGCGGATTTCTGCGGGGATGGCGTTCTTGTTGATGAGGAAGTCCATCGTGTTGGCAGCAATGAAGGTCTTGGTCATGTACCAAGTGCCCTTGTATTCGCCAGTCTCGCCCCATGAATTCTTTACCATGTAGTACTCCTTGCCGTTCTGGTCTTTGGCCGTACCGTAGATCAGCATGCCGTGATCATCGGTAAGCTCCCAGTTGTCGAAACGCTCCTGGCGCAGTTCCTGTGTAGCAACGATCTCGGGAACGGTGCAACCCAGAGAGTCGATGATGTCGCGCTTCTTGGTAGCGGTCATCTTCAGCCACTTGGCCATATCGCTGCCCTGCAGGCTCTGCTGTGTCTTCTTGCTGTCGACGGCATAAGCAAGTCCCTGACGGGTGAAACCATCCTCTGACACGTCACCGCCCCAGGCAATGGTATAGCCATTCGCTACGGCGTTGTCGATAACCTGCATCATCTCGTCCATAGGCAGGTTGTAGCTGAGCGGGAAACGCCAGTTGTCCTGAACCTCAACAGCAAAAGCTGTGTAGAAGGGATGGTGGGTATAGCTGGTGATAGAGACATAGTCGTCGAGGTTGATGCCGAGTGAAGCCATGAAGCTCTTTGGAGTATACTCCTTGCCCTCGTAGGTGAACTTCTCAGGACATTTGCCCAGATAAGCATCGAGGATTCCCTGCATACCGGTCTTCCAGGCGTTGCTGATTTTCTTGGCGTTGCTCTTGGCAACAGCAGCCACGTAAGGCTCCAGTACGCTGAAGAACTCGTTGAAGTTGTTCAGAGAGTCGCCGTAGAGAGAGCCGGGGAAAGGCATGGCATCTTCGGGACAGATACCGTGGGTCTTCAGGGTCTGAAGCACGTCTTCTGAAGAGCCGCCCTGAGCAAACTGGCAGTCGCCATGATAGCGAACCACCTGGATGGCACGCTCCAGATAAGTCTTGTTGGCTACGAACGACTCGCAGAGGTCATAGGTCTTGCCTGTGGCCTTCAGGATCTCAGCCTCGAAGAATGAGAGGGTAGAGTAGTCCCAGCAGGTGCCGCTACGGTTCTGGTCCTTCACGCTGGTGATGGGGTTCTCTTTGATGGTGGTAAAGACAGGCTTGTTAGCGTCTTTTGCGGGTGCCTTCTTCTTGGCAGCCGAGGCACTGAGAGCCATCAAGGCCACAAGTGCGATTGTTAGAATCTTCTTCATTTTACAATTTTGTTATTTTACGATTTGACAATTATTCCATTATACCTTGTTATTTCTGGTTGTCAGCCATAAATGCTTCGAGTTCATCCGGGTGGTAGGGGATACGCTGCTTGCCCATGAAGCGACAGCCGTCCTTCGTGATCAGCAGGTCGTCCTCGATACGGATACCGCCAAAGTCCTTATAGGTCTCGAGCTTGTCGAAGTTCAGGAACTCAGCACAATGGCCTTCCTTCCGCCAAAGGTCGATAAGGTGGGGGATGAAGTAGATGCCTGGTTCGTCGGTGACAACGAATCCTTCCTCCAGGCGTCGGCCCATACGCAGACAGTTTGTACCAAACTGCTCCAGATTCGGACGTGTCTCCTCGTCGAAGCCGACATAGATCTGTCCGAGACCTTCCATATCGTGTACGTCCATACCCATCATGTGTCCCAGTCCATGAGGCAGGAACATCGCATGGGCACCGGCTGCTACAGCCTCGTCGGTATCGCCCTTCATCAAGCCGAGCTCTTTCAGCCGTTCCGTCATCAGACGGCAGACGGCAAAGTGTACATCGGCATATTTCACACCGGGCTTGGCCACTTCGAGCACATAGTCGTGGCAGGCCTCGACGATGGAGTATATCTCCAACTGGCGTTGTGAGAACTTACCGCTGACGGGCATCGTACGCGTGTTGTCGGAACAATAGTCGTTGAGTTCGCAACCAGCGTCGCAGAGTGCCAGACGTCCTTCCTCAAGTTTGGCGTCAGAGGGGTTGCCGTGCATGATTTCCCCGTGCTGGGTGAAGATGGTGGCAAAGCTGACGCCCTGAGCCAGACTGCGGGCCACACCGTCGACCTGTCCACCTACAAAGCGTTCGGTAATGCCCGGACGAATCAGCAGCTGGGCTGTGGTATGCATCGCATAACCCACATCGCAGGCACGCTCGATGGCCTCAATCTCCTGAGGTTCCTTCGTGGCACGCATCTTTACCACAGCCTTGATCAGCTGCAGCGAGGCAGCTTCCTTCTGCTGTGAGGGATGGATACCCAGCAGATCCATGATCTGGATCTTTGTGTCGAATCGGTAAGGTGGCAGGAAATGGATGGGGCGCTTCTGACGTAATGCCTCGTTGCACAGCGCCTTCAGCTCTTTCATCGGAGCGGTCTTGCTGACACCCACCTCTGCAGCGAGTTCGGCTACCGAAGGGGTATAGCCCATCCAGACAATATCTTCAACGTCGATATCGTCGCCTATGAGCAACTCCTTGTCGTTGTCGATGTCGATGACACCAACCAGTCCGTCACGATGCTGGCCGAAATAGTAGAGAAACGATGAGTCCTGACGCATTGGCGCATAGCCGTTGGCAGGATAATTCGCTGGCGCTTCGTTGTTGCCAAAAAGAATGATCACGCCGTTGCCAACCAACTTTTTCAGTTCAGAACGGCGTCTGATATAGGTTTCTTTATTGAACATGTATCAAAAAATAGCGTTATTATTAGTCGATTTGTCCGCAAAGGTACATATTATTTATTAAAAAGCATTATCTTTGCAGCAAATTTTTGCAATATTTATGCAGATAGGCAGAAAAACAGGGCTAGTTTTAGAGGGAGGCGGCATGCGTGGTGTGTTTACCTCTGGGGTGCTCGATGCTTTTATGAAGCACGAGCTCTACTTCCCTTATGTCGTTGCTGTCTCTGCCGGAGCCTGTAACGGACTGTCGTATATGAGCCGTCAACCTCGTCGTGCGCGCTATTCCAATATCGACATGCTCCAGAAGTATGGCTATATCTCGCTGAAGCACCTGCTCACCCAGGGCAGCATCTTTGATCCGGATATCCTCTATGAACGTTTCCCCAAAGAGATCTTGCCTTTCGATTTTGAGACGTATCGTCAGAATCCTGCGACGTTTGAGATGGTGACGACGAACTGTCTGACGGGTCGTGCCGAGTATCTCTCAGAGAAGGAGGATGCCCAGCGGATGACGGCCATAGTCAAGGCTTCAAGTTCTTTGCCTTACGTGTCACAGATTACCTATGTCGATGGTATCCCCATGCTCGACGGCGGCATCGTAGACTCCATTCCTGTGGTGCGTTCCGTCGATAAGGGCTATTCTCCTAACGTGGTGATACTCACCCGTAATAAGGGATTTCGTTCAAGTGAACCTGATATCAAGGTGCCCAAGCTTTTCTATAAGGATTATCCTCGTCTGCGGGTGGCGCTGAGCCGTAGGGTGGAGGAGTATAACAGGCAGCTCGATCTTATCGAACGCATGGAGGATTGGGGCGAGGTGATCTGTATCCGTCCGGAGCGCCCGATGGATGTTGACCGTATCTGTCGGGATGTTCATAAACTCGAGGCGCTCTACGAGGAGGGTTTTGCCATCGGCGAAAAATTCTGTGCAAATCGCTGATTATTGAATAATTATTTGTACCTTTGTGCCCAAAATTGAAAATTAAGACTTGAAAATAACATGGGAAAAGTAATTCTTACTGGTGACCGCCCCACGGGAAAACTCCATCTCGGACATTATGTTGGCTCCTTGCGCCGTCGTGTCCAGTTGCAGAACGCGGGCGACTATGATCGTATGTTTGTGTTTATGGCCGATGTACAGGCTTTGACTGATAATGCCGATAACCCCGAGAAGATTCGTCAGAACATCATCGAGGTGGCGCTCGACTATCTGGCTGCTGGTCTCGATCCTGAGAAGTGCGTGCTCTTCATCCAGAGCCAGATTCCTGAGCTTGCCGAACTGACCACTTATCTGATGAACCTCGTCAGCGTAAGCCGCGTGCAGCGCAACCCGACGGTGAAGACTGAGGTCAAGATGCGTGGTTTCGAGGGCGAGAGTATCCCCCTCGGATTCTTCTGTTACCCTGTGTCGCAGGCTGCTGACATCACGCTGTTTAAGGCAACGACTGTTCCGGCTGGTGAGGATCAGGAGCCGATGCTCGAGGTGACTCGCGAACTGGCTCGCCGCTTCAATCAGATCTATGCGCCTGTGCTCGTGGAGCCGAATATCCTGTTGCCGGAGAACCTGACGGCTCGTCGCCTGCCAGGTACCGATGGTAAGGAGAAGATGTCGAAGTCGTTGGGCAACTGCATCTACCTCTCTGATTCTGCTGATGATGTGTGGCAGAAGGTGCGCTCGATGTACACCGACCCTGAGCACATCAATCTGAACGATCCCGGTCATGTGGAGGGTAATGCGGTGTTCACGTATCTCGATGCCTTCTCATGCGATGCCGACTTTGCTGAGTTTTGGCCTGAGTATCAGAATCTCGACGAGCTGAAGGATCACTACCGTCGTGGCGGTCTGGGCGACATGAAGTGTAAGAAGTTCCTGAATCAGGTGCTGAACAAGTTCCTGGAGCCGATGCGTGCTCGTCGTGCGGAGTTCGAGAAGGACATCCCCGAGATCTACAATATCCTGAAGAAGGGTACGGAACAGGCGCGCGAGGTCGGTGCCCAGACGATGGATGAGGTTCGCAAGGCGATGCGTATCGACTACTTCAACGATACGGAATTGATTCGCGAGCAAGCCGAGCGCTTCGCTAAATAAACAACTCACCCCGCTGATTGGCGGGGTGTTTGTTTTATATGTCATGCCTCGTTTCGACAGAAATTCATATAGATGCAGTTGATGCCGTTCATGTACTTGTGGTTGATATTCTTGCACAAGCGCGACAGGATGGCTCGTCGTAAGTTGTTCTCATCCATATCCATTATTTCCTCATCCGAATATTTGTAAAGCGGATTTCGCAGGGGTCCCTTGCTTTTCACCACTACCGTCAATTCCTTTTCCTTGTCGATGATACGCACATCGAAGGTTTCATTCTCGTCAGAGGTTTCATGCGTCTCCATAATTTCATAGAGCAGCTCCTCCAACGCAACATCCACGGCAAAACCGTCAGGCAGCTCGCATGCCTCAATAAAGGGGTGCACCTGGGCCAGGAATTCCTCTATGCCCTCAGAGGTATAAGGAACGGAGAACGTGACGGCCGGGTTTGATGGCACCGTATTCTCAAGTGTAGGCCATGCATAAAGCTGATTCTTGCGATGCACCACATACGCCATTGCCACCATCACCAACAGCAGGAGCCAGGCGGTGACGGGCAGGATATACCAGATGAGTTCGGGGGTGTAGAGAGCCATGACGACAATAATGCCGATGCTTCCCACGTTGGACACGATCTCTATCCAGCGGCAGAGCTTCTGATGGTTCTGCACGAAATAAAGCACGCTCAGTGTCTCAGATATGGCATTGGGCAGGAAGGCGAGGCTCATCAGACGGAACGGGGTGTAGCATTGTGCTAACAGGTTATCGTCTGCGCCAAATAACCTTGCCAGCATATCGGGGAAGAGGAATATCAGCAGGCTCACCGCCACCATCACCAGTATTAACATGCGGAAGATGCGCCGCGTGAGTAAGCGGAAGCTGTCGTAGTCTTCTTCACCCAACAGGATGCCGCCGATATTGCTGATAGCCGTGTTCGAGCCTGATAAAGCCAGCATACAGATGCCGTTGATCTGAAAATAGATGGTAAAGAAATACATGCCGTCGGCACCGAGTTTATCGACAACCAGCGAGTTCATGGTGAAGGCCAAAGCCGGCGCTAACAAGGCTGATATCAGCATGGGGAGTCCGATGGAGAAACACTCGCGATACTGCTTGATGCTGCATATCTTCTCAGGGCGCCTGAGACGGAATATCTTACTGTTCTTGCGCAGATAGCCTGTCAGCGAGGTGAAAGCAAGCAGATTGCTGAGCCCTGAAGCATACGAGGCACCAGCCAAACCCATATCGAACACGCCGCAAAGCAGCAGGTCGAAAATGACATTGAGTATCTGAGAGATGATGATACGTCGGGTGATGAGGCGCGGACTGCCGTTGGTAATGATATAGGAGACGGGTACGCCACAAACGGCTGCTATGAAGATGGCGAACATGTCGGCATGAATATAGGGCTTCAGCATGGGCAGCAACCGCTCGTCGGTTGTTAACATGCCAGCCACCTCGTCGAGGAAAGGCAATACAAGACCTATGACCAACAGCGTGGAGAAGATGACATAGTACAGATGGTTATTGAACACGCGGTTCACCTTGTCGTAGTTTTGGGCACCAATGCCTCGTGCGCTCAGGAAACTGGCGCCGGCACTCATTATGCCGATGATGATAAACATGCTGCTCGAAACGGGTAGCCAGATACGGACTACTGACAGTGCATCGGGCGACACCAGATGAGACACTACGATGGAGTCGGTGAAACCACCCAACTGTCTCATCAGAGCCGACATGACGGTCGCCAGAAAGAACGACCCGAACATGTTCTTCAAGACATATTCATTTTGCTGTATCATCATATTTTTAATCTATAAACCGCCACGCCTATCATCGTGAACTTATCCTTCATGTATGTGTAAGCATCCATACTCTCAAGTCCTAATCCATCTTCGCTGGCATGATAGAAGTGAAGCCTGCCGTCGATCCACTTGGCTATCAGCAGGTGCTTGACCTCCACGCCTCTTGCCCAGGTATGCTGACCACACACCGCCGCCATGATGTCGCCATCGCGAATCACGCTCAGCTCTGAATCCTGAGGCATGTTCAGCAGTTCACGGGGGATATAGGTAAAGCGCACACCCTGCTGCTGGCGAAGGGCGATGGCCTCGTAGTTCTTTTCGTCATCCATCTGGGGGGAGAATAGATATTTGTTTCTGGTCATATAACTCGGCTGCATATCCTGCACCCCCGTAAAGGGAAAGACAGGCTCGTCGGGACTGATGCGCTCCACGAACCCCTCTTTGATGGCCGACTGCATGATCCAGGTGAAGTAATGGTTGCGGGTGGCAAACGAGATCACACCGTCCTGATAGTGCATGCGCCGGTAGTAGTCCTTCAGGTCATCCAGCGTGGCGCGCCCGTCTCTGTAACATAGTGCCAATGCCAACACATCCTCCATCACGGTGGTACAGTCCACATGACTGAGGCTCACCATCAGGCGTTCTTCCTCCATCGGCTGCGTGAATTCTGTAGAACTGCCGCCCTCCATCAGTTGGCAGAAGAAGTATTCTGTCAGCGGCATTGACTTATCGACGTTTTTCATCGCACGCTGCAGTATCTGCTCGTTTTGCGCGTCAAACTGCTGCTCGTTGCGTCGCAGGCGGCGGATTAGAATTTTCCAATAGATCCAACTCTCGATATCACAGATAGGTGTCCTCACGCAGAATACGAGCCACAGCGAGCGCAGCGCTGCCAACTGTTCGCGCCAGAAGTAGGGGTTGGTCTTCACCTTCTCATAGTCGCTGATGTCAATGCCACAGGCATCGTAACCCAGCCATCGGGCAATGCGCAGCGAACGGGCGATGTGGAAACTGCTGGTCAGGATGTAGTATCGGGTTTGCCCGAAATGCATCTCCATGTTCCATACCGAGCGGAAGGTGTTATAGCCACAGGAGTCGAGCACGAAGCGCTCTTCAGGAATATGGTATTCCTCTACCAGCGTGCGGTAGATGACGGTCGTGTCGGAACGGCAACCTGAGATGTAGAACGTCCAGTCAGGATAGGCGTTGGCAAGAATGCTTACCAGCCTCACCCGCAGCTGCAGGATAGGTGAAAGCGAGTTGTCGGGACGCAGTTTGGCACCTAACACCAGACAAACCTTCAAGTCCTCGATCAGAGGTGCCTGCAACCTGTCATTATGTAACTTAACATACCGCATCGTCGGATTCGTGCATTTTTTCTTCTATAGTATGAAGAAGAATGATCTGCTCTCTGACACTGGCGGCAAACGCATCGCCGTTTTCCAGAATGTAGGCCTTCAGTTCGGCGATGTCCTTACACCCCAGATGGTGGATCACCGTAAAATGCAGGCCCCATCCTTCGGCATTATGCCCGGCACCGTCGAAGGAAGTCACCCTGCCGTCAATAACATCTTTATTGGTGCGCGCCCACAGGTGGAATATCCTGTCAATGGCATAATTCTGATCGCCGTCGGCATGGCAGTAACAAACCAGTTCGTCAGGATGTTCCTCAAGGTATTGGGTAATCACCGCCACAATCATCCGCCCCACTTCCTTGTCAGGCGCACCGCCACGTTTCCCGTCGGCAAGCCTGAGCAAAAAGTAGAGTACCCGATGACCGCCCATCTCCGCCACCTCAATGAAGTGAAGCACATAAAGGCGATTCGCGGCATTGTAAAATTCCACCGCCGAATCGCCTCTTTTCCTTAACACCAGTTTGGATATGGTATTGATCTTCGCTATTCCTTCTTCAGAAACTGTATTCAATCTTATTTTTTAGACGTACCATCCAAAACGCCGCTTCTACAATGAAAATCAGTACCAAACTCACCACGCTTCACATAGTCATCGAGACTCAGCGCCTGAGCGGAAATAATCTCTACAGGTGATTTCCTGATTCCAAATGGATTGTCATTCTTAGCCATAAAAGAATAGTACTTAAATAGAATGGTACTTATTTCTTATTCGTTGTTGCACAAAAACTTACACGATCACTGTCGTCTAACGTTCTCTGCACATAGTCGTCGAGGGTCAGTGCCTGAACGGTAATAAGATCAACAGGTGATTTTCTGATTGCAAATGGATTGTCATTCTTAGCCATAATCTTCAAATTTTAAGTTTAATAATATTAATAGAAAGCTTGCGCTATACTTTTCGTGGACAAATATACGTATAATTCCCTTATTCTTATCTTCTTTTGCATGATAATTAACATTAATTAATCTTTTTGGAGCTAGTTCATGCCTCGTTTCGATAAAAAAAAACATTATGCTGTATCAAATTCTGATTTTCTTACGGAATACGGGCACTTCCTCGACGGGCTGGGCTGCCAGGCATTCCTCAATGCTCTTGCCGCCAAGCGGATCGATGCCCTGCTCAATCTGCCGGCACAGATCCATGCGGATTTGGGCTGTCAGACAGACGTCGCCTTGTATCTCTCTGAGGGTGAAGGTGCCGTCGGCATGCTTTTCCAAAGATTCGCCTGCATAACATGGCACATGGCAGTACTGGCAATAGTCGTGCTGGCCGCAGCCTGGGAATGCCTGTTTCTGATCGGCCTGGAGCATCTGCTGGCGCTGTGGGCTCATGATGGCCTCCTTGAGCGACGCATGATGCACATTGCCAAAAGTGATGGGAATATTGCCGCATCCTCTGACTACTCCGTTGGGCGAAACGGTTATTATGCCATTGGCAGCACAAGGGAACCCTTGCTTGCTGCCAAACTCATAGCCGTCGGCTTTCCCATCAGCTGGCACATGACCCTTCCCAAGCGGATCCATCAAAATGATGCGCAGGGCTTCAGGGCGTGTCTGCAGATGCTCGATCATCGACACATCGCCGTCGGCACCAGGATGCAGTGTACATGAAACCTCAATCTCCGCCCCCAGTTCATAAGCCATTTTGCGCACGCCGTAATAGGTTCGGGTGTTCAGACGGAACACGGGTGTCTTGAGGTTCAGCGGCACAGGCCATTCGGCCATCTCCCTCAGCACCTTCATCGACTGCTCCCAAGATCCGCGTCGACGTGTAATCTGATCGTGTACCTCGGCATCCGTACTGTAGATCGACACGCTGAGCTGTAGGAGTCCCATGCGGGCGATGCGTCGTATTTTCTCGCTGGTGTTGAGTGCCAGAGCGTTTGTAAACAGGTTGACCGCCAAATTACGCTCGTGCAAATACTCAAGGATATCCCAGCAGTAGGGATAGCTGAACGGATCGCCGCCAGTAATAGTTACCATAGGTATTCCCAGCTCTACAATTTCATCAATGACACGCTTGTAATCGGCCAGTGTCAACATATCATGGTGCAGGCGGTGTTCCTCGTGCAGGTCGCTGCGGGCGGCACCTTCATTAAAGCAGTGTAGGCATCGCTCGCTGCAGGCATAGGTCAGCTCGAAGTTCAGCGAAACCTGTAGTTCCTCAGGTAAAGTATCCAAATAGTCGCTTGCAGGTTTATTGCCGTTATCACCGAAGCAGGGTGGATAATCCTTACGGTATTGCTGCCACTCGGCATCGCTCCACACATGGTCGTGCACGAGTCCGATAGGCATTAGTTGCTCACGGAAGAATGCAATGACCTGTTCCTCGGTTGTGCCTGTCACGTCAGCGATATGCGCCGTGTCAATAGGGTTCTCTCTTTTGCCTGTCAGCACCTCGTTGACTAACAGGGCCGATACGTCCTCAAAAGTATAGCATGTGTTTCGGGCCGTATTATACATCACGGCTCTATGAGCTTGGCGGTTGAATGCGCCACAAGTGTAAAGTGGTCGGATATAAGTCATGTCTCGCTTCGGTTATAATTCAGATAAATACAGTTAATTCCGTTCATATACTTGTGATTGATATTTTTGCACAAGCGCGACAGGATGGCCCGTCGCAGGTTATTCTCATCGATATCCATTAATTCCTCATCAGAAAATTTATAAATCGGATTTCTCAGGGGACCCTTGCTCTTGACCACCACTGTGAATTCCTTTTCCTTGTCGATGATACGCACATCGAAGGTCTCGTGTCCCTTGGAGGTTTGCGGTTCATGTGTCTCCACAACCTCATAGAGCAGTTCCTCGAGTGCCATATCCACAGCCAGACCGTCAGGCAGCTCACATGCCTCTACAAAGGGATGCACCTGGTTCAGTAACGATTCGACCCCCTCGTTGGTATACGGCACAGAGAAAGTGATGGAAGGATTCGACGGCACCGTATTCTCCAGTGTAGGCCATGCATAAAGCTTATTCTTGCGATGCACCACATACGCCATTGCCACCATCACCAGCAGCAGGAGCCAGGCGGTGACGGGCAGGATATACCAGATGAGTTCGGGGGTGTAGAGAGCCATGATGACAATAATGCCGATGCTTCCCACGTTGGACACGATCTCTATCCATCGGCAGAGCTTCTGATGCCCCTGCACAAAGTAAAGCTCCTTCAGTGTCTGTGATATGGCATTGGGCAGGAAGGCTATACTCATCAGGCGAAACGGTGTATAGCACTGCTCTATCAGGCTGTCGTCGGCGCCATATATTCTAGCCAGTCCATCGGGGAATAAGAATATGAGAAGGGTCACCACCAGCATGAGCGAAATCAACCAACGGAAAATGTGCCGTGTGAGCATGCGGAAGCCGTCGAAGTCTTCTTCGCCCAACAGGATGCCGCCGATATTGCTGATAGCCGTGTTCGAGCCTGATAATGCCAGCATGCAAATTCCGCTGATCTGAAAATAGACAGTAAATAAATACATACCGTCGGCACCGAGTTTATCGACAACCAACGAGTTCATGGTGAAGGCTATAGCAGGTGCAAGGAAAGCTGATATGAGCATGGGGAGGCCGATGGAAAAGCACTCACGATATTGCTTGATAGAGCATATCTTTTCAGGATGCTTTAGACCGAATATCTTACTGTTCTTACGCATATAGCCTGTCAGCGAGGTGAAAGCGAGCAGATTGCCGATGGCTGTGGCATACGCGGCGCCAGCTATGCCCATATCAAACACACCGCAGAGTAGCAGGTCGAAACCGGCATTGAGTATCTGTGAGATGATGATACAGCGGGTGATAAGGTTCGGACTGCCGTTGATGATAATGTAGGAGATTGGCACACCAGTGATGGCTCCTATGAAAATGGCGGACATGTCGGCATGAATATAGGGCTTCAGCATGGGCAGCAACCGTTCATCGCTGGTTAACATGCCTGCCACCTCGTCGAGGAAAGGCAATACGAGGCCGATGACCAACAGCGTGGAGAAGATAGTATAGTACAGGTGGTTATTGAACACGCGGTTCACCTTGTCGTAGTTCTGGGCACCAATGCCTCGTGCGCTCAGGAAATCGGCGCCGGCACTCATTATGCCGATGATGATAAACATGATCGACTCTATGGGTATCCAGATGCGGACCACCGACAGCGCATCCGGCGACACCAGATGAGCCACCACAATCGAGTCGGTGAGACCACCCAACTGGGTCATCAGGGCCGACATGACGTTCGCTAGGAAGAACGCCCCGAACATGTTCTTCAAGACATATTTGTTATGCTGCATCATCTGCTATCTTTCACTTGTCCGCCCCGACAAACAATAAAAACGAAAAACATAAAAGCGATTCGCAGCATTGTAAAACTCTACCGCCGAATCGCCTTTCCTTCTTAACACCAGCCTTGATGCGGTGTTGATCTTTGCTATTCCTTCTTCAGATAAAGTATTCAATTACTTTTTAGCTGAAGAAGGACAAACTCCCGATTTTACACATCCAGATTCCCACGAACCTCGCTTAACATAGTCGTCGAGGGTCAGAGCCTGGGCAGAAATAATCTCTACTGGTGATTTTCTGATTCCAAATGGGTTGTCATTCTTAGCCATAATCTTAAAATTTTAAGTTAATAATATTATTATAAGTAAGTTTCACTTTTTTCCGTAGGCAAAGATACGTATAATTCCCTTATTCTTATCTTTTATGCAAGATAATTAACGTTAATTAACCGTTGTCGGGCTGCACTACTGTCGATATTCATTAACTTGTCATCTGAATATTTGTAAATAGGATTACGCAAGGGACCCTTGCTCTTGACCACCACTGTGAAGACGGGGTCCTTGTCGATGAAATGTACATCGAAAGTTTGATTCACATTACGGCCTGTATTGCTTTCGACAATCTCGTAGAGCAGTTCCTTCACTTGTTCTGATCTTTGTCGAGCAGGTCAGGGCGGAGGCGGCGGGTGCGCTCCATCGCCTGTTCCAGTTCCCAGTCGCGGATCTTCGCCTCGTTGCCTGAGAGCAGGATCTCGGGCACCTTCCAGCCTTTATAGTCGGCCGGCCGCGTGTAGATGGGCGCAGCAAGGATGTCATCCTGGAAACAGTCGGAGAGGGCACTCTGCTCGTCGCCGATCACCCCAGGCACCACCCGTACCACGGCATCGGCAATCATCGCAGCCACGAGTTCACCGCCCGTCAGCACAAAGTCGCCGATAGAGATTTCCCTTGTGATGAGATGGTCGCGGATACGCTGGTCGATGCCCTTGTAATGACCTGCAAGGATGATGAGATTGCCCTTCAGCGAGAGTTCGTTGGCGATATGCTGGTCGAAGCGTTCGCCGTCGGGCGACGTGAAGATCACCTCGTCGTAGTCGCGCTCGGCTTTCAGGGCTGTGATACAGCGGTCGATGGGCTCGCACTGCATCACCATACCGGCACTTCCGCCATAGGGGTAGTCGTCTACGCGGCGCCATTTGTCGAGGGTGTAGTCACGCAGGTTGTGCAGACGGATCTCTGCCAGCCCTTTTTTCTCTGCCCGTGCCAGGATCGACTCGTGTACGAATCCTTCGAGCATCTCGGGCAGCACGGTGATGATATCTATTCTCATTTGTAGAATGCTTTTATTTCTTCGATTTTTCGTTCTCCCATATCGCGCCCCATCCGGTAGACCAGTCTCATCTGCTCAGGGTCGTGGGATACGTGGCCGATGGGTATCCGCCCGTCAGGACGTATCACCATGCAGCGTCCTTCCTGTTCGGCCTGCCTCACGAAGGCCAGTTGCTCATTGTACATGAGGTAACGCTTGTCCATCGCCTCGATCATGCGGGGGTATCGTCGCAGACCTATCCGCATCAGCGGCATCAGCCTAGTGTGTTCCTTTGCATAGCCTTCGGGCTGGGTGAGAATGACCAGATTACGTTCGTAGCCGATACTTTCTGCGTAGGCTAGGGGAATGGAGTCGGAGACACCGCCGTCGAGCAGTTTGTGCCCGTCCAGCTCAACGACCTTCGAGGCCAGCGGCATCGAGGCCGAGGCACGTATCCATTCGTAGGCGTCGTAGTCGGCCTTGGTGAGTTCATGGTAGACTGGCTTTCCTGTCTCCACATCCGTACACACCACGATAAACGCCATCGGATTCTGCTCGAAAGCTTCGTCGTCAAAGATATCATATTGTTTCGGCACGATGTGATAGCCAAACTGGGCGTTGAAATAGTCGCCGCTCTTCAGGAGCGACCTGACTCCGCTGTATCTCGGATCCTTGGCGAAGCGGGTGTTATAGCGGATGGCGCGCCCGGGCTGGCGCGACTTGTAATTGCAGCCGAAAGCAGCGCCTGCAGAGACTCCGATGAGTCCGTCTGGTTCGATTCCAGCCTCCATCATCACGTCGATGATGCCGGCCGTAAAGAGCCCTCTCATGGCTCCTCCTTCGAGTACGAGTCCACGTTTCATGTGTGCAAAGGTACGAATAAGTGCGTAAAAAAACAATTAATTCTCAAATTATTTGTAACTTTGCACCAAAATTTGGAATATGAGCATTTTTCGTGATAGACATTTTTGGCTGACATTCGCGCTCACCGTGCTGAATCTGCTGGTGATGCACTATACAATCTTTGCCACCTGTGAGATGGACAACGACATCGAGCCGATGCTCTTTGTCGACAATCTCTCCATCGTGTTGATAGAGTCCGTTCTGCTGACCACGCTGGCGAGCCTCTTCTCGTGGCGCAATCTGCGTGTCGGCTTCCTGATCGCCTTCTTCATCACGTGGGCCTGGTCGATAGCCAACATCGTCTATTCGCGCTTCTTCTTCCAGTATATCCCGTTCTCGGCTTTCAGCGAGAGCGGCAGCCTCTTCGATCCCCTGGTGATGAAGAGCATGCTCGACGGGGTGAAGTGGGTGGACGGCTATTTCCTCGTGAGTGCGGCTCTGGCTGTGTGGTCGTTCTGCAAGTCGCCCAGGCTGCGCCTTCGGGCTGCCTATCTGTGGCGGACGTTCCTGGGCGTGCTGGCGGTGATCCTCGTCAACTGCCTGTTCCGCCTGATCTTCTATTTCACCTGGAGCCCTTCCTATTATGTGAAGATCATCCGCTATCAGCTCTTCACCACCTGGCGCTATACCTGCCGTCCGCTCTACACCAACTTCCAGCGCGGCTCTGTCCGTAACCTCGCCTTTGCCGTCTGGGATACCTATTTCAATGAACATGAACTGACCGCCGAGGAGCGTCGGGAGATAAGCGAAGAACTGACTGCGCTGGCACCCCTCCAGACGAGCCAACACGCTGCGCCCGACGTGAAGAACGTGATCATCATCCTCGTGGAATCCTACATGTCGCCGACGGTCGGACTGACGGTCGACGGTAAGGAGGTGACGCCTTTCCTGAATGCTCTGGCGCGCGACTCCTCCGTCTATTATAACGGCCACATGGCATCCAACATCACCGTGGGCGAGTCGTCTGACGGTCAGCTGATCTATATGACGGGCCTGCTGCCGCTGCGCTCCGAGATCTCCATTGCCAAGGTGAAGCGCCATGCCGTACCCGGGCTCCCGACATTACTCTCCAAGACCAGAGGCATGCACACGCGGATGGTCATCCCGACGGCCATGAGCATGTGGAGCCAGGACGACCTCTGCAAGCAGTATGGCATCACCGACCTTTATTCGCTCGACAGCTATCAGAAGCCTCACGGCACGAACCTGACCGATGCGCAGGTGTTTGAGATGGCCGACTCGATTGACGCCACCACGCAAAAGCCTTTCTTCTCGGTCGTACTGACGATGGCCACCCACATGCCGTACTTCGAGCAGATGGATCCCTCATTCCCCATCCGCGATCCCAAGCTGCCCGACGAGTTCAAGGTCTATCTGAATGCCTGCCACTATACCGACGCCCAGATAGCCCGCTATTTCGCCAATCTGAAGCGGCGCGGACTCTTCGACGAGAGTCTCATCCTCATCCTCTCCGACCATAACGTCAAGCCGGAGCACCTCGCCATGCCTGCCGCCATGGCGCGCGAATTGCCGGTATATATCATCAACGGCGGCTTCTCGCGCAACGAAGCGTGGGGTGGGGCATGCAACCAGTTGGATGTCTACACGACGATCCTCGACCTGCTCAAGATCGAGGCTCCGTGGCGCGGACTGGGGCATACCCTCCTGACAACCGACTACCAGAACTCGGTTTCCGACGATTCCAGGAAGTGGGACTATTCGGAGTGGATGATATCCAGCAACTATTTCAACCAACCATAATAAGTCATGAAACGACAGATGAATATGAATAAGAAGATAGGACTGTTACTGTTTGCTCTCCTGCTGGCCTTGGGCAGAGCGGGAGCCGAGGTACTGCCTGACGCAAAGTGTATCTCGATGATGGGTGTGCCCCTGGAGGGACCCGACTCGGTGTTTGTGCCCGCCCTGCAGGAAATCGGATTCGTGCAGACCTTCCCCGAGGATGCCGATCCCGATACCTATTATTTTACGGGCGACTTCTACGGCATCAAGTCCAGCCTGATGGTGAATGTCGACGAGCGTACCAAACTGCTCGCCTCGGCCTTCGTCACCTGCGGCCCGTATCATGCCCGTGAGCTCTACGACCGCAACAAGAAATACCTCCTCGGCAAGCTCCAGCGCGAATGGGGCAACTTCAGCGCCAAGGGCGACGGCTCGCTCTATCTGCTCAACGACTACGGTTACATCCAGGAGTCGCAGATCCTCCACGACAACGGCTCCAACTCCATCCGTTACTTCTACCTGAACTCTTCACCTTATTATAAAGATGCAGCCAACCTGGGGCTGAAGGGACAGGTGCAGGAGGTAATCACCGAGAACCCCATCATGGAGAACGACATCCTTCACTTCGACGAGACGGGCCGTCTGGCTTCCGACGATCTCATCGACCGCGAGTACAATGCCGCAGGCTATCTGGTGAAGGCAGCCATGCGCGAGGCATCCGGCGGCAAGAGCACGCTCACCTACGAATACGATTCCGACAACTGCCTGACGAAGCGCACGCTCATCAATCCGGCCTCTGGCATCCGCTCCGTCAACGAGTATCACTACAACACGAGTTTCGAGATCACCCAGCAGAGCCAGAAGGTGTTCAACGACAAGAACGAGTGTATCCTCTCGATCAACATGAAGAACGACCTGTCGGAGCGCGACGATACCGGCAACTGGACGCTGAACACCATGCAGCTCACCTATTGGGAGAAAGGCCAGCGCACCCAGATCCTGCAAGTCAAGCAGACCCGCGTCGTCAGCTACTGGGATGAGTAACCCTTGTCTTTATATCAATAACCAATAAAAAAACTAGGGAAATGGAAACTAGAACAATGAAAGCAATCCAACTCTGGATGATGACCTTCATCCTGACAATCAGCTGCTCGTCGGTCCTGACGTCGTGCAGCGAGGACAACCCTGTCACGCCGCCGGCAGAGCCGCAGCCGCTCATCCTCAAAGGCGAAGAAGCCGTCGAGTGGACAAAGGCTCATCTCGACTCGCTGGTGAACGTTTATATGGCCGAGTGCGGCAACCGGCTGGATCCCGACATGACGAGAGACCTGCTGAAGTGCATCGGCTACACACGCCTGAATGTGCTCGACTATCGGGAGGCTGGCTGGGTGATCGACGACGAGGTGTTCATCCGGCTGATGGACCGCGCCGCCGAGGCTAACAACAAGACCATCCTCTTCACGATGGGCATGTACGGCTGCGGCAAGACGACAAGCCTGGAAAACAATCCCGAACTGAAGAAGCTGGCCGACGAGGTAGGCGTCATCTCCGAAGGTGCCTACAACAGTGTGATGTATTTCGACCAGATGGTCGAGCAAAGTGGCGAGCGGGGATTCAAGCCCAGCCTTCTTTATGTCTATAACGATGCCGAGACGGGCTACACCAACTGCATGGAGCGGCTGATCCATTCGAACCGTGCCGTGACCTGTGAGGCCTACATCTCAGTATTCCCGCAGTTCGAGGGTAGGGTGGAGTACATCGAAGAGCATTATCCCGACATGCCGTTCTACTGTATTGACAACAGCCACAACAACGGCGGCAAGCGCGTAACCACTGAAGAAGCCAGGCAGTGGGATTACACCATGACCGATGACCTGGAGCAGACAATCTATAACATCAAACGTTCCTACATCGACTCCGGCAAACTGACCCCCGAACAAATCGAGGCCCTGCATTGATCCGCCCCGCAACGCCTCTCACTGGCTCTTGCCCTGCCGCAACGCCTCTCACTGGGGTCTGGCACTGACGTAAAGTCGCTTGCGACTTTCTCGTCAGGTCCTGACACTAGCGAGAGGCCCCGCCTCAAGTGACCCCAGCGAAGCCCCTCGCCTAAAATCAAGGATTCTGCGCCTTCTGCTCGGCGATCCAATCCTCCAGCGGCGTCACCTTCTTAATATACTTCTTCTTGCTCGGATCCGTCTCCTCCGGCGTGATGTCCACCTTCTCCTCCACGCCATAAGTACTCAGCGCACACTGATCCTTAAACGTTCTTGAAGTGATGTCATCATCGGCGACGCCCTCAGGACGGAAGCGGATGTGAACGGCCTTCACGTAGGTATTCGCGTTCCACTTACCCTCCAGGATAGCCGCCCTCGTGATGCCCTCCTTGGTGCTCTCCACGGTAGGCCAGAAGATGCCCAGCCCGTCGATCTTCACGGGGTTGCCCTGCGCGATGAGCTCGATCATGCACGATGCCATCTTGATGAGCACGCCCTCGATGATGTCGCGCGAGTAGACGCACTGGTGCTCGGCCATGTGCTTGGCCAGGCCTCGGAGGGTGATCGTCTCCTTCTCTACGGCCTTCGGGTAATACTTGCCGTAACCGGGGTTGTTGGCGTTGATGTTCTTACGGATGTTGATTAGAAACTGCGGATTCTGTACCATAATTTTACCTTTCTTTTTTTTGATGGATGAATAGTTTTAGTTGACTCTCTCGTTCGCTTTTCGGGCGATTCTGCGGCATTTCAGAACGTTCTGGCTTTCATCCTGCTCCGCTTACGATTGAGGCCTCGTTTTTCGTGATTGGAAGGGTGCTCGCCTTACGATTGATTTGCAGTTGCAAAGGTACATAATTTGCATTGCGGTCTGCGAATCTGCAGCAAACAATTTTTTGTAAATGTTTTTATAGTGGTCATGAGTGTCAGCGGTCAAGAGTGTCATTAACGGTTTCGGGCGCAGAAATCCACCATATTAGATATAAATATATATATTTATATCTAATATGCACTTAAATCCTCCCTCCAATCCTAAAAACCTAAATGACCTTAATGACCAATGACCTTCATGACACACGTTTGGCGGTGTACTTTGAGTTTTCTTCGTCCTTGAATAGTTTAAGCATGCTGTTGCGGTATTCGGCAGGTGTGACACCCAGGGCGAACTTGAAGGCGCTGCTGAAGGCGTCTGCGCCAATAAAACCACATTCTTTGGCGAGAGGTTCGATTTTTTCATGCGGATGCTCAATGATGAGTCGTGCACCGTATTCAGCCCGTAGGGAGTTGATATAATCAAGCGTTCTGTCGGGATCCTTATAGCGTGGCACCAGATTGCAGAATGTCTCACGACTGACTCCCATAAACTTAATCAGGGCATCTTGGTCGAAAGCAGGATCCGTATAAGGTCTCTCCTTATTGATACGCGCATCCATCATCACAAAGAAGTTATGCTCCCCGTCCTTCTTAACCGACTGGGCCTCCTTTGTCTTCTTCAACTTGTACTTCAATATCTCCTCCTGTTCGTCGAGCGGCAGAGCCCCGTCGCCTACGATGGCACGGTAGTCGTCCAATGCCGTGAGAATGCGTCGGAGCTGCTCGTTTCGCTGACTTATAATCCTGTTATAACGTAGACTGTAGCATCCCATCACGATAAGTATTATCACGACGAGAATCAGTAACCCGATTATTAGGTTAGCATCTGCCAACGTGTATCCGTGGGCGAAGCAAATAATATTCTCTATCATATTAATTTAGTTTTTGATGTGAGTATTATATCATCGACGCAAAGATAAGAATAAAAATTCAATGATACAACAGAATAGATAAAATTTAAAGTTTTTTATACAAACCTTAAGCTAGTCACTGGCACCTGGGTATGGGTGCTAGTTCCCCAAAGATGAGAATAGAGAAACGGAAGTCAGTCGCGGCTTCCGTTTCTTCGTGTCTAGAATGCTAAATCATCAAAAAAGTGTTCACAAATTTGTGAATATGGAATATTGTTATTATCTTTGCACCCAAAATAGAGAATGAGAAATGATTGTAACATTCGAAGAAGACTATCTCAGGGAGCTCTATGAGGACGGGCAGGCTAGCGATAAGAAGCATCGCTTTCAGCCACAAATCATTAAAAAATACACTCATGTGGTAGACCTGATGATGGCAGAGGCAAACGTGATGGGCTTGACAAAATATGGCGGCCTACACTATGAGCATCTTCATGGAGACAAGGAGGGGCTCTCGTCGGTTAAAGTGAACGATCAGTATCGCATTGAGTTTCGCGAGATTATCGAAGGAGAAAAGACCATCGCAGAGATGGTAAGTTTAACAGAATTGTCGAACCATTATAAATAGGCATAATTATGATACACGTTGAGGGAAAAGACGACAGAATGGTTGCTAACAACTTGGAACCGCACTATCTGACACATCCGGGAGAGGTGATTAAGGATGAGCTGGAGTTTCGTGGCATCAGTCAGCGACGCCTGGCTAAGCTGATTGGCGTGCCTGCGAGTCAGTTGAATGAGGTCTTGAATGCTAAACGTCCTCTGAGTGCAGAGCTAGCGCTGCTTATCGGTCAGGCACTAGATATAGAGGCAGCCCCATTGCTTGCGCTGCAAATGAAGTACAATCTGCTATCGGCCAAGCGTGACAAGTCATTCTTGGAGCGATTGAAAGAGATTCCAAGAATCGCTGCCATATTTTGAAATGAGATCCCGGTAAGTAGTCATGGGCGACCACGTAAAACAGATGTTTGAAAGCGAACTCTGACTAACGGCGGGGCTTGTTTTTTTGCACTCATTGTGGATAACTTGGCGAGTTATCCACAATTTCATTTTATTAACCTTTCCGATGTATGTTGTTGCGGGATTTTTTATACCTTTGCACCGCTCATGACAATGGGCCTGTAAAATCCTTAATAAACGATCATTTTATTAAAACAGATGGACTACAAAGATATACTGACTGGAGTCGCTGAGAGACTTTCCAGTCTGAGGGGAGAACGGCTCTCTGCGGGTACGAAATACCGGTTGATGGGCATGGCGGCTGACATTGCGGAGGTGGCTGAGACGCTGTCGGCGGAGGTGCTGGAGCGTGTCAGGCATGAGGCCGTGCTGGATGTCGATGCGGACACCGACTTCGACCAGCTGGCCGAAGAGGTGCTGTCGTGGGAACTGACGGTGGCGGGTGACGACCTTCAGGAGCTGACGCTGCAGGTGAACAGTGCGCTGGGCAGCCTGAGCGAGGTGCTGGCCGAGATCAGCAGCCAGCTGGATCGCCGGCATAAGGACGAGGAGTATGCCCGTCTGTACGAACAGGAGAAGCGGCGCTACTTGAGCAGCGGAACGCCTCGGCGGGTGCGCCAGACTTTTGACGACTGGCTTTATGATGTGTGCAACGGATCGCCAAGCCTGGAGGACATCAATGACTTCGTGACAGAGAAGCAGGTACACATGTTTGAGAAGGGCGTGTTCAACAGCAAGGTGGAACATCTGCAGCGCGCGTCGCGCTACCCTGACGAATTCGACTTCAGTCTGCTGGACGATGACCACAAGCTGAAGAAGACAGTCCACAAGCACTATCATGAGTTGCGCAAACTGGTGGATTACTGCGACGGCTGTCTGGTGGTAAACCCTGCGAAGGTGGGTCGCCATTTCTATGCGAACCGCAAGGAGGAGAATGCCAAGAGCCATCGCAATGCCTTCCTGAAGTACATGCACAAGATCTCGCTGGCACAGGAACTATACCGGAAGTTGCAGGCAGCCCAGTCGAAAAGCGCGGACGGGGGTCTGCTGCCCGACGTGCTGGCTACCGGCCTGGCGATGAAGTACTGGCGCAGGTTGCAGCAGGCAGGCTTCGTCGACGAGCATTACCAGCTGTCGCCCACCACGACGCGCAAGCAGGCCATGTATATTGCCGATGTGTTCTCCGACAAGTTGCAGATGCGCTCGAAGTGGAAGCCGTTTCAGGAACTGTGGCACATCAACAATCTGGCGCAGGAGAAGTGGGAGATGCAGGAGACGGGCAAGTCGCCCTCACGTTCGGAAGAAATTGACGCGGTTTTCAGTGATTGATGTAACTCACTGAAAATCAGAACATATTACCCCTATATAGGCCCTATAATAGCCCCTATATAGGGGTTTTTTGTGTTTGTATGTTTGTACCTTTGCCGACGCAAACGAGCCTCAGTGGCAAGTCGGCAAAGTGATTTTTTGACTTATTGATACAAACAACAATGGAAACAAAGATCTTAAAGGTGGTACGCCAGGGCGAGGCCTTCAGCGTACAGTCGGCAAAGGCCGAAACAGGTAGTATCCAGAAGTGCAACATCGTATTGCGCGAACTGGGTGGTAAGTTCGAAAACGAGTATGTGTGCGCCATGCTGGGCAGTCTGGCGGCGTGCAGGTTCTACGAGGGCGATTTGGTTGTGGCCACGCTCCGTTTCTCTACGCACGAATATCAGGGGCAGACCTTCCAAGAGGTGCTGGCCACTGACATCGTGAAAATGAAATAACCAACCCCCTCGGGGGTCTTAATCCTGAGTTGAAGTGAGGAGGATGTTCCCGGGTAAATGCGCAAAGAGTCCAATCTTCTTCTCGCTAAAATCAACTCGAAAATTATGCAAACAACAATTTTAAGACAACAGACAATGACGTCGCTCGAAATTGCCGAGCTGACAGGTAAACAACACAATGACCTTATGAAGGCTATCAGAAAGATGGAGCCTGCATGGGAGAAAGTATCACAGGGCAAATTTGCCCAGTCATCCAGAATGGTCGTTCAGCCGAATGGAGGCGTGAGAGAATTTCCTTGTTACGTGCTGACCAAGACCGAATGCCTCTACATCGCCACGAAGTTCAACGACGAGGCGCGCGCCAAGCTGGTATTACGCTGGCAGGAACTGGAACTTCAGGAACAGCAGCGCCTGCAGCAACTGTGCCTGCCTGAACCGAAGAAGATCCTGGCACTGGCCGACGAGATCATCGGCGAGGGGCTGCGACTGCTGAACGCGCCTGCCGAGGACACGCTGACGGCGACGCAGGTGGCCAAGACGTTCAACATGACGGTGTGGGACTTCAACTGTGTGCTGCGCGACATGGGCATCCAGTATCGCCGCTACGGCCGTTGGAACATCTGCGACGACCTGGCCGACCGCAACCTCGTGCGCCAGCGCACCCATGTCTCTTATTCGCTGAAGGGCGAGAAGAAGGTGAAGGTCTACATGACGTGGACGCTCGACGGACTGCGATTCCTGAATTCCAAACTAGGCTATCCTAATTTCTAAGAAGTATGAGTGTACACATGATCTACAGAAAGGATGGCGGCGCAAAGTTCATGCGCCCCGTCCTCAACAGGGATGCTTATCTGGCGTTTCGCAACGGTGGCAGTCAGGTGGCTTTTCTCGGGCGGATCCGTCAGGGCGAGGAGACGCTGAAATCGCAGCTTGTGCAGATGAACTACTCGTGCCTGCCCAACGACGACGGCTCGCTGAAGGGATCGAAGAGAGCTTCGAGCTCAGTCGGGATGGATATCGACTTCGTGGCTCCCGAAGGGCTTTCACCGGAAGACAGGGCGGCATGGCTGAAGGAGCGTCTGGCTGGCGTGCCCGGACTGGTGATGGCCAAAAAGGATGAACTGGGACTGCTGATGCTGGAGCGTTCGGCCACGAAGGGCTACCACCTGGTGTTCCGCCGTCGCGAGGGCCTTTCCCAGGAAGACAACCTGCGCTGGGCGAGCGACCTGCTGGGCGTGAAGTATGACGACAAGGCGAAGGACATAACGCGGGTGTTCTTCACGACGACCGCCGACGAGCACGAACTGCTGTATCTTGACGATGCGCTGTTTGAGGTCAAGGCAGCCGACGAGATCTACCAGCCGGCAGCCGTCGAAAGTCCCCTCCGGGAAGAGCAGCCGGCATCAGAGCAGGACGATACACAGTCGGCCGCACTTACTTACAACGGCCTGCCTTACAAGGACATCATCGCCAAGTGGTGGGAAATGTACAACGAGGGGAAGGAGCCGGTTAAGAACAACCGCGACGTGCTGACCTTCGAGCTGGCCGTGAACCTGCGGCATATCTGTGGCTTCGACCGTGAACTGCTGGCTCGCATCATCCCTTGCTATGACAAGTTCCCCCAGTCGCAGAAGATGAAATGCATCGACTCGGCGCTGTCGGAGAAACGCACCCAGATGCCCAAGCGGTTGAAGGATGTGCTCTTCCAGGTGAGGCGCGACAGGCTGAACGATGAGGCGGCCGTCGATGCCGGCGATGACAAGGGGCTGGATGAGGCCGTTCAGGAGGATGACCGTTTCTACTACAACCGTCTGCCCAAGATGCCGCAGGGCATCAGGGATTCGATCGAGGCCGTCGGACCCTCGTTGTCGATGCCTGTGGTGACGGCCGTCTGTCCTGCCATCGGGGCACTGGCCACCGGGGTGCAGCTGGATATCCACGGCACGAAGAACTCGCTGAACCTGATCAGCTACATCGCCGGCGACTTTGCCAGCGGCAAGGGTGGTATCGACCCCGTGGTGGAGGCGTGGATGAGCGAGATCATGGCCCAGGACAAGATGTATCTGATACAAGAGGACGAGTGGCGAGCCAAGAAACGTGCGGCGAAAAACAAGAAGGATCAGCCCGAGGAGCCTAAGCTGCCCGTGCGCTTCCTGACGCTGAACAACACGGTGGCCAATCTGGCTGAACGGCTGGCCAATACCGACGGCAAGCACGCCTTCTCGTTCACCCCCGAAGCCGACACGGTGGCGCAGAAATGGAAGGCGGCGCTGAGTGACTTCTCCGTGATGCTGCGCCAAAGTTATGACGGTTCGAAGTATGACCGCGAGGCCAAGAGTGCCGATGCCGTCAACGTACATATCGATCATCTGCTTTGGAACGTCTCGATGTGCGGCACGCCGGATGCGCTCTATCGCGTAGTGAACAATTATACCGACGGTTTCCAGAGTCGTATCGCCGTAGCCCGCACGCCCGACAATACCTATGCGCCGCTGGAGGACAAGCCTCACGTGCTGACTGACCGTCAGGCAGAGCGTATCCGCCAGATTGCCCATCTGCTGATGCTGATGCAGGGCTCGGTGGAACTGCCGAAACTGGAGGCAAAGGGGCGCGAATGGCTGGAACAGGTGAGGCTGGCGACCATCAAGAGCGACGATAAGGTGCAGGCCAGACAGCGTTTCCGCATCTGTGTGACGGCCCAGCGTATGACCTGCTGCATCATGCTCTGCCGGGTGGCCGAGCAGCTGATCGCACGGCACGGCCTTAATGGGGCGGAGCATCAGTTGAAGTCGAAGCCCGACATCTGGAAGTCCATGCTCCTGAAGACTCAGGCACCGCAGCTGCTGGATGTGTTCGGCGTGATAGCCGACTACCTGATGGATACGGCACTGTTCTTCTTCCGCGACCGCATCGAGAGTGCCTTTAACAGCCGCGACTATGCCGGCGGTGGCGAACGCCAGCGTATGGGGAAGAACGACTCTATCTTTGCCCGGCTCGATGTGGAATTCGGCTTCGAGGGAGCCTTCCAGCACAGTGTCAGCGTGAAGGGTGCCGGCGTGTCGCGCAATCAGGTGCGCCAGATGCTGAAGAACTGGAAGAAGCAGGGGCTGATAGAGCAGACGGCAGCAGGCCGCTATCGGAAGATACAGGAGGAGGTGTGTCGTTAAGGTCATTGGTCATCAAGGTCATTAAGGATTCTGAACAATGGAAATCGAGAATACCCGTGAATGCTTCGTGGGGCTCTGGCTACGGCTGGAGCGCACGAGGCGCCTCCTCGGAGGACAGTATAAGCGGTTCTGTATCCGCAATGTGCTGAAGATGTGGTTTGGCAACGAGGCCACCGACGAGTTCATCTGGCAGGTGTGCCGCAATACCGTCGTCGGCGACGAGCAGCTTTGCGGACTGGATCAGTTGCCGCCGCCCGCGCTCTATCCTCGCAAGCATCGCGAACTGCTGCGAGCCGTCGTGGCGGTGGGGTTGGGCATCGGTCTGCGCAAGGTGCGTCTACACGATCTGGACGCAGCTTACAGCATCGCCTTCCCCCAAAGCACACCCCTCAATGTGAATAAGAAGAAAAGACACTAGAAAAATCTGTTTTGACGATTATTCCAGCAGCTGCAGGAATTCTTCTTCGCTCATGATGCGGATGCCGAGCTTTTCGGCCTTCTGGAGCTTCGAGGGCCCCATGTTCTCGCCGGCGAGGATGAAGGATGTCTTGCTGGAGATGCTGCCCACGTTCTTGCCGCCGTTCTGCTCGATGATGGCCTTGTACTCATCGCGGCTGTGACGGGCAAACACACCGCTGATGACGATGCTCTGTCCTGCGAGTTTGTCGGAGGCGGCAGCCGTCTGTTCCTCTGAGAGCTCCATCTGCAGCCCGTATTCCCTCAGGCGACGGATGATGTCCAGATTCTTCTCGTCGTGGAAGTAGGTGATGATGCTCTTGGCCATCACCTCGCCGATGCCTTCTATCTCCTGTAGTTCCTCGAGTCCTGCGTTCATCAGGGCGTCGATGTTCTTGAAATGGCGTGCCAGCAGCTTGGCCGAGGTCTCTCCCACGAAACGGATACCGAGGGCAAAGACCACCCGCTCGAAGGGCACCTGCTTCGAGGCGGCAATACCGTTGACAATCCTCTGGGCAGACTTCGTGCGCGAGCCGTCGCCGTTGATCTGCTGTACCTCGATCTGGTAGAGGTCGGCCACGTTCTTGATGAGTCCCTGACGGTAATAGTCGTCAACGGTCTCGGGGCCCAGCGAGTCGATGTTCATGGCCTTGCGGGCGATGAAGTGCTCGATGCGCCCCTTGATCTGTGGCGGACAGCCGGTGTCGTTCGGACAGTACCAGGCAGCCTCGCCCTCATATCTCACCAACGGGGTGCCGCACTCCGGGCAGCGCTTGATGAACGCGACGGGCTGGGCGACGATGGGGCGCTGGGCGATGTCGACACCCACAATCTTCGGGATGATCTCACCGCCTTTCTCCACGTAGACGTAGTCGCCGATATGCAGGTCGAACGAACGGATGAAGTCCTCGTTGTTCAGCGTGGCACGCTTGACAGTGGTGCCGGCCAACTGCACGGGATCCATATTCGCCACAGGGGTGACGGCTCCCGTACGGCCCACCTGATAGGTGACCTCATTCAGACGGGTACACACACGCTCGGCCTTGAACTTATAGGCGATGGCCCAGCGCGGGCTCTTGGCCGTGAAACCGAGTGAGCGCTGCTGGCGTAAGCTGTTTACCTTCAACACGATACCGTCGGTGGCTACAGGAAGGCTCTTGCGCGCCTTGTCCCAATAGTTGATGAAGTCGTAGATCTGCTGCAAGGTCTTCACCTTCTTCATGCCTTCGGATATCTTGAAGCCCCACTGACGGGCTATCTCCAGATTCTCGTAGTGACCTTCGGCCGGCAGTTGTTCGCCTAACAGATAATAGAGGTAGGCATCAAGCTGGCGCGAGGCGACGAGGCTCGACTTCTGGCTCTTCAGCGTACCGCTGGCGGCATTCCTCGGGTTGGCGAACAGCGGTTCCTCGGCTTCCTCGCGCTCCTTGTTCAGGCGCTCAAACACGGCCCAGGGCATCAGAATCTCGCCGCGTATCTCAAATTCCCGAGGGTAGGGGGGAGCGGCAAAGAGGTCGTTGCCCGCAGGCGGCGTCAGCACCAGGGGGATGCTGCGTATGGTCTTCACGTTGGCCGTCACATCGTCGCCATGCACACCGTCGCCACGGGTCACGGCTTGCGTCAGCCGTCCGTCAACGTAGGTCAGCGAGATCGAGAGTCCGTCGTACTTCATTTCACAGCACACCTCGAAATCCTCACCGGCGAGGCCCTTCTTCACGCTCTCGTACCAGTCGGCCACATCCTGCTCGTTGTAGGTGTTGGCCAAAGAGAGCATGGGGTACTTATGTTCTACCTGCCGGAACTCTGCGTTCAGGTCGCTGCCCACGCGCTGGGTGGGTGAGTTCTCGTCGGCCATCTCCGGATGCCTGGCTTCCAAGTCCTGCAGTTCGTGCATCATGAAGTCGAAGTCCTGGTCGCCGATGGTGGGCTGATTCAGCACGTAGTAACGGTAATTATGTTCGTGGAGCTCCTTGCGAAGCTGTTCGATACGCTTTATTTCATCCATAGTCGCTTGTTTTTGTTGGCAAAGGTAGCAATAAAAAATGGAGTAACAAAATGTTACCCCATTTATTTTCACCAATGGCCACCAGGACCGCCACCTCCAGGCATTCCGCCTCCGCCGCCCATCGAGCTGCCGACGGATGTACTTGCCGTCACGTCAGCACTTTGGGTGCCGCTGCCGATGGTGCAACCAGTGGTGAGATTGTAGAATGTGGTACCGCCGCTGAGTTCACATCCGGCTCTGAGGGTATAGCTGCTGCCGTCATCGAATGCAGGCGATGAGATCATCAGCGAGGAGCCGCTGTTGCTGCTTGGCGTCGTGTAGCCGAGGATGGCCGTTGTGCCGTCGAGCACGCCGATCGTGGTGCCCATCTGTACGCTGACAGCAATGCTGGCCTGTTTGGATGATGAGTCGATGGCTTGCATGCCGCCACCCACGGCCACCACCGTACCACCGTTGATATAGGCTTTATACTGCTCTGCCGCATCGAGTCCGCATTCCGGCTGACTGCCTCCCTCGGCAATCACCACACCGCCGTTGATGTAGAGGTTCTTGTTGGCGTCGATGGCATCGTTGTTGTAGCTGCGGGCATAGACATAGCCGCCCCCGATTGTCAGGTTGCCGGCTGAGTTGATGGCGTCGTCATAGCTGTAGCTCTCTACGGTGCCGGCTTCGATGACAATCTCGCCCTTGCTCTCGATACCCTCAGTACCGTCGCCCGTTCCTTCGATCCTTACCTGTGTCTGTCCGCCCTTGAAGGTCAGATTGCCATCGGCCTTGATGCCCTTGGGCGATACGCTGCCCTTGGAGTCTTTCTGGCGCTTGCCGGTGGTGATGATTCTTACCACACCGTCGTTGATGGTTATCTCACCGTCGCAGTTCAGACCCTTGCCGCCTGTGCCTGTGCTTTTGATATTCAGTTCGCCGCCGTTGATGTTGATGGCTACGTCGGCCTTGATGCCTGCACAGGCGCTGTAGTCCTGTTCGTCATCGTCGTATAGGTAGCTGCCGCTGGTGATGATGGTGGTGCGCCCGCCGTCGATGGTCACTTCTCCATCCGTCGAGATGCCCTTGTCGGCCGATCCTGTCACATTGATATTGATTACACCGCCAGTCACGATGACGGCATCATTGCCCCTGATGCCATTGCCTGATGAAGCATCCACGAAGATGTTGGCCTTCGGCATCGTACGAACGTAGTCATCGCTGCGGATGCCTGCCTTGCAGTTGGCCTTCACCTCCAGATAGCCGCTACCGCTGAATACGAGCTGGCCCTCTGAGAAGAAGCAACCCTTCATGTCTTCGTCTTCGGTCGCGTCGTTGTAGTTAGTACCGTCTTGGAGATGATTCGTCGATCCGTCGTTGAGCACAACGAAGGTGCGCTTCTTGCTTTGGTTGTTGATGGCAGCACCGTCGGGGTTGGTGATGCTGACGCCGTTGAGCACGATGGCCTGCTTCTTCTCTGAGTAGAGCTTGAAGAAACCGTTGCTGGTCTCGCCCGTCAGTACGTACTTGATCACTTCTTCCGAGGTGTTGTCTGCGATGACATCGTTGCCGTTGATCGTCACGATACCTGCATCGTCTCCACTGACCGAAGCCTGTCCGTCGGTGTTGAAGGTGATGGTGATGGTCTTGTCGAACGTGGTGTTCTCAATGTAATCGTCGTCATTGCTGTCGACGGTCACCGACTCTGCGATGGCATTCTTGTTGAGAGCGATGGTGAACGAATTGACATCTCCGTCGCTCGATACACCTGTCATCACGTCGTCAGCCGATGTTGTCGTCTGGCTGTTGTCGTCATTACTCTCTGTCGTTGTCGTACTGGTTGTCGACGAAGGGTTCGTGTTACCACCCAGCCATGTGTCTTCTGTTGAACAAGCTGCCATCAGGAACAGCAGCGTTGAGATCATCCAGAACTGATTCATCTTTTTCATCATGTTTAATTGTTTAATTGTTCAAATTCTGGGTGCAAAGTTATTGTAACTTATAGTTAAGGGCAAAATTATTCAGCGAATCGCCCATTATTTTCAGCGAATTTTCGTAATTCTGAGCTTCGCTCGAAGATACTCTGTTCGAAAAATCCCAAATAAATTTGTTTTTTTGCTCACTTAATCGTAACTTTGCGGCCGCTATGCAGATATTAGGTATTTTTCCGATCATGTGGCATGCCGTCAGACCGAGTAAGGTGGACGATATGCCAGCTGTCGTCAACTCCTTCTGGCTCCGCAAAGGCTATGAGGGGCTGACCTTCTTCGGCACCATTCTAGCGCCAGACCAGGCCGAGGCCGACCGTTTCAACAACGGCCCTTCGTTTATGAAGAACCATGAAATGATCCATCTGCGCCAGGCTCAGTCGTGTGACGATTCCTGGTTGCGTTTCTACCTATTATATATATGGTATTGGTTGCGCGCCCTGCCGATGAGCAGGAAACTCAAGCATGCAGGCTATCTGCTTAATCCCTTTGAGCTCGAGGCCTACGGGCGTATGTACGATTCGGGTTACCTTGCCCGTTGTAAGGATGGTGCGCATGAGTGGCGCCGCTATGCCAAGATGCCGCTAAAGGATCGTCTCAAACTCTATCAGAAGAAATCATAAACATAATACATATTATCTAAGATGAACAATAGAATTCAAGCTCATAGTGCCATCTTCCTGGCGAACACAATCTTCGGACTCGGCGTACCTGTTACTAAACTGCTGCTCGACCAGTGGGTCACTCCCATGGGCTATATGGCTTCGCGCTCGCTGGGGGCCTGCCTCGTGTTTTGGTTGATTTCAGCCTTTATGCCCCGTGAGCATGTCGAGGATCGTGACCTTCTCACTATCCTTCTGGGCGGACTGCTGGGCTTTGTCCTCTCTCAGACACTCACGGCCTGGGCGCTCGATTTTACCAGTCCCGTCTACTTTTCGCTTATCTCCACGCTTACCCCAGTGGCGGTGATGGTCTGTGCCTCTTTCACCATCGGTGAGCGAATCACCCCCATGAAGTTTTTCGGTGTTCTGCTTGGTATAGCAGGTGCTGTACTGATGGTGCTGATGAGTCAGAAGCTTGGCTCAGGTAAGAACGACCTTATCGGCATCTCGCTCGCCATCCTCAGTGTGCTAACGTGGGCTGTCTACCTGATTATCACCCGCAATGTGGCTACGAAGTACAGTCCCGTCACCCAGATGAAGTATGTCTTCCTGGTCTCGGCCGTTGTGACCGTTCCTTTGGCATTGCCAGAGCTTCCCCTTAACGCCCTCTATTCCTTTGCCTGTGATTGGCATGGTATCCTCGAGATGGCCTTCATCGTCCTCGGTGCTACGGTTCTCGGTTTTTTCCTGATTCCCTTTGCGATGAAGTACCTGCAGGCTACAACAGTCTCGATCTACACTAATCTCCAACCTGTCATCGCTTCCTTTGTGGCAATCATGTTAGGGCAGGATGTCCTGACGTGGGATAAGCCCGTCGCCGGTATCCTTGTGCTGCTCAGTGCATACATTGTGACGGTAGTGACAGCTAAGACGGATAAAGTATCAGAGAAGGCTTAGCTGATAGGTCAGAAAATAAAAAAGGGGCTCCGCTGAGCCCCGAACTTTGTTAACCTTAAATCTAATACTATGAAAAACACGATGCAAAGATAAGAACTATTTTCTAAACTTGCAAGCTTTTTCGGAATTTTTTTTGATTTTCGCGTTAAAAAATGTATAATTAGCCTATTTTAGGGTGAGAAAGTACCCTAATCTGTAATATTTGAATACAGTTAACGATGGATTGTTGCCACAAAGATTGCGTCGCTCGGCTGCTCCGAAAAGACGATGCAAGAGTCGGATAACGCTTAATACGACGGGTAGGTGGATACCGGAAACGAAGGTGAGCAGCCGGGAATAGCCTCGCAGATCGTCGCGGAACTGGTGGAGAGTACGCAGTCCTTCCTCGGTCTTGGCGACAAAGGCGGCATTACTCTCAAACGTGCAGAAGCCGAGCGGATTGTCGATATGGAGGATGGGAATCTTATGCTGGCGCAGCACCTTGCCGAAAAACACGTCTTCATAGCCATAATGCCGGAAACGCTCGTCGAAAGGGTGTTCACGCATGATGTCGCGCCGCACGAGGAGATTAGCGGTGTGGATGTGCTGATAGGGGGTCTTCTGCCGCTCTTCGGCTGTATGGCGAGGGGCTTCGGCTGTCTCGTATCGATAACGCAGGTTGCCCTTCAGATGCTCGGCAAAAGGACAGACAGTTATGCCGCCGTCGATGACAGTATCGCAGTCAGCATCGAGATAGTCAGCGAGAAACCGGTTGCTGATGACGGTCATATCGCTGTCGATGAAGAGCAGGTAGGGGTAGTGGGCCTCCTGTGCGAGGAAGTTACGGATAGCAGCGCGACCTGCATTCTGTGATCGTTTCAGATAGCGGCAGTTGGGTAGCAAGTCGATGGCGCTGTTGGTCTTCAGTGTCTCTTCAGAGGTGGAACCGTCGTCGGCCACGATAATTTCGTAGCTGATACCAGTAGCCTCAGCTTGGTGTCTGAGCGTATCGGCGAGTTCAAAACAGGGGTCGTTATACGTCGGAATGAGGATGGAAAGTGATCTAATAGCCATAATATCGGTACAAAAGTAAGCAATTATTGTGAAAAAAGCATTTTTTTCGTGTTTATTTTTTATTATTCCAATAAAATATAGTACCTTTGCACCCGCTTTTACGAGTTAAGAGCATGAAATTCAGTTAAAAATCAAAATTAAACAAAAAAATTATGGCAACAAAAATCAGATTGCAGCGCGGTGGTCGCAAAGGTTATGCTTTCTACAGCATCGTTATCGCCGACGCTCGTGCACCACGAGATGGTAGATTTACTGAGAAGATTGGTACTTACAATCCCAACACCAATCCAGCCACAGTAGACTTGAATTTCGACCGTGCGCTTTACTGGGTTGAGGTAGGTGCCCAGCCCACAGACACAGTACGCAACATCCTGAGCCGTGAGGGCGTTTACCTGATGAAGCACCTGAAAGGTGGCGTGAAGAAGGGCGCTTTCGATGAGGCTGCTGCCCAGAAGAAGTTTGACGCCTGGAAGGCTGACAAGCAGAATGGTCTGGCAAAGATCGCTGAGGCTGAGCAGAAGGCTAAGAAGGAGGCTGCTGCTAACGCACTGAAGGCAGAGAAGGCTGTTAACGAGGCCATCGCCAAGAAGGTAGCCGACAAGAAGGCTGCTGAAGCTGCTGCTAAGGCTGAGGCCGAGGCTGCAAAGGCCGCTGAGGCTGCTGCTGCAGAGGCTCCCGCCGAGGAGGCTGCTCCTGCTGAGGCATAAGGCTTCGGACAAGAGAAAAACAATTGAAGCCGGGTATCTGAAAAGGATATCCGGCTTTTTTAAAGACTGGCGCGATGCGAATACTGGAAATACCCTCATTCTTCACCCCTTATGGCGGGGAGTTCTGTCTGGAGCAGGCGAAGGCACTGCAACGGCAGGGGCACGAAGTGCTCATATTGAGCCACGTGCAGCTGGCCATTACGAAGGGACTGAAGGACTATCTGACACTGCCTTATGACATCTCAGTGTCGAAAAGGGAGGGCATCACTGTGTGGCAGACATTCCTGCGGGGCGTGCCGAAGGTGATCAGGTGGAACGTAGAGCATTGGGTGAAAGGTGTCAGACGGTTGTTTGATACTTATGTCGGTCTTTACGGCTATCCCGATCTTATTCATGCCCATTGCTGCAAATGGGCAGGTTATGCTGCCATGGAGATCAGCAGGAAATATGGTATCCCTTACGTGATTACGGAACATCTTTCGCTGATGAGTCTGACTGAGGAGTTTGGCCCTGCACCGAGCGAAGCGTGGCAGTTGCCGCTGTTGCGTGAAGCCTATCATGGGGCGGCCCTGGTGATTCCTGTCGCTGCAGAACTCGTGAAGGATACGGCCTGCTATTATGGAGATGATTATCGTTGGGAGTCGGTGTCGAATGTGGTGGATACTGACTATTACCACTATCAGTTGCGCCAGCCGCTTTCTAACGGAGCGTTTACGTTCTGTTGTGTGGCAGCCTATGATTATCGCAAGGGTTACGATGTGTTGGCAGATGCTTTCAAGACGGTGCGGGCTGAACGTCCTGACATTCGCCTGAAAATTGCAGGCACAGGGACTGACAGTCGCGTAGCCCGGAAGCTATTCGCGATGGACGGGGTGGAACTGTTGGGACATCAGGACAAATCGAAGATAAGGGAATTGCTCTATGAGAGCCATGCGCTAGTCTTACCGAGTCGCAGTGAGGTTCAGCCACTGGTGGTTCTCGAAGCGACGAGTACGGGTATTCCCGTAGTCGCTACGACAAGCGTGCCGCAGAATGAAAGACTTGAGGGTGCCTGCAGTATCGTGGCTACCGACGATGCGGATGCGCTGGCACAGGCCATGCTGGAGATGGTGGCACATTATAATCAGTATGATGGCGAGGCAATTGCCCGCCAGACACGGGCACTTGCTTCTCCCGAAGTGGTAGGCAAGAAACTAACGGAGCTTTTCGCGCAGGCGAAGGGCTAATCGCCAAAGGACATCATGAGACGTGACGGCTTTCACGACAGTGAAGGCTGGCGTAGGGCGTGCTCCCCAAAGCTCCCAGCATGCAAGTGCCTCATGGCGCAGGGCAGCATCGTGGGCACGGAAAGCGTGCATGAGGAGTGTGAAAGCACGTTGGGAGAAGAATCGCGTAACAGCCGGTCCTTTGATCTGATAACGTTCGGATAGTTCGTGGCTGAGCATGGTGACGCGACGGTCGAAACGGAATTGCTTACGTTCGTCGTGCGAAGAAGATACCGTCTCTTCACCTTGGCTGTAGTGAAGGGTCACATCGGGCAGATAGGCTATCTTGCCCTTCATGGCGAGGAAAAACGCTATCTGGAGATCTTCACAGCCCATCTCGGGATCACGGAATAGTGAAGTGTCAGCATGATAAGCTTCTAGAATGGTAGAGGCGCGGTAGAGCGAACTGCAGAGTTGGATGACTGGCATACGCGTCTGTGTGAGAATCGCCTCGAGCATGTCTTTACCCTCTGTGACAGGTTCTGGAAAGGGTTGCGGCATCGTATCTGTAGCGATGCCCGTCCGTTCGTTGTAGGAATGCCAGGCTGTATGCACAAGGGTAATCGCCGGGTCGGCTTCCATCAGGCTGACGGCCTTCTCCAGTTTCTGGTCGTCAACCCAGAAATCATCGCCTGCACAGTCAGCAATAAATTCACCACGACAGGCGAGCAGACAATCGTAATAATTGTTGATTATGCCCTTGTTGTGAGTATTGCAGTAGAGTCGTATCTGGGGATAACGGGCGGCATAGTCTTGGCAGATGGCAGGGGTATTGTCCGTCGAACAGTCTTCACCTACGACAATCTCGACTGGCTGATGGCATTTCTGACAGAGTATGGAGTCGAGGGCACGCGCGATGGTCTTCTCCTGATTATAGGTAATAACGATGACGGATATCATGGGAGAGACGGCGGTTAGCGTTCTTGGGGAAACAGTGGGATAATCCGCAACAGAAGTGCTCGGCCTTTACGGCTATTGCTCAGTCGACGGAACCAGGTATATTTCCGCGTATAATTGCGATCAGGCAGCGGGAAGAGTCCCTTTCGGCGCAGTTCCTCTACACGATGCTCCAGGTAAACACTCGATTTCGTCTGGCGGATGACGTTGTAGAGATAGTCCATCGTAAGCTGAGCAATGCGGCGTTGGAGTCCAGCCCGTTCTTCGGCAGGAAGGCGATCGGCTATCGTATGGAGACGAATGATGACACCTTTGCTGTCGTTAAGCCGACGGAGGCGTTGGCGAATATGACTGCCCGTAATGATGGAACCACTGCGATGACGGTAATGGTAAGCCTTTGCATCTGTGATACATACGCTTTCTGCGCGAAGCATCAGTTGAGGGGTGAATTCCTCGTCCTCGTGTAGAATGTCTGGTGTGAAACGCAGATCGCCAAGGATAGACCGGCGGAAAAGATAACCGCAGGCAGAACCATGTATATTCGTGTGGCGCATGAGCTCAGCACCGCTCTGTGGCTCCGAAGTGTTGATTTCCGTTGGAGCCCCAGGCTTGTCCGTCAGACAGAAGGTTACCATCTCATACTTGCCAAAGCGCACTTGGTCGAGACAATGCTCGTAGGGCGCATTAAGGAGCAGGTCGTCAGCATCGACAAACTGCAGGTATTCGCCCGTAGCCATGCGGATACCCGTATTACGGGCTACGCTTAAGCCTTGATGACGCTGGCGCAGGTAGAGGATATCGTCGGCATAGTCGGTGAGAACCGTTATAGGACTCTCGTCAGAGCCGTCGTCAACGACAATGATTTGCCGTTCAGAACTGCTCAATGAGAGTGCAAGGATACTGTCAAGACACTCGCGTAGCATCTTGACGGGCACCTCGTAATAGGCGATGATAAAACTCACCAATGGCTTCGGTTCCTGAAAGTTTTTCTCCATACGGGTGCAAAGATAGTGTTTTTATTTCGTATTTTGAAATATTTTGTGTAATTTTGCGTTTGAAATATGGAGATATGGCGAAAGAAACAGACGAAACATACAACCACGTCCTGAAATATACGGGTATTTTCGGAGGTGTACAGGGCCTGAACATTGGTATGGGTCTTGTGCGTACAAAACTTATTGCCCTGTTGCTCGGCCCCTCAGGTATGGGACTGGCTTCGCTCTTCAATACAACAGTGAATTTCGTATCGCAGTCAACTAATCTTGGCGTTTCCTTCAGTGCAGTGCGTCATATCTCTGCACTTTTCGATCAAGGTGACCAGGTGGCTCTTGAACACTTCGTGAAGGTGGTGAGAGGGTGGAGTGTGCTTACGGCGCTGTTGGGTATGCTCATTTGTATCCTCATCGGACCGCTGTTGAGCCAGACGACTTTTGCCTGGGGTAACCACAGCCTGCATTTCATGCTGTTGTCTCCAGCCGTGGGTATGCTAGCCATTACAGGTGGTGAGACGGCTATCTTGAAGGGTATGCGCAGACTTGGAGCACTGGCGCTGGTTCAGATCCTTTCGGTGGCTGCCGCATTGATAATCTCGGTTCCTGTGTATTTCTATTTCGGCGAGTCTGGTATCGTGCCCGTCATCGTACTGATGACACTGACTACGATGCTGCTCACTATCCGCCACTCGTTCCGGCTTATGCCCTTGCGGCTGTGGGGTTCCAGGGGGATTCTAGGGGAGGGAATGGAGATGGTGAGACTGGGTGTCGCATACACATTGGCTGCCGTTGTGGGCAGTGCATCGGAGATGTTGATCCGCTCTTATTTGAACGTGGTGGGCGATTTGGATATGCTGGGTCTCTACAACGCAGGCTACATGCTGACCATCACGTATGCGGGGATGGTGTTCTCGGCGATGGAGACTGACTATTTCCCACGACTCTCAGGAGTGCATCAGGATATAGCTGCCACGAATGATTGCGTAAACCGTCAGATGGAAGTGTCGTTGCTGTTGCTCTCGCCGATGCTGGCAGGCTTGATTATTGCGCTGCCGATCTTGATTCCCCTGTTGTTCAGTTCTAAATTTCTTCCCGTAGTGGAGATGGCTCAGGTAGCAGCGCTGGCGATGTATCTGAAGGTGTTGACAATGCCCGTAGCTTATATCACGTTGGCTCGCGGCTACTCGCTGAAATACCTGTTTTTGGAGACATCATACTATGTGGTCTTTGTACTGCTGTTCATTATCGGTTACGAGCATTGGGGACTCTATGGTACAGGTGTCGCTATCACACTGGCCCATCTGTTTGAATACCTGCTGATAAACGGCTATGCGTATATAAAATACGGTTACCGCTGTTCGGCAACCGTATTCCAGTATGCTGCTGTTCAGATAGTGCTTGGCCTGCTTGTGTTTGTATTGACCCTGAGTACCGAGGGAATCACCTATTGGTCGCTGGGGACTCTCTTGGTGACTTGCAGCTGTCTTTTCTCACTTCAGATTCTGCGCCGTAAGACGCATCTGTGGCAGGCACTGACAAGGCGCTTCCACAAGGGTTAGAAGCGGAAGTCGAGTTCTACGTCGACAAGGTTGTAGTTGTGCTTGCCATCAGCAAGATTCCTGTCGTTCACGTGAGAGTACTCAGCATGGATCTCCAGATTCTTTGTAAACTTGTAGTTCAGACCGCACTCTACCTGATTGACTGATGACGACCAGTTCTTCTGATTGCGATAGGTCTGGTAACGGGCCTTGCCGTAAAGCTTACCCTTGATAAGGGGCACGATACCGAATACATACCAACCATCGGCCTTGTTGCCATTCTCGTAATAGATCTCTCTCACGTTGTTACCGGGAGACTTGGCACCCCAACCCTGGCTGTGGATATATTCAGCACGGAAGGTATATTCATTCAAGTCGTACTCGGCAGAGAGGGCATAACGGTTCTTCTCTATGCTGCGGGTCTCGCCTGTAAGAGGATCCAGCATGCCACCACGCGAACCAGTCCATCCGAAGGCACCGATACGTACACCCTTGACGGGCATTACCCAGAGACCGGCAATAAAGTCCTTGCGATTATCCATATCCTTCTGGTTCACACCTTCACCATTGTAGACACCAACCTGATAGTGGAGGATACGACGGCCATTGGCATTGGGGAAAAGATCACCCGACACCTGGATACCGATATCACGACCACCGGAAGAACGCTCACCTGTACGGTCACCGAAGGCTGAGAGCTTGTTGATCACGTCGGCATAGCCGCGCCAGCCCTGCGTGATGGGGTGGGTGGGGTTTTCAAAAGTGAAGGCGCGTTTAAACTGACCGGCACGTACCTTGAATTCCGGATACCTGCGCCATTCTGCATAGAGGTCTACGAGCTGTACGGTAGGCTGTCCCGGACCTGTGGCATTGGTTCCCTGAATCTGGGCGCGCCAGTCGAAGTCGCCAATCTTTCCATCCAGAATGAAACGGGCCAGACGGAGGTTGAAGGTGTTGCTGTGCGAACCCTCTTTGTCTTCACCCTGATACTGCAACATGCCGTATCCACTGAACTTGATGTTCTTGACCCACTGCGGGAGTTCGATAAGCGGTTTCTTCTCCTGCTGGGTGTTCTGTACTTCCTGCTCTTCGGCAGATGCGTTGGCGCTGAATCCTAACATCAGCACAACGACTAACGATAATGATTTCTTTAACATCATACCAATCTGTTTTAGGTTATATGGGCACAAATATACGGAAAAAAAATGGAATGGCCAAATTTTTTCCGTAATATTTTACTTTTTGCGCTCAAGAAGCACTACATTCTCTACATGAGGCGTGTGTGGGAACATGTCCACAGGCTGTACAGCAACTACGCGATACTGTACGTCAAGGTCTTGAAGATCGCGTGCCTGAGTAGCAGGATTACAGCTAACGTAGACGATGCGTTCTGGGTCTGCCCGGAGGATGGTCTTCACCACATCAGGATGCATACCGGCACGTGGAGGGTCGGTAATAATCACATCGGGGCGCCCATGCTCGTTGATGAAGTCGTCTGTCAATATGTCCTTCATGTCACCTGCATAGAAGAGGGTGTTGGTGATGCCGTTGATTTCCGAGTTTACCTTAGCATCTTCGATGGCCTCGGGCACATACTCGATACCGATCACTTTCTGTGCCTGTCGCGCAACGAAGTTAGCGATAGTGCCGGTACCGGTATAGAGGTCATACACCAATGGGGCCTCACCCTGTCCCTTCAAAGTGAGAGGAGAACTGAATGCAAATTCGCGAGCCACAGAGTAGAGGTGGTAGGCCTGCTCGGTATTCGTCTGGTAGAAACTCTTCGGGCCAACCTTGAACTTCAGGTCTTCCATCGTCTCGTAGATATGGTCTTTCCCCTTGAACACCAGAATGTCCTGATCGCCAATGGTGTCGTTGCATTTCTGGTTGTCAAGGTAGAGTAAGGATGTGATCTGCTGGAACTTATCGGCAATGTGTTGAAGGAGTCCTAAAGCCTTCTGGCCGTTTTCGTCATCCCAATTTCCCTTCTCGTTGGACGGGGTCGGGGGGAGGCAGAACTGTACGATCACCATCCACTCACCAGTGTTCGAGTTGCGGATAATGACATCGCGGAGCAGTCCTGTTTGGGCTCTGAGATCGAAGAACGTGAAATCGTGGTCCATCGCATAGTCGTAGATCTCATTGCGGATTTGGTTGTGAAGGTCGTCCATCAGCCAGCATTTCTCGATGGGCAGGATCTTGTCGAAAGCACCCGTAATATGGAAGCCGATGGCCGGCACATCCTTGAGTGAAGTGCGAAGCGTGAAGTGTGAAGCATCTTCTGCCGCCTCTGAACTCCCTTCACTTTTGGAGGGGGCAGGGGGGAGACTCTCAATCTGTTCCTTCGTCAGATAACGCTTGTTAGCACAGCCGAAGTCGAGCTTGTTGCGGTATTCCTGTGTCTTCACACTACCCAGGATAGGCCGGAACTCTGGCAGCTCCACCTTGCCTATCCGATGCAGCTGGTCATACACCTGCTGTTGTTTGAACTTCAGCTGTTCCTCGTAAGGCAAATTCTGCCACTTGCAGCCGCCACATACACCGAAGTGCGTGCAGAATGGTATCGCGCGTACATTACTATATTCTATAAAGCGTACAACCTCACCCTCGGCAAAGGAGTGCTTCTTTCGACGGATCTGCACGTCACACACATCACCAGGCACACAGAAGGGTACAAATACCACCAAGTCATTCCAGTGGAACAGACATTTGCCTTCAGCTGCCACAGACTCTATACGAACGCTCTCAAGGAGCGGTAAAGGTTTCTTTGTTCTTGCCATCTTTTATATCTGTTTGGGCGACAAAGGTACAAAAATAATATTAAAAAACCGTGTTAATCCGTGTAATCCGTGCCAAAAAAATAAAAATGTCATATCTGCATTGCAATTTTTTAGCTATTTTATTTGGAAATTCGCTCAAATTGTGGTATCTTTGCGGAATTAAATAAAAAACAATTTATAATCATTACTATAAATAATAAATTTATGAGTCAAAAAAGAGTTTACCTCTTCGGTAACGGTAAGGCCGAAGGTAATGCAAAGATGCGTGAGGAACTTGGTGGTAAGGGTGCTAACCTTGCTGAGATGAACCTGATTGGTGTACCTGTTCCTCCAGGTTTTACAATCACTACTGATTGCTGTAACGAATATTATCAGGTAGGTCAGCAGAAGATCATGGAGTTGCTGAACGATGACGTGATGGCTGCTGTAAAGCACATTGAGACCCTGATGAACTCAAAGTTCGGCGACAAGGAGAACCCCCTGCTGGTTTCTGTTCGCTCAGGTGCTCGTGCCTCTATGCCTGGTATGATGGATACCATCCTGAACCTCGGTCTGAACGATGAGGTGGCTGAGGGTATGGTGAAGAAGACCAATAATCCTCACTTCGTATACGACAGCTATCGTCGTTTCGTACAGATGTACGGTGATGTGGTGCTCGAGATGAAGCCCGTCAACAAGACCGATATCGATCCGTTCGAGGAGATTATCGAGAAGGTAAAGGCTGAGCGTGGCGTGAAGCTCGATAAGGACCTGAGCGTCGACGAACTGAAGAAGCTGGTTCAGCTGTTCAAGGCTGCCATCAAGGAGCGCACTGGCAAGGACTTCCCCAACGATCCTATCGAGCAGCTCTGGGGCGCTATCTGCGCTGTGTTCCGTTCTTGGATGAACGAGCGCGCTATCCTCTATCGTAAGATGGAAGGTATCCCCGACGAGTGGGGTACAGCCGTATCAGTGATGGCTATGGTATTCGGTAACATGGGCGACACCTCTGCTACTGGTGTATGCTTCAGCCGTGACGCTGCCAACGGTGAGAACCTGTTCAACGGTGAGTATCTGGTTAATGCACAGGGTGAGGACGTTGTGGCTGGTATCCGTACGCCGCAGCAGATTACGAAGATCGGTTCTCAGCGCTGGGCTGAGCGCGCTGGTATCTCTGAGGAGGAGCGCGTTGCCAAGTATCCTTCTATGGAGGAGGCTATGCCTGAGATCTATGCAGAACTGAATGGTATCCAGGACAAGCTGGAGCACCACTATCACGATATGCAGGATATGGAGTTCACCGTACAGGAGGGCAAGCTCTGGTTCCTCCAGACTCGTAACGGTAAGCGCACAGGTGCCGCTATGGTGAAGATCGCTATCGACCTGCTCCACGAGGGTATGATCGACGAGAAGACCGCCATCATGCGCTGTGAGCCTCAGAAGCTCGACGAGCTGCTGCACCCCGTATTCGACAAGAAGGCGCTGGCTTCTGCCAAGGTGATTGCTCAGGGTCTGCCTGCATCTCCCGGTGCTGCCTGTGGTCAGATTGTGTTCCACGCTGACGATGCCAAGGCCTGGCACGAGGATGGACACAAGGTAGTGCTCGTTCGTATCGAGACTTCTCCTGAGGACCTTGCTGGTATGGCTGCTGCCGAGGGTATCCTGACTGCTCGTGGTGGTATGACCTCTCACGCTGCCGTGGTGGCTCGTGGTATGGGTAAGTGCTGCGTATCGGGTGTTGGTGCTCTGAACGTAAGCTATAAGGACAAGACTGTCGAGATCGACGGCGTTACATATAAGGAGGGTGACTATATCTCTCTGAATGGTTCTACAGGTCAGGTCTATGCTGGTGAGGTTCCCACGAAGGCTGCTGAGCTCTCTGGCGACTTCAAGGAACTGATGGACCTCTGCGACAAGTACACCAAGCTGCAGGTTCGCACCAATGCTGATACACCTCGTGACGCTCAGCTCGCTCGCGAGTTCGGTGCCAAGGGTATCGGTCTGACTCGTACTGAGCACATGTTCTTCGAGGACAAGAAGATCATCGCCATGCGTGAGATGATCCTCGCCGACAGCGTTGCCGGACGTGAGAAGGCTCTTGCTAAGCTGCTGCCTTACCAGAAGGCCGACTTCAAGGGTATCCTCGAGGCTATGGACGGTCTGCCCGTGAACATCCGTCTGCTCGATCCTCCTCTCCACGAGTTCGTTCCCCACGATCTGGCTGGTCAGGAGACGATGGCTAAGGAGATGGGCGTGAGCGTTGAGGACATCAAGCGTCGTGTAGACTCTCTCGCTGAGAACAACCCGATGCTGGGTCACCGTGGTTGCCGTCTGGGTATCACCTTCCCCGAGATTACCGCTATGCAGACCAAGGCTATCCTGGGTGCTGCCTGTGAGCTGAAGAAAGAGGGTAAGAACCCGATGCCGGAGATCATGGTTCCGCTGATTGGTACGATGTACGAGCTGAAGCAGCAGAAGGAGGTCATCCAGTATGCCGCTAAGGAGGTATTCCAGGAGTATGGCATCGAGGTTGAGTTCGAGATCGGTACGATGATCGAGATTCCTCGTGCTGCTCTGACTGCCGACCGTATCGCTGAGGAGGCTCAGTACTTCTCATTCGGTACCAACGACCTGACTCAGATGACCTTCGGTTACAGCCGCGACGATATCGCTTCGTTCCTGCCTGTATACCTCGACAAGAAGATCCTGAAGGTAGACCCGTTCCAGGTGCTCGACCAGAAGGGTGTTGGCCGTCTCATCAAGTTCGCTGTGAAGGAAGGTCGTGAGGTACGTCCTGACCTGCGTTGCGGTATCTGTGGTGAGCATGGTGGCGAGCCCAGCTCTGTTAAGTTCTGCGCTAAGATCGGCATGAACTATGCTAGCTGCTCTCCTTTCCGTGTGCCCATCGCACGCCTCGCCGCCGCACAGGCTGCCGTTGAGGAGTAATAAAAGAAATGAGTCCTGCCAATCGGCAGGACTTATCCTCATAAATAATCCCTCGCTCATTAGCGGGGGATTATTATTTGTGTCTTATCTAATATTGTCTGAGGGCTGCTATGAGCTCTGAGTTCTCTGTCTTTGTGCCGATCGTGATGCGTAGGCAGTTCTGACAGAGTTGTACGCGATGGCGGTTGCGGACGATGATGCCTTTATCTACCAGATAGTTGTAGATCTTCGTGGCGTCAGTCATCTTTGCAAGGAAGAAGTTGGCATCCGTGGGATACACCTTCTCGCAGATGGGAAGCATCGAGAATGCATCCATCATGCGTGCGCGCTCCTGTAACAGGATCTTCACCCAGTTGTCCACTTCGAAGGGATCCTTCAGGGCTTCCAGTGCCTGTTGCTGAGTGAGCAGGTTCACGTTGTAGGGGTATTTCACCTTATTAAATATATGGATGATTTCTTCAGAGGCAAAAGCCATACCTAGTCGGATGGCTGCACAGCCCCACGCCTTCGACATCGTGTTGAGCACAATGAGGTTGGGATATTTTGACAGCTCTGAGCGTAGTGTCTTCTGCGAGGAGAAATCACTGTATGCCTCATCGACAATTACCAGACCCTCGAAACCTTCTATCACCTTGATGACCTCTTCACGCTTCAGACAGTTTCCCGTCGGATTGTTCGGTGTACAGATCCAAATGATTTTCGTATGGGCATCGGTGGCTGCCAGTAACTGTTCAGCAGCTATCTGGTAGTTCTCGTCAAGCAATACAGGGCGGTACTCAACAGCATTGATGTCGGCACAGACCTTATACATGCCGTAGGTAGGCTCGATGGCCACGACATTATCCACACCAGGCTCACAGAAACAGCGGTAGGGCAGGTCGATAGCCTCGTCACTGCCATTACCGAGGAAGATGTTCTCTGCGGGCACACCTTTCACCTTCGAAATGGCTGCCTTCAGTTCCAGCTGCAAGGGGTCTGGGTAACGGTTGAAAGGCTGGTTGTATGGGTTCTCGTTTGCATCGAGAAACACCCGTGCCTCTCTGCCGGCATATTCATTCCTTGCGGAAGAATAAGGTGCCAGTGACCAGATATTGGTTCTTGTCAGTTCTTCTAACGACTTCATAATTCTTCACTCTTGATTCTTCACTTTCGCCACGCGTACGGCCATGGCATTCTTATGGGCATCCAACTGCTCAGCAGCAGCCATCAGTTCTACAGCTCGTCCGATGCTATGGATGCCATCTGCCGTGAGGTGCTGGAAGGTCACCTTCCGACAATAGCTGTCAAGGTTCACGCCGCTGTAGGCGGTTGCATAGCCATGTGTAGGCAGGGTATGATTCGTACCACTGGCATAGTCACCGGCACTCTCACAGGCATATTCACCAAGGAACACACTGCCGGCATTCACAACCTTTGCAGCCAGCTTCTCGTAGTCGGATGTCTGGATAATCAGATGCTCCGGGGCATAGGCATTCGAGAGGTCGATAGCTTCCTGTTTATCGTGGACGAGCACAAAACAACTGTTCTCCAGGGCCTTAGTGGCCATTTCCTTACGCGGCAGCAGTTCCAGCTGACGGTTTGTCTCTGCCTGAACATCGAGAATCACCTGTTCAGAGGTAGTAATGAAGAACACCTGCGAGTCGACGCCGTGTTCGGCCTGAGACAGCAGATCGGCTGCAATAAACTCGATATTGGCTTTCTCATCTGCTATCACGCAGACCTCCGAAGGTCCTGCGGGCATGTCGATGGCTACGTCGTGCAGACTCACCTGCTGTTTGGCTGCCATCACATACTGGTTGCCAGGACCGAATATCTTATAGACCTTAGGTATGCTTTCTGTACCGTAAGCCATTGCTCCGATAGCCTGAACGCCACCAGCCTTGAATATCTTGCTGACACCGGCTATCCTAGCAGCTACCAAAATCGCAGGATTCACCTTTCCCTGACGATTGGGAGGCGTACAGAGCACAATCTCCGAACAACCGGCAATCTTTGCTGGGGTGGCGAGCATCAGCACCGTGGAGAAGAGGGGAGCTGTTCCGCCAGGGATATAGAGACCTACCTTCTCGATGGCGACACTCTTCTGCCAACAGACCACGCCGGGCTGTGTCTCCACCTTCTTTGTCCTGAACTTCTGAGCTTCATGGAAGGTGTGGATGTTATAGTGTGCTAGCTGGATGGCTGCCTTCAGTTCTGCACTGACGAGCTTCTCAGCCTCGTCCATCTCCTCTTGAGTCACTGCAAGCGTAGGCAGGTCCACATGGTCGAACTTCAGTTCATAGCCTTTCACAGCATCGTCACCGCGTTTCTTGATATCAGCCAGTACCGATGCTACCGTGTCATTCAGCTTCGAGATGTCCAGATGCGGGCGCTCCACCAACTTCTGCCATTCACTTCTTTCAGGATATCTTACAATGTTCATACAATATACTCTGTGTCTCTGTATCTCAGTGTCGATTATAGAATCATTTTCTCAATGGGAGTAACCAGGATACCCTGGGCGCCCATCTCCTTCAGTTTACCGATAATTTCCCAGAACTGCTTCTGGTCGAGTACCGTATGCACAGAACACCATTCATCGTCGGCCAGAGGGATGATGGTAGGACTCTTCAAGCCCGGCAGTACGTCGATGATCTCCTGCAGACGGGCCTTGGGGGCATTCATGCGCACATATTTCTTGTCCTCTGCATCCTTCACCGCCTTGAAACGGAAGAGCATCTGCTCCAGAATGGCACGCTTCTCGGCTGAGAGATGCTTGTTGCCGATGAGCAGGGCCTCGCTCTGCATCACCACTTCCACCTCATGCAGGTTATTGCTTACGAGGGTAGAGCCGCTGCTGACGATATCGAAGATGCCGTCTGCCAGTCCGATGCCCGGGCTGATCTCCACTGAACCTGTGATGACATGAATCTCGGCCTCGATGCCGTTCTTGTCGAGAAACTGCTTCAGAATGCCAGGGTAGGAGGTGGCTATCTTCTTGCCGTTGAACCACTCCACGCCTTTGTAATCTATTTCTTTGGGAATGGCGAGCGACAGACGGCACTTGGAGAAACCGAGTCTCGATACGACATCGGCATCCTCGCCATGCATTCCCGAGTCTTCCGACTCGCCTACCCGTAGCCTTTCCACGAACTCGTTCTCACCAACCACACCGATGTCAGCCACACCACTGGCCACACTCTGCGGGATATCATCATCACGGAGGTAAAGCACCTCCAGAGGGAAATTGGACGACTGAACTAAAAGTGTACGCTTCGATGCGCTAACCTTGATATCTGCTTCTGCCAGCAGATTCATCGTGTCATCAAAGAGTCGTCCTTTAGATTGTACTGCAATACGTAACATATCGTTAAAGTCTATCTATCATTTAAATCGCGTGCAAAATTACAAAAAAACTATGAAATCTTTATAGTCCATGATAGAAAATTATTACCTTTGCACCGATTTTGATGCATATTCTTGACATAGTGCAACGGTTTTTGTATATTTTTGCAGTAATAGGACTGGTTTTGCAGTGGTCTTCCTGTTCCTCCAAACAGGAACGGGTCGTCACACCCTATGGTTCCGTACTCGACTCTGTATCTGTGTCCGAGGACTTCGATCTGGCGGATATCCAGACCAATGGGGAACTGATTATGGGGACCTTCAGCGGACCAGAAACCTATTACGACTATCATGGCAAGCAACTGGGCACGCAGTACATGATCTGCCAGCGCTTTGCCGACTCGCTGGGTGTTCGTCTTCGTGTGGATGTGTGTCGTGACAGTGCTGAACTGAAGCGTAAACTCAAGGAGGGAGAGATTGATATGGCTGCCTGGCAGACACCAGGTCAGATTGAGGTAGGGGAGCAGAAGCCCGAACTGGCAGAGGAACTGAAGACCTGGTATCGCCCCTCACTGATAGAGCTTGTGAAGAACGAGGAGACCGCCTTGCTCACCACGAAGAAGGTGCGTCGCCGTATCTTCTCGCCGATGCTCGACAGGAAGGGTGGTATCATCTCCCATTACGACGGCTATTTCCAGACCTACAGCCGTGATGTCCGTTGGGACTGGCGCCTGATGGCTGCCCAGTGCTATCAGGAATCCACCTTCGACCCGCAGGCAGTTTCCTTTGCTGGTGCCAAGGGCCTTATGCAGATCATGCCGGGTACTGCCGACCACCTCGGGGTATCCCGCAGCAAACTCTATGACCCGGAGACCAATATCGCTGCCGCCGCCAAACTTATCAAGGAACTGCAACAGGCTTTCTCGGATATCGGTGACAACTATGAGCGCACCAACTTCGTGCTGGCCAGTTATAATGGCGGCTCCTTCCATATCCGTGATGCCATGGCCCTTGCCAAGCGTGACGGTCGTAATCCCCATCGATGGGCAGAGGTCGCACCCTATGTGTTGAAACTCGCCACACCCCAATACTACAATGATCCCATCGTGAAGTATGGTTACATGCGAGGCTCAGAGACCGTCGATTATGTCCGTAAGATCCGTGAACGTCATGCCGGCTATCAAGGCGTCAAGTCACCTCACATGGGTTTCCATCCTTCACAGCCCCGCAGGGGCGACCATCGTAAGAACAAGTACGACCTGAAAAACGAGCATAGCGTCAAATAGCTATAACCCGGTTCCACTTCTTGATTTGCGTGAGTCTGTTCCTGATGAAATAGAATACTATGCACGGGGCAACAAAACCGATGATGCTACCCACGCAGACATCCGACAGGAAATGTTGCGAAAGATAGACACGCGAGTATCCGCCAAGTGCTGCAATGACCAATAGCGACAACATCAGCAGATTCATCATGATCCATTTCCTGCGGTTATTCTCTATATGCTGATGTTTGTAGTGGTAGGCTAGAATTAGCGCACAGCAGGTACAGAATACGAAGAATGTAGAGGCATGTCCGGATGGGAAGGAATTACTGTGGTGCATGTCTACGCCTTGCACCAGAGGGAGCATCGCATTGCCGTAGTGCTCGAACGCACTGACAGGACGGTCGAAACTGAATATGTGTTTCAATATCTGCAGTATCGCACCTCCTGACAGTTCCGACATGGCGAAGAAGATGGTCATCTCTATCTTCTTCCACAATATAGGCAGCAGTGCCAACACATACAAAGGCCACTCCGCCAACATGGAGTAATACTTGAAGAAGGTATCTTCAAGGTCTGTATGCCAAGAGTTTAACAACAGATGCAGTTCTAGTTTCGGATATACATATAGTAGACCGAAGACAATTGTCAGCAAGATTGAATAGGCAATGCCGTAAGTAGATAGTATTTTCTTCATTTTTTTGATTTCTGCTGCAAAATTACAATAATATTTGGAATAATAAGCATTTTTTCGTAACTTTGTGGACGAAATGGTATATTTTTAAACTAAACTGTTATGGATTTCATTGAATTAGCAAGAAGCAGATACTCCTGCAAGAAGTTTGACTCGCGTCAGATCAGTAAGGAACAACTCGACAGCATCCTGGAGGCAGGGCGTCTGGCTCCTACGGCCAAGAACCTGCAGGAGCAGCACGTCTATGTGGTACAGTCGGCTGATGCACTGGCCAAGGTCGATGCACTCACACCCTGCCGCTATGGAGCCCCCACTATGCTCATCGTGGCGTTCGACAAGAACAACGTGTTTACTTATCCCGGACAGAAGTACGACTCAGGCATTGAGGATGCCACCATCGTGACCACTCACATGATGCTTTGTGCGAAGAGTGTAGGGGTGGATAGCTGTTGGGTGAACTTCTTCGATCCCGACAAGATGGCCGAAGCATTCCAGTTGCCTGCCAACGAAGAGATTCTGACCTGTCTCGCCCTCGGTTTCCCGGCAGAAGGTACAGGGCCGCTTGCCAATCACAACAGCCGCAAGCCTATTGAGGAGACGGTGACTTATCTATAATTGACTGCATATGACATAGATTCTGGATTAGGCTTACTGTGTCGATGTATCTTATTTATTTGTATGTTGTTTCAATTTCAATTAAAAGTTTTTTCTGGCAAATTGTTGTTGTATTTCGGGAAAACTTTGTACTTTTGCAACAGCTAATTTAAAAATAGGCAATTATATGAAACGAATCTTAGTGACAGGTGGAGCTGGATTTATAGGCTCTCATCTATGTGAAAGACTGGTGAATGAGGGGCACGACGTGATCTGTCTCGACAACTTTTACAGCGGCTCGAAGGAGAACGTGTGGCACCTGATCGGTAAGCCGAATTTCGAAGTGGTGCGCCACGATGTGGTTAATCCTTATTGGGCTGAGGTGGATGAGATCTATAATCTGGCATGTCCGGCCTCACCTATATATTATCAGACAGACCCGATACAGACGACCAAGACCAGTGTGTTCGGTGCCTACCACATGTTAGGTCTGGCCCGACGGACGAAGGCGAAGATCCTGCAGTCGTCGACTAGTGAGGTGTATGGTGATCCGAATGTACATCCACAGCCGGAGTCGTATTGGGGCAACGTGAATCCGATTGGTCTGCGTTCATGTTACGATGAGGGTAAACGTTGTGCCGAGACGCTGTTTTTTGATTATCATAGACTGCATAAAGTGCGCATCAAGGTTATCCGCATCTTCAATACCTACGGTCCGCGTATGGCTATCAGTGACGGTCGTGTGGTGTCGAATTTCGTGGTACAGGCCCTGCGTGGTGAGGATATCACCATCTACGGTGACGGTCAGCAGACGCGCTCATTCCAGTATGTCAGCGATCTTATCGAGGGAATGCTGCGCGTGATGGCAACGGGTGATGACTTCACGGGGCCTGTTAACCTGGGCAACCCTGGTGAGTTTACCATGCTGGAACTGGCCGAGAAGGTGATTAAGAAGATTGGCGGCAAGAGCAAGATCGTGTTCCGTCCGCTTCCTTCTGACGATCCGAAGATGCGTCGGCCTGACATCACGGTGGCAAAGCAGAAGCTAGACTGGGAGCCGAAGGTATCGCTCGATGAAGGCTTGGACCATATCATTGAATATTTTAGGCAAAAAGTGTAAAAAACTGCTGATATTTCAATTATTGTCTAAAAAATTTGTTTCTTTTCACAGATATTATTAATTTTGCACCGCATGATTAATATGAGGTCCATATTTGGTGCGGTCCTGGCCATAGTGATGGGATGGGGGCTCGGAAGTTGCGGAAGTAAGCAACAGCCTAAGTCGTATGTGTCGGTTCTGACGAGCGACGATAGCATGATTATCCAGATGGGCCAGTGGGACTTGATCAAGTATCATAGCGACAAATTGGGCTTGGATATTAATTATCCGTCATTCCTTTTGCATCAGGAACTGCCAAGCGAGACCAGTCAGGAAATCTTTATAAAGGACGATATCTCCCTCTCAGTCATCGTTGACTCTCTAACGGGCATGAACTATAGTGCCGGTCAGCAGATGATAGGTATGGGTGCCGATCTGGTGGAGGTAGGTGACAATTACAGCATCCTGACGGGTGCCGATGAGCATTGGGATTATTATGGCAAGGTGATTGATGATGACACCATCCGCATCGTGACGGTGATGCTGCGATACAATCCGAAGCATGAGGAGGCGGTGGAGCCGCTTCGGGAATGGGTGAATCTGTATAACGTCAAATAAAATAAATCCTCGGCGGGAAGGCCGAGGATTTATTTTGTTACTTAGGTTGAACGGGTATTTTGTCCACGCGCTTCTGATGGCGACCGCCTTCGAAGGTTGCGGTAAAGAACTCGTCCATGATCTTACGGGCCATGTTGTTGTCGATAAATCGGCCTGGCATCACGAGCACGTTGGCATCGTTGTGCTGGCGGATGAGATGGGCAATCTCAGGAATCCAGCACAAGCCGGCACGCACCTGCTGGTGCTTGTTCAGCGTGATGCTGATACCCTCACCACTGCCACAGATGGCAATACCGGGATAAACCTCACCGCTCTCGATGCCCTCAGCGAGTGCATGACCGAAGTCGGGATAATCGACACTGGCGTCGCTCCAGGTACCATAGTCCTTGTAGGGATAACCCTTCTCCTCTAGATACTGGAGCACGAACTTCTTAAGTGCGAAGCCTGCGTGGTCGCAAGCTACTCCAACTGTTTTTACTTCCATTAGGCAAGGAGCTTTTTAACCTGTTTGTAAACATTCTCACCGGTGAAGCCGAGCTTCTCGTCAAGCACCTTGTAAGGAGCAGAGAAACCGAAGCTCTGGAGACCCCAAACGGTACCGTCGGCACCTACCAGACCCTCGAGGTTCACAGGCAGACCAGCGGTCAGACCGAACTTCTTCTTACCTGCAGGCAGCACGCTCTGCTGATACTCCTTCGGCTGGCTGCGGAACAGACCCTCGGAAGGAACGCTCACGATGCGCACCTTGACACCATCCTCGCGGAGCAGCTTGGCACCAGCCTCGAGGGTAGAAACCTCTGAGCCAGAAGCCAGCAGAATCACGTCGTAGTTCTCATCGGAACCAGCTACAACGTAAGCACCCTTAGTGGCCTGATTGTAGTCGTTGCCCTCTGGCAGCATCTCGATGTTCTGACGAGAGAAGATGAGTGCGGTAGGTGTATCGATGTTCTCCATAGCCATGCGCCAGCAGACAGTGGTCTCCTCAGCATCGGCAGGACGAACAACGAGTACAGAGTTCTTGCCGTGGTGGTTCTTCAGCTTCTCCATCAAGCGGATTTGTGCCTCCTGCTCAACAGGCTCGTGGGTAGGACCATCCTCACCTACACGGAAGGCGTCGTGGGTCCAGATGAACTTCACGGGCAGTTCCATCAGGGCAGCCATACGTACGGCAGGCTTCATGTAGTCAGAGAATACGAAGAAGGTACCGCAAGCAGGGATTACACCACCGTGCAGAGCCATACCGATGCAGCAGCAAGCCATGGTGAGCTCAGCCACACCAGCCTCGAAGAATGCACCGCTGAAGTCGCCACGAACGAGGTCGTGAGTCTTCTTCAGGAAGCCGTTTGTATTATCAGAGTTAGACAGGTCGGCAGATGCGCAGATCATGTTGGGCACCTGCTCAGCGAGCTGACCGAGCACAGCAGCAGAAGCACTACGAGTAGCGCTGCCAGCCTTCTGCTCAACCTTGCTCCAGTCGATCTTCGGAGCCTTGCCACTGAACCACTCCTCGAGCTGGGCAGCCTTCTCAGGATTAGCCTTTGCCCACTCAGCCTTAGCGGCATAGCGCTCAGCGCAGATCTTCTTCAGTTCCTCAGCACGCTTTGCATACATCTCCTGAACTTCGGGGAAGATCTGGAACGGATTCTCAGGATCAGCACCCAGGTTCTTCATCGTGTTGATGTAAGCGTCACCACCGAGAGGAGCACCGTGAGTAGCGCAGTTGCTCTCGTAAGAAGAGTTGTCGGCCTTGCGGGCGCCCTTACCCATCACGCAGTGACCGATGATCAGTGAAGGACGCTCCTTCTCAGCCTGAGCTTTCTTGATGGCCTCACGGATCTGATCAACGTTGTTACCGTCAATCTTCTGTACGTACCAGCCCCATGCCTCGTACTTCTTGGCAGTGTCCTCGCTGGTCACCACCTCAGTCTTTGTAGACAGCTGGATATCGTTGGCGTCGTAGAACATGATGAGGTTGTCGAGTCCGAGGTTACCGGCGATACGGCCAGCACCCTGAGAGATTTCCTCCTGCACGCCACCATCAGAGATGTATGCATAGATGGTCTGGTTCATCACGTCGCCCAGACGAGCCTTCAGGAACTTGGCGGCGATGGCAGCACCTACAGCAAAGCAGTGACCCTGTCCGAGAGGACCAGAAGTGTTCTCGATGCCGCGTGCAATCTCGCGCTCGGGGTGACCGGGAGTCACTGAACCCCACTGACGCAGGTTCTTCAGATCCTCGAGTGTGTATTTGCCAATCAGGGCGAGTTGGCTGTAGAGCATCGGTGCCATGTGACCAGGATCAAGGAAGAAACGGTCGCGACCCTCCCATGCGGGATTCTCGGGGTCATACACCAGGAACTCACTGTACAGCGTGTTGATGAAATCAGCACCACCCATAGCACCGCCGGGGTGACCCGACTTTGCCTTTTCAACCATTGAGGCAGCGAGAATACGGATGTTGTCCGCTGCCATGTTCATAACTTTGTTGTCGTTCATAATTAGTTAAATTATAAATGTGTAATGTTTAATTGATGTTCAAAACCACGATCGACTTGGCCGGCACCTTTACCGTCACCACGCCTTTCTTCACCTGTGCGTCCTTATACGCCTTCGGAGCAACCACGTTCGGATGCTGGAAGTCGTTGTAATCATCGACCTTCTTTGAGGTGAGGATGCGGCCACTGACGCTCTTGGCATTGAAACCGTCGATCTGGAAGTCGATCGTCTGGTCCTTGTCGAGGCTCACGTTTGTCACGGCGAGCACGATCGAGCCGTCCTGAGTCTTCGCAGCCGAGGCAGAGAGCATCGGACAGGGACGATAGCCTTCGTCGAGGGCCTTCTTCTTCTCCTTGTAATAGCCCCTGCTGACAGCCATCACCTCGCTCTCGAGGTCGAGTGGGAGATAGGTGGCTTCCTGGAACGGGGTGTACATCTCGAACACATGGTAGGTCGGGGTGAGCACCATGTGGCCTGTGCCTTCCTGGTCGGTGAGGATCATCGACTGCAGCACGTTGACGATCTGTGCGATGTTGGCCATCTTCACACGATCGGTGTACTTATGGAACACATTGAGGCTCAGTGCAGCCACGAAGGCATCGCGGAGCGCATTCTGCTGATACAGGTGACCGGCGATCGTGCCAGGCTCCTCGTCCCACCAGGTGCCCCATTCATCCACGAGCAGACCCACTTTACCCTCGGGATCCTTCTCGTCCATGATGGCCTTGTGCTTCTTGATCACTTCCTCAATCTCCAAGCACTTGCCAAGCGCCCAGTAATACTGGTCGTTGTTGAAGCTGGTGGCAGAACCCTTAGGACCTTCCCAACCCGAACAGGTATAATAATGTAAGGATACACCCTGCATGCGAGGACCGATCTTGTCCATCAGCACCTCGGTCCAGTTGTAGTCGTAGTCACTGGCACCAGAGGCAATGCGGTAGAGCCTGTTGCCTGTGTAGTCGCGCAGATAGGTGTTGAACTTGCGGAACTCATCAGAGTAGTATTCCGGCGTCATGTTACCGCCGCAGCCCCAGGCCTCGTTGCCGATGCCGAAGTATTTCACATGCCAGGCCTTGTCGCGACCGTTTGCACGACGCAGGCGTGCCATCGGGGTGTCACCGTCAGAAGTCATATACTCCACCCACTGGGCCATCTCCTTCACCGTGCCGCTTCCCACGTTACCGCTGATATAAGGCTCGCAGCCCAGCATCTCGCAGAGGTTCAGGAACTCGTGGGTACCGAATGAGTTGTCCTCGATCGTACCGCCCCAGTTGTTGTTTCTCAGTGAGGGGCGCTTTTCCTTCGGGCCGATACCATCCATCCAATGATAGTCATCTGCAAAGCAGCCGCCAGGCCAGCGCAGCACGGGCACCTTCAGCACCTTCAGCGCCTCGAACACATCCTTACGATAGCCGTTGATGTTAGGGATCTGGGAATTCTCACCTACCCAGAGACCGCCATAGATACACGATCCCAGATGCTCAGAGAACTGACCGTAAATCTCTTTGTTAATCTTGGCTCCGGCCTTGTCGGCATGAACCGTTGCTTTCACGTTTTGGGCTGTTACGCTCACGGCAAATGCCATTGCGATAGTCGCAGTAAGGAATAGTCTTTTCATCTCATTTATCCGTTATTGTACATTTTGGGCTACAAAGTTACAAAAAAAAACGAATATAGCCAATCCTTTTAAATTATTTAAGGAATAAAAGCCGTTATTGCCAAATAATTCACTAACTTTACACCCGTTATGGATAAGTTATGCCGTTATGTTATCCCCTCCCTTACACTGGGGGATTAGCCATTGTTCTGTTATATTTTACTTATAAGGTGTGCGATGATGTTCTTTCAGAACAGCCTCGTTCTTTTCCTCACTCCATTCTCCTGACTCCCAAAGTTTATCCATCTCATCAGTGGCTTTCTGGGCGTAATAGTTGGAAATGATGCAGCGCAACTCATGAACATCTTCGACGCTATCCATCGTAGAAAGAAGCCGGAGAATTCCAAGCTGAGCCTCGTTAAGCATTGTTCTCTGTTCCATCGTTATACCAATTTTGTTGCAAAGATAGAAAGAATTTCTGAACTTTGCAAATTTTTTAGGAAAATAATCACAATGCCAGACACTTGTGACTAAATGTTATGTCGTTATGTTATCCCCTCCCTCACACAGGTGAACAAATCCTAAAGATATACTACGCCTAACGTCCTGATTTGATGAATAAAAGTTAAATAATAAGCAAGTTCTTGCACTGTTAAGCGTCTTTTTACTATCTTTGTAAGGTCAAAGCGACTCTTCGGAGTTAGCAGAGACAGGGCGTTTAGCGTAGTGAGTTAAAGTTCCCACGCCTTCTTTTTATTAACCGTTGATGTCTGGGAATCTGGTTGGCATAAATATTTTAATTATGGAGCGTAAATCTATTTATCTGTTGTTAATAACATGCTTCCTCACCATGGGTTCATTTTGTAAAGCAAGTCCTTACAATCCTATACAGGAGAAATTCATAAACGACATATACATTTTTCTGAATACTAATGGCTATAATGTGTCTTACAATTCAGAATCTGGAGAGATTAATCTCGTTTCTAATCAACTAACTTATAAAATTAGTCTTGATGAAAGCTCCAATAATCCATTTTTTATTTCCATCTATATTGATTTCAATATGACGTCTTTAGATTCATCAGAGTATTCACGTTTATTCGCTTTATTAAATTACACAAATAGCAGTTCCGAATTTACCAAAGCTTTTTTGATGGTTAATGATGATATGAGGATATTGGATTTCACGATTGAAGGATTATATTTGGATAGTAACAATTACAAGGCAGCCATCGTTAAATACATACAATCAATAGAAGGGAGTGTTAATACGTTCTTTAAGATGTTTAATGACAAATCTATTCAATAGGCTAAAAATGAAATTTAAGATGTAAGGGTATGAGAAAATTTATAGTAATCTTTTTGATTGGGTTCCTGTCTTCTAATGTTTTTTCTCAGAAGGTAATACAGATGGAGTATTCCAATGGCGTTTATAAGTTACCGTGCCATGTAAATGGAGCCAAACTAAAGATGATCTTTGACACAGGAGCATCATCTGTCGTAATATCTTTATCCACAGCCCAATACCTTTATCAGAATGATTATATTACAGATAGTGATTTTAGGGGCTTTGGTCAGTCACAAGTAGCTGATGGGCGTATCGTAGATAACGCTATTATAAATTTAAGAGATATAGAAGTAGCAGGCATTCACATAAAAGATGTAAATGCTGTTATTTCCTCAAGTTTGACAAGCCCTCTATTGTTTGGACAGTCAGCTATTCAGAAACTTGGAAGGGTTTCACTACAAAATGGTCAACTCATTTTATTGGATGTTGTATCAGACAAATCATATGCGATATCTTTTAGAGGTTATTACATTTCAAAAGAAGCCTTGTGGAATCAAATAAGAACTAAAGCTAATCCTTATATGGATTATATGGGTATGCAGAATGATTTGAGAAGAGATTTTTTAAACTCTCTCAATGGACACGGTGACGCTATGTTTAATAATCGTGCATCTTTTGATTCTTATGGGAATATTTGGAGAAGTGATGTTACTGTAAAGGCAATGGGAGGACGTTATGATAGTAAAGGAAGAAGTGGGAATAGAGGAAGAGAAATTGATGTTGATACATATGTTCAGGAACTTTTTAAGGGCTGTGCAGATGCGATTATCAAATTAAACAAAGTCGACCTTAATGGAGTATACGTAAAATAATATAGCCACAATCAGGAATATGATAAAGTTCTTTGGTTCTCAATTTGGCATTATAGTCTTTCTGATTATTGGAGGACTAATCATCTATGTTATAAATTCATTTAAGAAGGAAAAGATAAGTGAAGAAAAAGCTGATTCGATATTTAAAAGTTTTGGTTGTATCGGAATTATCGTTATGATCGTTTGTTTTGTACTTTATGAGTGTTCTCATGCTAGTTAGTGTTTTGAAGAAGAAATTATTAATGACAAATACTTAAATTATGTACTGTAACATTTGTGGAAAGCAGATTCCAGATAACTCACACTTTTGTAACTATTGTGGAACAAGACTAGATGCTTCTATCCAGAATTCAGGGAAAGGCTTTAGTAGTAAAGTAAAAAAGAGTGAAGAAGATCGGAAGTTTAAAATATATATAATCTTAGCCATAGTCTCTTTGATTGGTTTCATATATTTTATCCCTGTTATAATTGGTGGTATGAAATACGACTTCTTAGGTTTTAGAGCTAGTAGATCCGATTATTTGTTTACAATACGTTTTTTTGGAGTGACTTTCATTTTATTCTCAATTTTAGCATATTTACGGAAGAGGAAGTAATATTTGACTCAAAATATCCTCACGTACTACAAAAGGCTAAGACATTTTCTTATGAAATAAAGGAAAATGATTAGAACAATATGAAAAAGAGGACTACTATATGTCTAATATCTGTAGCGGTCTTTATAGCTACAGTACTTATTGGATGGTACGCATTTACCCACTACTATCCTAGAATATTAGACAGATCTTATGGTTCCACTTCACCTGATATAGTTAAGAAGGACTTCCGATTTGACGATGTTAATGACACCCATCTTACGGCTGCAAAGAAGCATGGCGTCAAACCTGTTTTTTCAAGAGATAACCTCAAAACAAAGCATCTAACTAAGATCGTTACCTGTGATGAATATAAAGTAGGGAACTTGACTCATTCTGTCCCTTATTTAACGGAATCGTCTGCTAGTCTTCTTAAAGAGATTGGTATTCGCTTTCAGCAGGAATTAAAGAAACAGGGCATAATAAAGCACCGAATCATCATAACTTCGGTTCTTAGAACGAAAGAAGATATTAGTAAACTGCGTAAAGTGAATGGTAATGCGTCTGGTAACTCTGCACACCAATATGCTACGACTTTCGATATTACATATGTTCGATATGACCGTCAATCCATTTGGGGGAAATCGACTAGGAACGGACAACTAGCGAATATTTTAGGGAAGGTGTTAAGTGAACTTCGTAATGAGGGACGATGTTACATCAAGTATGAACGGAAACAACGCTGTTTTCATATAACTTCAAGGAAATAATCTCGATGACATTTCTCCAATTTTTAACCGTTTTATATGGGTAATTGTTAAAAAGTCCCATAAAAAGTAGTAAAATATCTAAAGGGTTATGTGTAGTTCCAGAAATAATGCTTATATTTGTAGCAGAATAACTAAAGATAGTAATGAAAAGAGTGATTGAGCATAACAGCTTGATAGTCCCACACTTCTTAAACAATAATCTGCTGACTTCTTGGGATTGGTTGGCATAAATATTGTGTTATGAGAATATTACTGTTGCTGTTTTTTTCTATTATATCTGTTTCCGTTCCTGCACAGGATGAGTTTACTAAAACATTAAACAAAATCACAGAGGGATGGAAGACAACGACAACACCAATACAAAACTATATTAAGGGAAAAAAATATTCACCCTCCGTTAGTATTCAAAGTGGTTACGATTATTCTTCTCACACTCTTTCAGTTAGGATTTTCAACTATTCTTCCACGACAATTAATAAAGTTTCAATTATTGTTTCTGTGAAAGATCTGTCAAGACGCTACGACCCTTTTGACACTAGTCAATATCGTTATAACAGTTATTATTTGGATGTAAACATTCCATCAGGTCATTTCTCAACAGAAAGTATTAAGACATATATTGATAACAGTGATAAATTCAATGGTGTTATATTAGATTGGGCACGAGGAATTAATAATGAGTATGTCTATAGCAGATAATATATGGAGTATAATCGCCAAATTAAAATGAAATTTATCAGGTTCTTTTTTTTATTCCTTTTTTGGGGATGTGCATTAAGCATGTCTGCAAGGAATCCCTATGGTTGTTATAAAACCAAGTATGTGCTATTCAATAACAATGGGAAAACAGATGCTTCCCCATCTGAAAGGACAATTTATGTTAGTGAGAACAGTATTTCGGTACCTCAGACTTCAACTGGAAGTAAAAGATGGGATGTTAAATATCTTGGAGTTATTAATTATGCGAAATATAAAAATCTAGCATTTCACAAGTTTTATTTTATAAACAAAAAAGTATATTGTTATATAAGTGATGAAAAGGTTTTTCAGATGAATGGTAGATTATATTATATTATTGAGTTTGACGGACAAACTCAAATAGCTGATTACTATAATTAAACAAATATAATAAATACAATTATGATGACTATTATATAATTTGCAACTCTTTTTGAGGTTTAATCGTATATATTCACCTATTTCAACTAAAAATTTAATTATGGGTTTTTGGGGATATTTTTTTATCGCTCTAGTATTTTTCGGAATATGGGTAACATATCAAGTTGACGATGAAGATAGCGGCTATGGTTGCATATTTGTTATAGTAATATCACTTATTTGTGGATTATTAGGTTCTTGTTAGTATCAATTCAATTTGTCAATGTTTAGTTCTCAGATTTCTGCTTGTTTTTTTATATTATCTTGTTATGAAAAAGTTTACATCCATAGCCCTATTACTATTAGCCACTGTAGTTTTCGCTACGTGGCAGTACAGGCTGTTGAGTTTACTTTTCTTCGTAATCATAAATAAGAGGTGGATAAGGGAGATAATACGGATTCCATATAAAGTGATCGTATGGGGACTGATCCTGTGCATTTTCATCGCTATACCCAATTACTTCCAGAGAGGACGCACTCAGTTAATCTATCTGGATAAGGAGGGAGAGAGAGTTAGTACACCACTACACGCTTATCTGATCAATGCTCTTCTGCCAGAGGAAGAAATGATGAACTTTGGACTGAAAGCGACTGCTGTCCTGCCGTCAGAATCACTCAGTCCTGTCTTTAAGAATCTTGGCTCCCGTTTCATCCGTGAAGCCCAGAGTGATTTCTGGCATGGGTACGCTTTCGGATTCTATACGCCCTATAACCGTCTGTCATTTCAGGGTAGTAACTCTGGCACATTCACCATAGCACAGGGCATGAATGAATATTTAGGTACGGACTATAACGCTATCTACATTACCAGACCGAAGAACTACGATAGCGATAAAGCTTACCCTGTGATATTCTTCGCTCATGGTTATTTGGGGAGTTGGGAGCTATATCAAGGATTATTCTCACAGTTGGATAATTATTTTATAGTAAGCATCGGTACTAGGGACTTGTCTGGAATCTTCACCTATAACGACATCAATAAAGTGTTTACGGAATACATGCCTTATCTGAAATCGGAAGATTATAACATAGGTGACGTTCATTTTATGGGACTTAGTAACGGTGGATCTGCATCTAACGTGGCTTTACGCAGTTTCTCTAATAAGTTTAAGACAATCACCTATATCTCTACTTCGTGTGATGTGATTAAGCACTCCAAGGCGAAAGTGATCCTGATAGGTGGAGGTAAGGATGCTAGTTCTGCCAGACTTCCAAGTGCGGAACGTGGGTTACGGAACTGTGGAACCAAGACTGCGATACTCTTTGATAAGGATGAGAACCACTATATGTTGGTACATCAACAAGGTAAGATATTTGAGTTCTTAAATGACGAAATGAAATGAAAAAGAAAGTTTTTCTAATTATATTACTGATTCTAGTTGGTTTTGCAGGATTCAATTACTGCTCTGGCCAAACTACTAAAGACAAACTGAAAGAGGGGGATATGATTTTCCATATCTCTCAGTCCCAACAGTCACCGCTTATTCAGTATGCCACGAAGTCAACGCTTAGTCACTGTGGCATCATCATAGAAAAGAAAGATGGTCTTTATGTTCTGGAAGCTACAGGAACGCTACGACTAACACCATTAGTTAAGTTCATTAATCGTGGTAAAGGTAAACAGTGGTGGGCGAAAAGAGTAATAGATGATCCCATTAAGATTAAGTACAAAAACCTGTTAGGCAGAAAGTACGACCTATCCTTCAAGAAAGACAATAACCTCTTCTATTGTTCAGAACTGATTTACCATATCTATAAGACTCAGTTTAACTTAGAACTCTGTGAGTACAGGAAAGTCTCAGACTATAATTTGGTTGGTATCAAAGATAAGATGAAGAAGAGAGGGATTAATGAGGATCAATTAGTAATCGCTCCTATCGACATTTATAACTCAAAGAAGGCACACAATATATAGTAGCATGAAGAAGGGAAAGAAGAAACTCTTAAAAGTATTAGGCTGCTTCATCAGTGTGATTCTACTTTGGAACCACCTACCTTATTATTATAATAATGATAAAGTAGCTGATTACGCTACTACTCACGCTGAAGATGATTCCAAAACGATGTGTGCTGGGTACGTTATTATAGCCATGTGGCATGGTGGGTGTCCTATCGGATTAGTTCCTGCCTACGCTTATAATAAGATACTACCACAGATGGGATTTGAAGAGATTTCCATTAAGGACTATAAACCTCAGAAGGGAGATATATCTGTTTTACCTACGAATAAGAGAAGTGCTTTCGGGCATATCGCTGTTTATAATGGTCAAATTTGGGTATCAGACTTTACCCAAAGAAAGGGCATATTCCCCTCTGCTGCATACAAAGCTAATGGTAAATACCAGATATTCCGTGCTACAGATGGATGGCATTGGAAGCACGTTTGGACTTCTCCTGTAGATTGGTACGGATGGATCAAGGCTGCGATTATAGGAAGAGATAAAATCAAATTCTGAGTATGAAGAAGAAAATACTTTGGATCCTTTCAATAATACTGTTAGTCCTATTGGCTATCGGACTTCTGCTAAAGTATGATCTACAGCAGAAAAGAACTGTCGATGGAATAGACATATCCCACCATAACGTAGTCCGTGATTGGAACAAAGTAAAAGTTGGTTCCATTTACGCTAAGGCTACTGAGGGTAAGAGCCACAGAGATACTAAGTTTGTGAGATTCAGACGTAATGCGATGAAACGTGGTATTCCATTTGGAGCATATCATTTCCTCAGTACCGATGTTTCCGCTAAACAACAGTTCCAGAACTACAAGAATGTAGTACCAAAAGGTAGCACTACACTCATTCCTATGCTTGATATTGAGGGGGAACTACCTATACCAGATGACAGCCTGAAATCTCTGGTTGGTGGTTGGATTAAAGAGTGCCACGATTATTATGGTTACTATCCGCTACTATACCTCAGTCCGTATCATTTATATTTGAGGTTGATGGGCACACCAAATCTCAGTAAGTGTCAGCTTTGGTCTGGTATAACTTCTCCACATTGGGACATCATACCTTTCTACACCGCAAGGATTGTTCAATTCAAGATTGATAAGATAGATGGCTTTGAGGGTGGAATTGACTGTAACCATTTAAATGGTTCATTAGATGATCTTATGATGAAGGAGTGACATTTTTAGAAAAACTGAGCCCGCAGAATCAAACCTGCGAGCCTTTAACTTTAGAAGGGACCTAGGCCCATGCACCCTCCAACCACTTATGTAATAAGTAGTTCGCGTAATTGTAATATATGCTAGTCAATTAGGTTCCTGGTGCAAATTTTCCATCTTCTCTATTTCTTCTGCCTCCTCCATCTCACTCACGATATCGAATTCCGCATCACTGAGTTGATCCAACACGGAGTCCAAATAGGAGATTAACTGGGGCATTTCTTCCATAAAGGGTATCGTACGGCTGACATTGGCATACATTTTGTGAGATTCGTTGTCGATCGTATAAACTGCGGTTACATCATATTCCTGATTGATATTATTGATAAGTTCACGCAAATGGCCTACTTTGCTCAAGTCGCTTAGATCCACACCGTATATGTTAAAGTGATTCTCAATTAACACTTCTTTCTTATAGTCGAAAAAGGTCGCACGGTACTTCTCATTATGGTATTCAAAGACGATGCTTTCAAGATCTGAATCCTTGTTCTTCCAGACTTCATATTTACAATCCATCTCGGTGATATTTTTGATAAACAGTTCTTTTGTCTGGGTGGGATTGTCGTGATTGATAACTCTTTTATCAGTGTTCATCTTCTCTTTCCCAAGCTCATTCTGTAACTCTATGTTCACCATTTCATAGGCACAGATCAACATCTGGAGCTCAGTCCTTAGGTAATTCTCAATATCAGGAATTTCTTTTACGAATAGGATGTTCCTGCTATAATGAGTTGATTTAATTGAAGAAGTAATGACTACATTGCTTTTCTTGCTGACCTTGTTGATAATCCTGCGCATCCTAATGACTTCCCCGATATTGCCAAAACTTTTCAAATCTATATACTCAAGAGTGACATACCTGCCGTTCTTGTCTTCTTCCGCATCAAACCCCATTCCTTGGTAATCGAACCAGATGATTTGACCATCGTCAATCTCATATTTGATGCCCATGTTTGTGAGCGTTGTGAGAAATAGATCCCGAGCAAAATGTTTCCTTTCCATTCCTTTATTGTTTTTACAGGGGCAAATTTACAAAAATAATTTGAAATATCAATACAAAGAAAGATTTCACAAGCCATGAAGAAAAACCCTAATTCTTCGTTATGAACATGCCACAATTATAAGGTACCTTCAGTATTTTGGGCTTTTTTCTGACAAATCGGGAATCAAACCATAATTCTGACACATCTATCATTCGAAGAATCTTTCCATCAATGCCATTCAAGAGTATTTCACGTCCTTTTACAGAAACAGGTTGTCCTTCTCGTATAAAATCTGCTACTTGTTCACCAAATAAACACGTATCAAATGGCAGCATGTCAAATTCATTGTCTATTATATGTCCCCAGGCCAATCCATTTCTCTGTATTCTTTGTAGAGTATAGCCTGTTGGAATGAAAGAAGCCTTACTCGGGTCTTCTATATCGATCTCAAAACTACAATGAAACCATGCATTGTTATTATTATATTTGTCATCGGGAAGATTGCCAACATGATAACAATCCTCTACGACATCAAAGAGAATGATATTATTCTTTTTCCCTTCGACAATCGTATGACCACCTTCAGCAATCCAACCGTTTACACTTACATCTGCCATTTTCTCCAATATACTTATAACGGAATGCAAAGGTACTCATTTTCCCTCTATTATTAGTGTCTTTGCCTTCAACTTTACGATAATTTAAGAGGATTATGGTAAATGGTTATTTGCATGAAAAAAGACCTCGGAGAGTGTTTACTCCGAGGCCTTTACTATGATTCCCGTGTCTCTGCTAATAGAGTGGGAGAGGTCCGTAGCCCATGCAACTCGTGGTTGTGATGGCTGTGAGGAAGGCTGTGAGAGCGGCTACTACGACCTTCACCGCTATCTCGATGATGCGTTTCTTCATCCGTTACCTCCCTATTTAGCCCTGAGAAGCGGTCTGCTCGCGGATCCAGTCGTCGAGCGGAGTTACCTTCTTGACGTACTGCTTCTTGGTGGGATCCTGCTCCTCCGGAGTGATGTCGATCTTCTCCTCGACGCCGTAGGTGGCCAGGGCGCACTGGTCCTTGAACGCTACCGAGGTGATCTTGTCCTCAGCGGTGCCCTCGGGCTTGAAGCGGATGTGGACGCCCTTGATGTAGGTGTTGGCGTTCCACTTACCCTCCAGCAGGGCAGCCCTGGTGATGCCCTCCTTGGTGCTCTCCACGGTGGGCACGAAGGTGCCCAGGCCGTCGATCTTGATGGGGTTGCCCTGCGAGAGCAGCTCGACGATACAGCTCGACATCTTCATCAGGACGCCCTGGATGATGTCGCGGCCGTAGATCGAGTTGTGTTCCGCCATGTGGTTGCACAGGCCGCGCAGCGAGATGGTCTGCTTCTCTACTGCCTTCGGGTAGTACTTGCCGTACCCCGGGTTGTTGGCGTTGGTGTTCTTACGAATGTTGATTTCGAACTGTGGATTCTTTACTGCCATAGGCTTTTCCTTTCTTTGTTTTTGATGGTTTTAGATTCTTTGCGACGATCTACATCGGCCCGCCGCCTACCGCTTTGTGATCACGTAGCAAGTAAAGTGCAAGGCGAATGCGGAAGCAAGCTCGCTTGGCCTTCGCTGAGCCGCAGCCTTTACTCGCACTTGTAACTTTCTTACAAGTGCAAAGGTAGTCATTTTTCCGCACGTACGCAAGCGAATTGCGATTTTATCCCGATTTTATTTGAAATGTTAAAATGGGCTTTCGCTGAGCCCCAGAGCCGCCCCGAGTTTCTCGGTAACAAACTGGTAGCTTCTCAGTAACAAGCAGGTAGT
>Ga0256405_10001144_pt1 | contig 76788 bp, 50 predicted proteins | sample RumenRJG_02DNA_FD_189096 | JGI IMG/M metagenome (GOLD analysis project Ga0256405, IMG submission 189096) | Bovine rumen microbial communities from Lethbridge, Alberta, Canada - RJG_02 | ecosystem: Host-associated > Mammals > Digestive system > Stomach > Rumen | place: Canada: Alberta... | reverse complement strand
CACAAAAGCAAAACCGCATTCTGCTCACTATGGCTACCGGTACCGGTAAAACATACGTCGCCTTCCAAATATGCTGGAAACTCTTCCAAAACAACTGGAACTTGCACGAGAACGGACAGAAACCCCGTATTCTCTTCATCACCGACCGAAACATCCTGGCCAATCAAGCCTCGAACGACTTTGAGCAATTCCCGGAAGATGCCATGGTGCGTATTACGCCCGATAGTCTTAAGAAGAAAGGCAAGAAAGTACCGTACTCCCGTAGTATATACTTTACCATCTTCCAGACATTTATGTCTGAAGACTACACCGGCCAGCCGTATTACAAGCAATATCCCTCTGACTTCTTCGACTTCATCATCATCGATGAGTGCCACCGTGGTGGTGCCAACGATGAAAGCCAATGGCGGGAATTGATGGAGTATTTCTCCGAGGCCTACCAACTCGGTATGACCGCTACACCGCGCCGTGCGGAGAATGCCAATACCTACCGTTATTTCGGTGATCCGGTCTATTCTTATTCCCTCAAACAGGGTATCGCAGACGGTTATCTTACTCCCTTCCGTGTATGTATCTCGGAGAGTAATATCGATACCTACGTCTATAACCCGGATGATGAGATAGAAGGCGATATTGACCATTCAAAGATTTATACCGAGAAGGATTTTTACAACGGAGATATCTACATCCGGCAACGCGATGAACACCGCGTCAAAGAGCTTTTATCGCAGATCAACCCCGATGACAAGACTATTGTCTTCTGTGCGACTCAGCTCCATGCCGCTATCATCTGCCAGATGATCAACCAGTTTAAATCCAACCCTTCGCCTTTCTACTGCAAACGCGTCACTTCCGATGATGGGAAAGAGGGTGAAGCGATGCTTAGTTTGTTCCAAAACAACGAGCGTTTGCTGCCTACCATCCTTACCACCTCACAGAAACTATCCACCGGTGTGGATGCCAAGAACGTGCGGAATATTGTGCTCTTGCGTCCGGTTAATAACATGGTCGAGTTCAAACAGATCATCGGTCGTGGTACGCGCCTCTTTGATGATAAGTACTATTTCACGATCTATGATTTTGTAGGTGCCAACAAGAACTTCAAAGATGAGGAATGGGACGGAGATCCGTTCTGCCCGATTTGCGGTAACTATCCCTGTACCTGTAATAAACATCCGCATACTCCCGGTGATCCGGATGGGTCTGAACCCGAACCCAAAGAACCACCCAAACCCTGTCCGGTTTGCGGTCATCTGCCGTGCACTTGTGAGGGCGGACAGCAGAAAAAACCGATACGTGTCAAGCTTTCATCCACTCGAGAATTAAGTCTATCTACAGAATGGACGGATTATATCTGGTTCGGAGAGGAATTGATATCGATAGAGGATTTTATCATAAGGCTCTTTGGTAAACTGCCTACCTTCTTCGATAGTCCGGAAAGCCTTCGTGCACAATGGGAAAACCCTGATACGCGTAAAGCGCTTTTGGACCAACTGACACGAGAAGGATTTCCGGAAGAAAAACTCGAAATGGTGCGCCGTTTGTTGGGCATGGAAGAGTGCGATATGTTCGATGTGCTCGAATACCTCGCGTTCGCTACCACTCCTTTGGAGCGTGCAAAACGGGTGGAATTGGTACGTGCGGATTACTACCAGAAGCAGAATGAGCAACAGAAAGCCTTCCTCGATTTCCTTATGCAGTACTATGTCTTGAACGGCTATAAGGAACTATCCATCGAAAGCCTGCCTACTTTGCTCAATATTCAGTATGGTACGCTAATGGATGCTACTCGTAAACTGAATATGAACGTGGATCAGATACGCGGTAAGTACCTCGATTTCCAACGGCAACTGTACAAGCCCTTGGGGCATAAAACAGCCGGTCTAACCGTTAATATCTACGAAAAAGGCTCCAATTACTACGATAATAGCCGGCATATTACGATAAAATAACGATTTTATTTGCATATATCGCAAATTTGTTGTAATTTTGCACTCGCATTCGTCGCTCACCGACGATAAACAGGAGGACATAGATATCTTTTAGGCATATTCCTTTATCAGTAAGCTGGCAAACTTAAAGCAATAAATTGAATATGTCCCATTATACTTGTGCATGGGTAGGTGGGGCATTATTGCGGGTGCCAGCCTTACTGATATACTCCATCTATTCGTGCATTTTTTATTACTTACACATGAATAAGAATTATTTCGCCCCTGGTGCTAACTATTACGATAACCACAAAGAGGTAACCATCAACAACCCCGGTGCTAATCCCGTAGATCTTCTTCGTGCCGCGTTAGCTGAAGATGTAGAGCCGGTTAAAGAGGAAAAGTCCGCTGAGAAATGTTCTCTCCCCTTCTTCGTTCCCGCTAAACTGGCGGAACTCGGCACTCATACCGAAGAAGAGTTTGATGGATTATACCATGATGCCGTCCAAGGCGGTGCTCCCAAATTAGCCAAGTTTCTCAAGCATTATAAAGAACTGGAGGTGTTTGATACCAAAGACCTTAACAAGAAAGAGACTTTCGAAGAACTGAAGGCGTATTTTGGCGATGAATTAAACTTTGGCTACCCTAATTTTGCGGCATATTATTAACCAAATCCCATTTGATTTTCATTTGATTCATTTGATTGAAAATCGCCCTTTATTTGATTTTCATTTGATTTTCATTTGACTCATTTGATTTCTATTTGATTATAGGCTTTCCGTAACAGGGAAGCCTTTTTTTATACCTACCTTTGCATCGGATTTGAGTTGTAGCAACGTCGCTGCACTAAAGATCCGGTACTATGAATCAAATTATTTATCCAACTATCCTGCACGAAGGTACACCTCTGCACCTCGTGCCCCACTTTCCCGACAACGGGTATCGTTTCTATGTAGCCCGCGACGGCCGAATCAACGGCGAAATGTGCGGCATCCGTATCGCTCCTAATGGCAGAACGACCCTGATTAAGGCCACTACGGACACCACCGTGAACTGCAAGAATCGGCACAATGCGAATCGCAAACAGCGGTATGGGAAGTTTATGCATCCGTGGAATACGGAGGAACACCTCCTCGTCTCCCATGCCGTCTTTCTTGCCTGGTCCGGTGAACGTATCCCCCTCTATCACCAGATCCACCACCTCAACGGCATCACCGTCGACAACTGCGTCGAAAACCTCCTCTGTGTCGATATCCATGAGCATTACCGTATCTCCGATGTCCGCCAAAAAGCCCTGCGTACAGTCGTACCTGATGGAGACCTCACCCTCATCCCCTACGAACGGCTTCGTCAACTCCAAGACCCCCGTGTCCTGACCGACGAGCAGTTCCAATCCGAGTTGGACTATATGAAGGAAGAACTCAAGAAACATCCCCTCGTCCATGTCGACCCCCTCGCCGCTGCCGCAGAGGAACCCGCACGTGATATTGACATCTTTGTTGAAAGGGACTAACTATGCCAAACGATATTGCAAAACTGCGCAGACTCATGCGCACCGCCAATTATATCCGGCAAAATCATCCGGCTAACGGAAATATGTCTTTCGCTCTCTCATCAGCCTGGTGGTTCGAGTCCTTCCGCGATGCCATTTCCAACGGCTTTGCTCGATTCACCTACCGCAAAGTGGACGGTACGACACGTACCGCTCTCGGTACCCGTGCAGAATCGCTGATACCTTTGGACAAAGTGCCTAACACGTACAACACGGACGAGATAAAGGATACCGCCAAGTCCATCCCGTATTTCGACCTCGATAAGAACGAATGGCGATCCTTCAACGTCCTCAATTTTATCAGCCTTGATAAGGTTTGGTATTTTAATGACCCTCTCTCCCTTCGGGATACCGCTATGCCGGGAGAACGGGATGCCGGTTAAAAGAGAAAGTAGCAAAGAGAAAACTATGCAGATAGTAACCTTTATCTCTTAAAATTATATATAAATTAAAAAAAAGGTTCTCTTATGGAAACGATAGATAACGTTATCGACAAAAAAGGTAGTATAGAGGCGTTTTGGAAACTCGTCGATCCGGAAAATAAATATTCCTATAGCACGGCGATTAAGGAGTGGTATCTGCTCTCCCTCACCGAGCAACGTCGCCTCTACCTCTATCTCCTCTATCGCAAATGGCGTGGTTTGGATATCTACGGCGAACCCTATTACATTATCAAGAACTGCCACCCCGTGCCCTTCAACTGGAATGGTGTCGCGGGAGTGAACACGCTTCTCAAACAAGGCAAGCTGGTTATCGCCAAGTACAACGGTGCTTTCGGCATCTACACCCGCGATGAGGCTAAGCTCTACAACATGACCGATATCGAACCCTTTAAATTTTAACCCTTTAAATTTTTAACATTATGGCAAATGTAGAATTTCCGGATTATATGAAAGGTGTATCCGGCACCCTCAGATCTATCACACTCAATGACGGTACAAAACGCAAAGTCATCGTTACTTGCTCCAAATCCGGCAAGCAGAGAATGTATCTTCGCGACTACAAACCGCGAACCTCTAAGGTCTCCGAAAATGAACGAAAGGCACGCGCACGGTTCGCAACGATCGCCGAACAAATCAAAAACCTCTCCCCCGAGCAGAAGAAAGACTATCAGCAACAATGGAGGAAGAACAAATACATGTTCAACGGCAAGAAATATGCTACCCTCCGCGGCTACGTTATGGCACGTCTCTACGCGGAGCAGTAAGGGTCTCAACCTGATTAAGTACTGATTAAGTACTATGTATCACCTTATCTCAATTTAAAACAACCGCATTGGAGGTATGTACTCAATCAAAAACATTCTTTTGTGGATGGGGAACACAAAAGTATGAGTACGGGGCAGTACGTTTTTTGATGAGTAGCATCCTCCACAAAAGCAATAAACATTTATTATTATGAAAGTCATTTTATCCAAACAATGCTTATCCCTCACCGGCTGTCTCGGTCAAGGTTTTGGTTATTATCTCCAGGAGCGAAAAGGTAATTTTTACGGTATCCGGCAACGCGGCGGATCCGTCCCCCCAGACGGACACCTCCGTTTCATCGTCCTCTGCGCCGAACTCGCACAGAACAAACTACACATCACCGATATCGAGGTCCCTTGGCTTGAACTGCAAACCGCCCTCTATGAGGCTAAGTGCTTCATGGCTTCCGGGCATGTAAGGCAAAACTATTACGAAAAGTTCAAAGCCGCCTATGATGCCCGTGACATCCTCAACCTCAAAATCACCTTCGGCTTATGAAAGAGTGTAATAGAGTATATCTCGTTGATATGCAACGGAATTTGCAGGCGAGGATGAATTATGATCACCCATCGAGCGCATTTAGAACGTTGATTTTGTGCTTTGGCAAATATAAAAGGCATAAAACCGGATGGGCGGGGTCTATATTTAGGCAAGGATGGATGTCACCCGTTAAGGCACACGAATTTGCCTTATATGTAGGCTATCCGATTGACCAAAATTGAAAAACGACCATTTTTTAGACTTGCGAGACTGCTTTTCTTGGCGGTCTCGCATTTTTGTACTACCTTTGCACCGGATTTCAGAAAAACATCTGTCCATTTACCCGACACCCGCATTGGAGTATGTACTCAATCAAAAACGTTGTGGAGCGGTTGGGGAACGCGAAACACGAGTACGGGGCAGTACGTTTTTTGATGAGTAGCATAATCCATGAAATTTTTAACTAAAGATATTGCGCCTTTTTGTTTTATTTTTAAAACAACGAATACCATGCAAAACAACCAACTCATACAATTGATCATAGCAGCAGGCCTTGCGCTTGCCGGTATCGCGCTTCTCTTCCTCGGCGCATGTTTCGCCCCGCAAGGAGAGATACACGATACGATACTCGTCGCTTTCGGTGAGATCGCTACCTTCTCCGGCTCAATAATCGGTATCGACTACCACTACAAACGCAAAAACCAAAGCAACAATGATACAACTAACACTAACCCGACAAACCATAACGGGTAAAGCAGTGAAGGGTACCCTCACCTTCCCGCTGCTTGATAGAGAAGATACCTTCTCCGTGCCTACGCTCGAAAATGCGGACTTCCTCATTCCGGATGGCTCCTACAAGGTCGAGAAAACATGGTCGCCCAAGTTCCGTAAGTTCCTGCCCGAACTCCTCGAAGTTCCCGATAGAACCGGAATAAGAATCCATCGCGGCACATTGCCTGAGCACTCAAAAGGTTGCATCCTGCTCGATATGACTGGAATGGCAAACCTCGATATTTTGTTTAACCAGCTATCCGTCTTTGAAATCAATGAAGAAGTATTTATTACCGTTACTACTAATCTGTAGTATCACCATTGGGTTTTGTTCTTGCAAGGCTTGGAGAACCATCTCCACTACCGCCACTTACGTCCAGCAGAACGATTCCACCAAAACGACCACGACTATCTCCTCCAAAACCGTGGAAGAGTATCAGGGCGTGAAGAAGAAATAACTCTGTGCACTTTTCGCGCATCATTGCGCGAACTATCCCACAGCCGCAAAGGGCGCTCGGCTATAAAGAAAGCGTCCTTCCGACTCGCCTTCCGGTTGACCAGAAGACCAGAAGACCAGAAGACCAGTCAACCATTAAATCTAAACCTTAACCCCTCCCACGGCGTGGAGGCTGACAGCTGATGGCTGATGGCTGAAGGCTGATCGGCAAACGCCGAACGCGAATGGCAAAAGTCGTTTATGCAACCGGTATTGACTACGCTCAAGGTAGTCTTGCCAAACCGACCGTTCGAAACGGTCATGTATGCGGAACGTACCTCATTGGTACTCACCGTGAAGCACCCACCCAGAACCCGAACTGCACGCGCTTGTACGTCCGCAAGGAGAACACGTACGATCGCACCACTCCGATCTCTCCGGATGAAGCAGCAGCACGTCTGCGTTTCAGCACCGTAGCCGCGATGGTGAAGCAGCGTAAAGGTGACCTCACCAAGATCGCTGCCGACCAGGCAGCCTTCATCGCTCAGAAGGACCTCCCGAGCGGCAAGAAGACGCTCAAGGTCTACTACTGGAAAGTCTGCGGTGACCAGTACGACGATAGTCTCGCTAACGGCTAAAATGCAGAAAAATCTGCAAAAAGAATGGCATATGCTTGCATATGTCATTTTTTTTTACAAGTATTTTCCGCTAAAATCTTAAATAAATTTAATTTTTATCGTTAAATCCTTGCGTATTCCAAATATTTGTTGTACCTTTGCACCGGATTTTGGATTTACTAAACACATTGAGTAAATTTACTAATCGCATTGAGTAAATTTTGAACTATGATACAACGTGCTTATTTTGAGACGATTGCCAAGCGTATAGACGAGCCAAGAAAGTTCATTCAGATCATTGAAGGACCTCGTCAGGTAGGCAAATCAACGCTTATCAAGCAAGTACTGAAGGGTATTTCGATGCCTTGGGTACATTTTTCGGCAGACAACGTACCGGCCACTCGGTCGGCATGGATCAGCGATTGCTGGTCTACGGCGCGCAATAAGTTGCAAATGGAGAAACTGCCGGAACTTCTGCTGGTGATTGATGAGGTGCAGAAATTACTCAACTGGGGCGAAGTAGTTAAAAAAGAATGGGATGCCGACACCTTCAACGATGTGCCGATCAAAGTCGTGCTGTTAGGTTCATCGCGTGTTCGTTTGGAAAAAGGACTGAGCGAAAGTCTCAAAGGGCGATTTGAAACGATCAAGATGCCCAATTGGTCGCTAAGCGAAATGCAAGAAGCATTCGGGATGAGCCTGGATGAGTATATCTATTTTGGCGCCTATCCCGGTGCAGCGGATTTTCGAAATGACTTGGACAGATGGCAAGAGTATATCAGCAGTTCCATCGTGGACGCAACGATCAATAACGACATCCTCATGGATACGCCTATCGCTAAACCGGCTTTGCTGCGACAGACTTTTGAATTAAGTAGCGCTTATTCGGGGCAAGAGGTGTCTCTGACCAAGATGATCGGCCAATTGCAAGATGCCGGAAATACCACTACTTTGGCGCACTACCTGGATTTGCTCAATCAAAGCGGCATGGTCTGCGGTCTGAGCAAATACGCAGTCGATAAGGCACGTCGCCGCAACTCGATACCTAAATATCAGGTATATAATAATGCGCTGATGAGCCTCTATAGCGAGCATGATTTTGCGTCAGCACGTGCGAATCATAAGTTATGGGGACGGCTCTTTGAGTCTGCCGTTGGGGCACATATCATGAACTGCGCTTATACAGGACGTTTCAAAGTCTATTATTGGCGTGAAGGAAAAGATGAAGTGGATTTTGTGTTGGTAAAAGACTCCAAAGTGGTAGCCATCGAGGTGAAAAGCAACCATGAAAAAGACACTTCCGGCTTGCATATTTTCCAAGAGAAGTTCCATCCTTTCCGCTCTGTGTTGGTAGGCGAGGAAGGCCTTCCCGTCGAGACTTTCCTGAAATCCGACTTACGAGAATTATTTGAATAACCCTCATCCCTGTCACCCGCGTGATGGGGATTTTTTATATATCGAAAAATGGCTATCTGTAACGAAAAAATGAAGATTTGTACGATTTGAGAGTAGATTTGTACGAATTGAGAGTGAAATGTCAAAAAAAAGTTGTAATTTTGCACGCAAAATCGTGCAACAAACAATAAAACAACAAACATATGAGAAAAGTATTTCCTATCTTTTTGGTTCTTATCGCCGTGATCTTTTACGGATGTTCCGGCGGATCGAGTTCGCAGGAAGCGGTTTCGCAGGAAGAAGCTCAAGTGGGCAAACTGATCCCCGAAGAGGACAGCCGTCCGCCGATCGTGCTGAAGGGCGAAGGCTACCAACTGGAGTTGCCGGCCTTTGCCACCGACGTCCAATGTGAACCGGTGAGCGAGGTACGGGAATTTGACTTGATGTGGCAAGGACATGACCTCATCGTCAAACCCATCTCCGTGACGCGCAATGGGGACAACCATGTGCAATTGGGTCAACCTGCCACCGTGCGTTTTGCTATTCCCGAAGACGTTCCTGAGGACCAATACGATGAACTGGTAGGTATGCTCTTTACCGACCATGGTACGGAGTATAAGATCCCCGACTATTACGCCCTGCGTGAGGGTTTTGTGCAGTTTGAGACCAGCCATTTCTGCGATCTGGCCGCCGGGAGACAGAGGGATTCCTTACGCGAATTATTCATCGAGGAAGTAGCCGTGAACGGATGGGGACGGAACATGAGCAACAAGGATATGGAGCCGACCTTGCGGGCACAAATCAATAAGTTTGCCGAAGACCACTATCTGGGTGAAAATGACCTGGTGGGTATCGCTATGCGTGAGGTGTTTGGTGAGAAGGACTTCGTGAAGATAGGTCTGGATATCGTCAACGCCTACGACATGGAGAACGCCGGCCTGGAGGAACGTATGGCCGTGGCTTCCGAGACGATGATCAAACTGGCCAAAGGCAAGGTGCTGTCTTATTTCATCAAAAAACTCAAAACCGACGAGACCAAAAAGGTCAAGGTGCTGGATGAGATAAAGAGCGAGAAAAAAGGCGAGTTCGTGTATAAGACGGAGCTTGTCAATATCGACAGCCGGAGAAACAAAGTCATCGGCGTGCTGGAGGATCATTTCTCTATGGAAAATGCGGAGAAAGTGGGCACGGTCATGGGTGACAATCCTACGTTCGAGCAGTGCTATATCTACGCCTGCGAGTATATCGGCAACTTTGCCAAGGAAAAAACGAAAGAATCCTTGATAGAAATGATACCTTATCTCGGTTATCTGAAAAAAATGGCGACAGCCATAGAGATATGGAAGAAGTTCTGGGCCGCTACGCAGATGCAGGACCTCTACAAAACATACGAGAAAAAAGCCAATGCGAAAGGAGCTCTGCTCGATGATGATGAATGGGGCTTGCTTACCATGTATATCTCCGCACCTAAATTCCTGCACGGCATGACCGATATGCAGATGAAAGACTATATCGAGCAACGCTATCTTGAAAAGAAGGAGATCGAAGAACGAAAGGTTGCCTTGAAGAGGTATATCGGTTTAATTGAAGAGAATGTGGACCTGAAAAGCGAGTGCTTTGAGAAAAAGCATTTTGACTATGTGCAGCGCCTGACGGTTGTCAACAACCTGATCGATCGGTTCTACGACGAATTGGTGGGAGATGACGGTTATTTGACTTACGTTGACAACGGGTACAAACAGGCGCTTTGCAGTCCCTTTGAGATTGACCGACAACTGTGTTATGTGGTGGATGAGTATTTGAAGTGCTATCCGAATCGCGAGAAGTTCTATGTCTGGCTGAAAGAAAACGGATACCACTTCGGGAATCTGGAGGACGAATACAACCGCTTGGATAAATTGTTATGGAATGATAAACCCAAGAAGGATCCGGACGTGCATATCGTGATTCGGGAAGTACTCGGTGCCTCTGGTAGCGCCAAGTATGTAGGGCACGTCATCTGCCTGGGCAAGGACGGAGTACCGTTCGATGATTGGACACGTTATATCCCTAACGAAGACTCACTTCGGGAAGGAGGATGGAGCACGGAATACCCGGCAGAAGACGAATATATCAAGTTAAGCGAATACGATGCCATCGGTAGGCCGAACCAGGTTATGATCTACGAGAGAATGCAAGATATCTGGGACAAGAAGGCTCCTGTAGAGTCCTTTCCTTTCGAAGTGGACACCATGAATCGTTATACCTATGTGGAGATCAGCAACAATGATAATGGCATAAGAGAATACGTCTATTGCGAGCGTGGTCCTAAAGGAATAGGCAATATTATTTATTATGAAAAGAAAGATGATACGCCATTCATGCCCAAATCCTTTGATCCTGCCTTACAGGAAGCCTTAAGCGATGTGAGCTTTTATCTTAACAGCCAAAGCGATTTCTTCTCTTTCACGACTTCAGGAAAAGGCTCCTTCCAGTATGATAATTACGCTCCTCAAACGGCTACTGTAGAGATATCCGTGACCGGAGAAGTGGACTTCAAAAAGAAAAGTGGTACGTGTACCATCAGTGCCACCGCTACAAGTGAAGACATGGTAGTTCACTATCCAAATTTGACCGGAGAAATTAAGGTTATTACACAAGGAAACGTTCGTTATATTTCCGGCCGTGCTACAGGCCCGATAAAGGGAGAGTGGACTCATTATGGAGAACTGTACAAATTTACCACGGAGGGGGCGATTTGTTTTTGTTTCAAGTCCGTAGAAGAAGAATAACCTCTCTCTCATCCCTGTCATTTTTGGCAGGGATTTTTTATTTATGTGACGAAAAACGGCTATTTGGGACGAAAAAATGAAGATAGACATAGGGCGAATGTAAGAAAACATATTCGAAAGGTTCCGAAATGAAAAACGAAAGATACAATATACTGAATTACAGTGTGTTGTGTTTTTTCGTTTCGAAAATATGCTGTAAAACATATTAAGGGGTTTCGAAATTCGTAGAATTTGTAGTAATTTTGCAGCGCAAATTGAAACGAAGGACACAAAATTTCAAAACTCTATACAATTATGGCAAACACAATGTTTACATTCAATGAGATTCATCAGCAGCCGGCGATGTGGCGCAAGGAGCTGGAGAAACTGCTGGCAGCAAAAGCTGAGATCAGTGCGTTCATGCACAAGTATTTGACCCCGGACACGGATATCATGTTGACGGGTGCCGGAACGTCTGCGTTTATCGGTGACGCGTTGCAACCGGTGATGCGCGGTATGTGGCACAATGTTCGTTCGGTTGCTACGACGGACATCATCACCCATGCGAAATATCTGCTCAATCCGGATAAACCGCTGTTGTTAGTTAGCTTTGCTCGTTCGGGTAATAGTCCGGAGAGCGTAGGTGCCGTGAATCTGGCCAACAAGCTCTGCAAGAACGTAGCACATGTCTATATCACTTGCAACAAGAACGGTAAACTCGCTTTGCAGGCAGAGGGTAAGGACAATATCCTGTTGCTGCTGTTGCCGGAAGAGACCGATGACAAGAGTCTGGCGATGACCAGTTCGTTCTCGACGATGTTGCTTACCTGTCTGATGTTAGGTCATATAGACATGCTGGAGCATGACGCGGACGAGATCGAGAAGACGGCAAAGAACGCGGAGGCTGTGATGGCGGAATATGAAGAGAAACTCAAAGAGATCGCCAGCCGTCCGTTTGAGCGCGGTGTGTTCCTGGGTTCGGGTGCACTGAAGGGTATTGCCGAAGAGTGCCATCTGAAACTGCAAGAGTTGACCGACGGTGCGGTGGTATGTAAGTTTGACTCGTTCTTAGGTTTCCGTCACGGACCGAAGGCAGTGGTAAATAGCAAGTCGATTGTCGTTTACCTGATGACCGAGCAAGAGGATGTACAACGCTATGAGCGCGACCTGGTTAAACAGGTGGATGCGAACAACACGCCGGTTGCACAAATCATCGTGATTGCAGGCAAGGCTCCTGAACTGCCGGGTGTAAAGGCAGACCTCGTGGTGAAGATGCCGTATGGTCCGAAAGAGAACGATTTCTACGGCATCGTGCCTTACGTGCTGGTAGGACAACTTCTCGGCTACTACGCATCCTTGGCACACGGTTTGAATCCGGATGCACCGAGCGTAAGCGGAAATATTCACCGCGTGGTTGAAGGAGTGACGATTTATGAATAAAACTCGTCATTACGACATGACGACATTACGAAAATTTTTAAACTCAAAAATAATATGAAAAAAACTGAGCATATTCTCCAAGTGATGGAGGAGAGAAAGAAAGCAACCGGAGTTCCAATGACCTTGTTTGCAGCATGTCCGAACTCCTTGTCCGTAATCAAAGCATCGTTCCGCGCAGCGAAACGTAACAACTCGCCGATCTATTTTGCTACCACACTGAACCAGGTGGACTGCGACGGCGGTTACACCGGTATGACGCAGGAAGCGTTCACGAAGATCTTGGCTCGTGAGGCTGCGGCTATTCATTACACCGGTCCGTATGTAGTAGCTATCGATCACGGAGGTCCGTGGTTGAAGGACAAACAGAGCATCGAGCGTTGGGATACCGAGCGTGCGATGAACGGTGTGAAGAAGAGTTATGAGGCTGCTATCCTGGCTGGTTACGATCTGATCCACGTCGATCCGACGGTAGATATCTTCCTGCCGAAGGGCGAGATCATCGATATCCATGTGGTTGTTAAACGTACCGTTGAACTGATCAAGCATGCCGAGGATTTCCGCAAGGCACATAACATTGCTCCTATTTCTTACGAGGTAGGTACGGAAGAGGTGCATGGTGGTCTGGCAGACGAGAAGACGTTTGACACCTTCCTGGAGGGTCTGAAAGCCGGTTTGCACGAGGTAGGTCTGGACGATGTATGGCCTTGCTTCATCGTAGGTAAGGTAGGTACCGATTTGCACACCACCTTCTTTGATCCGGAAGTAGCACGTAAATTGACGGCGAAAGTTCGTCCTTACGGAAGCTATATCAAGGGTCACTATACCGATGACGTGGACAACCCCGAGGATTATCCGAAGGCTGGTATGGGTGCCGCTAACGTTGGACCGGAGTTCACGATGAACGAGTACGACGCGTTGGCAGAACTCGAAGAAGAAGAGAAGAAACTGTACGCAGAGGGAAAGATTGCTCAACTGAGTAACATGACCCAAGTGCTGTGGCAATGCGTATATGAGTCCAACCGTTGGAAGAAATGGTTGCACGGCGAAGAGGTAGGTAAAGACCTCAAGGACTGCACACCGGATCGTCAGTTGTGGCTTGTAAAGACCGGTTGCCGCTATATCTGGCAGAAACCGGAGGCGCTGGTGGCTCGTCAGACGCTGTACGACAACCTGGAGCGTCTGGGTATCCATGCAGAAGAGGTAGTGCTGATGCGTATTGAGCATAATATGGATAAGTATTACAATGCATTCAATATTGTTAACTTGAATGATTATCTAAAATGAGTAAAAGGCTCAGTATATTTGCCGCAGTTGCATGCGTCTTATTGTTAGGCGCATGCGGTTGCGAGCGTCCGACGGATGAACCGGTGGTACCGCCGCAGCAAGACACGACGGTAGTGGAACCGGAGGATATGATCTGGAGCGGTAAACCGTATTTCAATGTACCGGTGGAGAACACCGACACGGTGGAGATGCAGTTGCCGGTGAAGGTGCGTATTACTACGGACACGAAGCAGTTGGCCTACGAGTTAATCGACACGGTGACCATTGCCGGAAGTACGAAAAAGGACGTTGCGATGACGACACCTGAGAATATGAATCCGGGTTTCTATCGTGCCATTTGTTTCGTGAAAGGTAAGAACGTGCGTACGTTTAACTTCGGTATTGATCCGTTTGATATCGTTTCAGCACCGGATATGCAGTCGGATTTCACGCAATTCTGGGAAGATGCGAAGGCACAGCTGGCGGCAGTGGATATGAACGCTGTGCTGACGGAGATTCCGGAGAAAAGTTCGTCGGCACGGAAAGTGTATCTGGTGGAGATGTACTCGGTGCCCGACGGTTTGGACGGAGAACCGGTGAAGATACGCGGTTACTACTGCGAACCGACAGACGGAGAGAAACATCCGGTGATCATGCATTTCTACGGTTACGATACGCAAGGTACGACCGCTAAATGTGAATGTCCGGCGGGTGGTACGTCCAACTATGCAGAGTTCTATCTGTCCCATCGCGGCCAATACCTGAATAATCGTCCGGCGTCGACGAAGAACCCGGGTGTGACGGAAGATACGGAGAATATCTACGGCGACTGGTTTGCATATCATTTCGGCGATAAGGATAGTTATTATTATCGCGGTGCGTTTATGGACTGCATCCAGGCCGTTCGATTCATGGCCGGCCGTGAGACCAGCGACATGACGAAACTTTTTGCCGAAGGTTCGAGTCAGGGTGGTGCACTGAGTTATGCCTGTGCGGCCTTGAGTGACTATCCGTTCACGGCCATTTCAGCGAATGTAGCCTTCTTGGGTGACTTCCCCGATTACTTTAAGATCGTTGATTGGCCGGGATCGACGGCGAAGGCTGCAGCAAAGAAAGCCGGTATGACGGACGAGGAGATGTATGCGTTCCTGTCGTATTTCGACACGAAGAACTTAGCTACTCGCATCCATTGTGCGGTGTTGGGTACGAGTGGCCTGTTGGACGGAACCTGTCCGCCGCATACGAATATCGCACCGTATAACCTCATAGACAATCCGGATAAGGAGTATCATTTCTATCCGAACATGACCCACGATTATCCGAAAAATTGGTGGAGTATGATTGGTAACTTCTGGAAGAAATTCCAATAAATCACAAATCACAAATTACAAATCACAAATATTTTTCAGCCATGAAAAATTTCGATATTATCGCGTTAGGCGAATTGAACGTGGATTTGATCTTGAATCAGATCGAGAGTGAACCCGAAATCGGCAAAGAGAAGTTTGCCAAGCAGATGACCTTAACCTTAGGGTCTTCCACTGCTATTTTTGCAGCAAATGCTGCGGCTTTGGGTGCTAAAGTGGCATTCTGCGGTATGATTGGCGACGATAGTTTTGGTGACTTGGTTGAGACGAGTCTGAAAGCCAAGGGTGTGGATACCCGTTATCTGATTCGTCAAAATAAGTACGCCACGGGTGCTACTATCTGTATGAGTTACGATGAAGACCGTGCGAACCTGACCTACCAGGGTGCCATGGATTATATGTCGTTGGCGGATATCAACCCCGAGGTGTTCAAAGAGGCGAAGCATATTCATATCTCGTCTATCTTCATGCAGAGCGGCGTGAAACGCGACTTGATGAAGATCTTGGAACTCTGCAAAGAGAACGGTGTTACCACATCGTTAGACAGCCAATGGGATCCGACGGAGACCTGGGACCTGGATTATAAACAGGTTCTGCCGCTGCTGACGGTGTTCATGCCGAATGAGACGGAGCTGAAGTTCCTGACCAAGAGTGCGACACTCGAAGAAGCCATCGAGAAGATCCGTCCGTATGCCAATGCAGCGGTCATCAAATGCGGTAGTAAGGGTAGTCTGCTGATGCGCAAGGGTCAACCGGATCGTATGCAGAAGGCGCTGCTCAATGAGCATGTAGTGGATTGTATCGGTGCCGGTGATAGTTTCAACAGTGGTTTCATTACCCGTCTGGCAGCCGGTGATCCGTTGGATAAATGCCAGGAGTACGGTAACATGACCGGTGCGGTGAATACGACTGCTGCCGGTGGTACAACCGCGTTTACAAACCGCGAGGACGTGGAGAAAATCGGACGGGAAAGATTCGGTTGGTGTTGAAAAAACTTTTTAACATAGTATGCTGCGTAGCGCTGGCGATGAGTGCGTCAGCGGCTACGTGGTATGTGCGGACGGACGGTGAAGACGCTGCAGACGGCAAGAGTTGGGCGACAGCACAGGAGTCCATCCGTTTGGGTATCGATAACTGCAAACCGGGTGACACGGTGTATGTAGGTGAAGGTACGTACTACGAGGGATTGGTGCTGAAAGACGGTATCGCCGTGATCGGTGTAGGAGAAGTGATTGTGGACGGTACGAATTTAGGTACGCGTCTGATCACCTGCGAAGCCGATTGTCAGAAACCGACCTTGGTGCAGAACATCATCTTCCAGAATGCCCGTCATGACCAACTCGGTGGCGGTGCATGGTTAAGAGGAAAAGTGACGATGCGGCGTTGTGTGGTACGCGGTTGCAGCGGAGAACAATGCGGTGGAATCCTGATTAAAGGAGACTTACCGGAAGCGTCGGCCTTAGGTGCGCGGTTAGAGGACTGCGTGATTCATAACTGTCAGGCTACGGGACATAACTGGCCGGATGCAGGGGGGGTAGCCAATTTCGATGGTACATTAGTACATTGCGTGATCGCCAATAACTACGGAGACCGGTACGGCGGTATCCATTCGGAGAGTTCCGTCTATGACTGCACGATGTGGGGAAACCAAAACGAGTACGGGTTTGTTGATCCGTGTAACTACGTGTCCGATGAGAGTGAGTCGGGATTAAGTAAAGCGGATGAAGGTTTTGAACCCCATTTCTTTGTGCAACCGTGGTTAGACCGGAATAATGAAGCGGAGAATGGTCCCCATTTTAGAGACCCCGCAACCTTTGCCGGTGTTCCGTTGACGGCAGCAGAAGAAGCGATTATACAGGTGGCAGACTATCGTATCGGTCAACCGACCCATCGGATTGCTTCGATGGCACCGGCCAAGAAACGCGATAATCCTTCGGACTATACGCTCTATGAAAAAGTCGATTATACCGTACCGAGTTTTGTGGCGCACTTGTTGGATAAAAAAGCGAAGTTAGAACCCAAGGAGAATCCGTATTGTATGGTGGCTACCATCAATGGTGATCCTCAAACCCGGATGGGATTCTGCTGGTTCACCAACGAAGGTGTAGAAGAGGGGTATGTAGAGGTTTACCCGACGGTCAGCCGACGGTCAACCGACAGTCAAAGCAAAGGTAACAATACGCACGACGATATCAAGGACGCCCAAAACAAACTCATTTTTCCTGCTTCCGTTACAACTACACCACCTCTCCATTATGCGATCTCCAGTTCGGGTGTCCTGAAAGCGGCTAAGATGGATAAACGCACCGCCTTCCGCTACGTGAGCCATAAGGCGGTGGCAACGGATTTGCAACCGGGTACGGAGTACAGTTGGCGGGTCGGATACGAGGGCCACTGGAGTGAGATAGGTCATTTTAGGACAGCGGATAAGGAGCAAGGTGAGTTTTCGTTCATCTATATGACGGACAGTCACCTGCAGAATAGACATTATATTGATGAAGCGCGTATGTGCGCAGACGCGGTGGCGCGTAACGAGAAGAATGCACGCTTCTGCGTCTTCCCTGGTGACTTTGTGGACACAGGCACGGATAATAACAGTGAATGGGAATGGGAGCGCTGGTTCGAAGAGGCGATGAAACCGGTGATTATGCAGATGCCGATTGTGCCTACAGACGGAAACCATGACGACAGTCCGTTATTGAACTACTCGTACCATTTTAACACGGACACGACCTTTAATGCCTGGACGCAGGTACGGCCGCAGTTCGCCGGTATCAACTATAGTTTTATGTACGGCGATATGCTGCTGATCGCTTTCTCGATGCAGGATTTCTGGCGCGGCGAATATGATATGAAGAACTTGACATCGGAGTATTTTACGCGAGATTTGGGCGAATGGTTCAAACAGCAGGTAGCGAATGCACCGCAAGCAAAATGGCATGTGGGTCTGGTGCATAAGAACCTCTTTTCGGGTTCCGATCACCAGCGGGATAAAGAGACACCGCTGATGCGAAAGACGATGCTGCCGGTGATGAAAGAATGTAAGATGGATCTGGTGCTGCAAGGTCATGACCATTGTTACGAAGTGATTGGACCGGTGGATAGCACGCTCTATTTCATCGGTGCTACCTGCGGTGCTAAACGTTATACACCGTTAACGAGGGAGGAGATGGAGGCCGGCAAGCATATCCATCAGGTGGAGAACTACTATGATTTGTTCTCTCGTTTGGAACAACCGGGAGCACCGAGTTACACACGCGTCACAGTGAAGAAAGACCATCTGTTGCTGGAGACGTTTGTGGTGCGTGAAAACGGCCGAACGGAGAAATTCAATGAACTTAAAATAATACACTAATGAAGAAACTTTTTTACTTATTGATGATCTGCTGCATGCCGTTCGGTATGTATGCAGGAGTGCAAGAACTGGATCCGGCGGAGGTGTTGGCGGACACGCTGTATGCGCAAGCCGACTATACGGTGCCGACGTACACGCAGTTCTTGGTCGCCAAGAAAGCAGCTGTAGCGAGCGCTACGCAGGCTAACTTACAGGCCTTGGTAGACGCGGTGGCCGGTTTGCAGGTGAAGCAGATGCCGTATAACATGGTAGCCACCATTAACGGCGACCCGAAGAGTCGTATGGGTTTCTGCTGGTTCACGAACGAGGGCATTACGGACGGTGTGGTACAGATTCTGCCGATGGCGAATGCGACGGAAGCGGATTTTGATGCGGCACAGGATATGATTGTTCTGCAGGCGAACACGGAGACGACCAAGTTGTTGCGATATGCCGGTAAGTGCACTTATATCCGGAATGCTTCCGGCCTGGGTGCAGGCGTGCGTTATAAATACGTGAGCCACAAAGCGTTGGCAGAGGGCCTGCTGCCGGGTACGGCATACAGTTGGCGTGTCGGATACCCGGGCTATTGGAGCGATATCGCTCAGTTCCGCACCGAGGATGAGGAGCAAGGCGAGTTCTCGTTCCTCATCATGAGTGATAGTCATATCATGAACAAGACGTATGTGGACGAAGCGCGTCGTTGTGCATTGGCGGCTGTGAACACGGTGCCGGATGCCAAGTTCTGCTGCTTCCCGGGTGATTTCGTTGAGGACGGAGATGCCAATAACTGCGAATGGGAGTGGGAGCGTTGGTTTGAGGAGTCGTTCAAGCCGGTCATATTGAAGATGCCGATCGTACCGACGGACGGTAACCACGATGACAGCCCGAATATCAACTATACGTATCACTTCAATACGGATAATTTCTTTAATATGAATGTGACGGACAAGCCGCAGTTTGAGGGTATCACGTATAGTTTTGTGTATGGTGATGTACTGTTCCTGGTGTTCTCGATGCAGGATTTCTGGCGTGAGAGTTACGACCAGTTGTATCGCAGTTGGTCTGTATATTTGTCGGATCACGTAGGTACCTGGTTCCGTCAGCAGTGTCATGACAACCCGGATACGCATTTCCGTGTATCGTTAGCACACTTTAACCTGTTCTCGGGTTCGGACCACTCGACGGATGAGGATCCTCCTTTGTTCCGTACCTGTATGCTTCCTATCTTCAAGGAGTGTGAGATCGACGTGGCGCTGCAGGGTCACGACCATACGTATGAGGTAATCGGTCCGGTTGATCCGGATAACCTGACGCCGATTATGGAGGCTATTTCGGATCGTGAAATCGTGGAAGGCGGTACGAACAAGAACATGACAGGTTACAAGGGCGGTACCTATTGCACGAATGACGGTACGTTCTATTTCATCGGAGCCACCTGCGGTCACAAGCGTTATTATCCGCATACCCGCGACCGCATGGAGCGTGAGTACACGGATGATTTGTCGAAACTGTTCGACGACAAGCACCACAATGTGCCGAATTACTTTGATTTGTTCACGGGTATGTTCGGTCAGCCGGAAGCTCCGACGTTCACCAAGATCACGGTGAAAGAAGACTGTCTGGAGTTCAACTCGTACACGGCCGATGACGACGAAGGTAATGTGACGCTGATCAATACGATGCGTATCGTACGCAACCGTGAGCACACGGTGACCAATCTGCACGAGGGTGTGGTAACACCGAAGGCGGTGAAAGAAGGCGAGAAGTTCCTGCGTGACGGTCAGCTCTATATCTTGCGTGACGGTCGTATATTCAACAGCTTAGGACAAGAAACAACCAAATAATTAACCAGCATGAAAAAACTTTTCTTCCTTTTGACGGTCTGCGCAGCCACGCTGTGCGCGTCAGCAAGCAACCGTTATGTCTCGCCCACAGGCGATGACGGAGACGGTAAGTCGTGGGAACATGCGAAGACCACCATTGCCGGAGCTATCTGGGATGTTGGTGCCGGCGACACAATGTTTATCGCTGCCGGTGTCTATAACGAAGGTATCTCCGCCCAGAATGGTGCTACCTATTTAGGCGGATATGATGCTGAAACAGGGCTTCGTGATCCGGAGTTGTACGAATCGATCATCGATGGTACGGGTCGTACTACATGGTCACTGGTCAAGTATGACGGAGACCCCGCAGTACGTATTACCGTGGACGGTCTGGTATTCCAGAATGCGAACCACAGCGAGTGGGGTGGTGCAGCCATGTATCTGCGCGGTAACATGACGATCAATAACTGCGTATTCCGCAACAACACCAGCGGTTCGAAGGCCGGTGGTATGTTTATTGACCCGTCGGGAGCCGAGCAAACTATCATCAGTAACTGTCTTTTCGAGTATTGTAACAATACCGCAGGAGACCAAGCGGCAGCCATTAGTTTTGAGGACAAGGCTAATTTGAATGCTTTGGTGGAGAACTGTATTATTCGCGGTTGTACGGGCGATGTTATGATTTATTCGCGAGCAGGTTCTGTCATCCGTAACTGCGTGGTGTATAACAACCATGCTTCCAAGAACGGATGTCTCTATGGAAAGGGCGCGTTCATTAACTGTACGGTAGCCAATAACACGGGTGTCGATGGTCGTTACGCCGGTTGCCGCGTAGAGGGAACGGTAGTGAACTCTGTCTTCTGGGGCAATACGGCACCGAATGCACAGAATGTGAACTACGTCGCAAGTGGTAAATGTACTTACAGCAAGGCGGACGCAGGAACGGGTATTACGCTTGGTCTGAATACGGATAATAATGCAGCGGATGGTCCTAATTTCCGTAGCCCGACGGGTTTTGCGGGTGTACCGACATCCAATACGGAGAGAATGGCAGTAGCTAATGCGGACTTCTCGCTGACCGATGCTTCGACTCAGCTGCTGAATAACGGCGATGCAACTCAGGCTCCGGCAACGGATATTATAGGAGTAACGCGTCCGAAAGGTTCCGGCGTAGATATTGGAGCTTATGAGTATGATCCGGACGCCACGGTGATTGCCGTTACGGGCGTAAGTATCACTCCGGCTTCCATCGAGATTATCGAAGGCAAAACGGGTACGTTGGTAGCCGAGGTAGAGCCGGCTAATGCGAACAATAAACGCGTCACTTGGTCGATTGACGATCCGGCGATTGCAACGATTCAGAATGGTAAGATTACCGGTGTAACGCCGGGTACGACTACTGCGAGGGTTACGACTCAGGAAGGTGGTTTTAGTGCAGCAGCTACGGTAGTGATTGCTCCGAAGCCGCCTGTGAAATATCCGCATGAGGTAGTAGAGGCTGAGGCTACGTACCATATCGAGGACTACACGATTCCGAGTTTCATTCCGTATCTGGTAGCAAAAGAAGTAGCTAAGATTGATAGTATGGAGCCGGATAATATTGATCTGTTGCCGACTATTCCCGAGAAAGTTGCAGCCATGCAGGAGAAGATCAGCGAACTGAAGGTTAAAGAGTATCCGTACAACCAGATCGCTACTATCTATGGTGATCCGGCTACCCATATGGGTTTCTGCTGGTTTACGAACGGCGGTATTACAGAAGGTAAGGTACAGCTGGTAGCGATGGCTAATGCTACGGCAGAGGACTTTACCGAATCGAACGGAGTTATTGAAGTAAGTGCTCAGACGACGGACGCTACGCTGCATTACACGCCTATCCAGGCATCGGAGAGTCCGAAGTACGATATCTGTACAGCAGCGGGTCTGCCGCGTAACACGAAGTTTAACTATGTGAGCCATAAGGCGCAGGCTACTACCTTGCAGCCGGGTACTGTATATAGCTGGCGTGTCGGTTATGGGGAGTATTGGAGCGAGATAGCCCAATTCGTGACCAAAGAGGCTAATCAGGGTGATTTCTCATTCGTCTATATGACCGATAGCCATATACAAGACTATGAGTATATTGATCAGGCTCGCCAATGTGCAGAGGCAGTAGCCCAGAACGAGCCGGACGCTAAGTTCTGTTTGTTCCCCGGTGACTTCGCCGATACAGGAGGTGATACTAACTCCGAGTGGCAATGGGAGCAGTGGTTCGAAGGTTCGATGCGTCCTGCATTGAACAAGATGGCTTTTGTGCCGACCGACGGTAATCACGATGACAGTAAGAGCTTGAATTACGACTATCACTTCAATACCGACTGGGGCTTTGCCAATGCAGCGGAGACCAAACCGCAGTTCAAGGGCATTACCTATAGTTTCGTCTATGGCGATGTATTGTTCCTTGTTTATTCGTTGCAGGATTGGTGGCGCGCACAGGGTAGTAGCGAGCAATCCATGCGCTCCTCTTATCTGAGCAAGGATGTAGCAAACTGGTTCAAGTCAGAGATTGCGAAATATCCGAATACCAAGTACCGTGTGACGGTTTCGCATAAGAACCTCTTCTCGGGTGCAGGTCACCATACGGATGACGAGTGTCCGTTGCTGAGAAATATGATGCTGCCGGTCTTCAAGGAGTGCGAGATCGACCTGGCTATCCAGGGACACGACCACTGCTACGAAGTGATTGGTCCGGTTAATCCGGATACCTGGACGGTAGTACCGGGTTCTGTAACCGACACCACGCGTATAGCACCTGAGGCTACCGGCAGATGGGAAAGAAGTGAGAACAAGACCGGCCTGGAAGGCGGTACGTTTACGACCGATGAAGGTACGCTTTATTTCATTGGCGCAACCTGTGGTCGTAAGCGTTACGAGCCGCACAACCGTGCTTTGATGGAAGAGGAGTACACGACCGATCCAAGTATTCTCTTTGACTACCACCACCATAATGTCAATAATCTCTTTGATCTGTTTAATACTAAGTTCGGTCAGCCGGGTGCACCGAGTTACAGCCGATTCAATGTAACGGCTCAGGGCATTGAGGTGATTACCTATAAGACCGATGCAGCAGGTAATAAGACGGTATATAACACTATTCATGTAAAACGTGACGCTCCTCACTCAGCTCCGTTAGGATATGAGAATGTGCAGGTGGAGCAACCGGTTCGGAATGGACAGAAGTTCATCCGGAACGGACAACTCTATATCTTGAAAGACGGTAAGATCTTCAATATCTTCGGTCAGACGGTGGTATTGGAATAAATCCGAACGGTATATACGAAAATCAGCTCGCTTAGGCGGGCTGATTTTTGTGTGGGTATGCTTTTATGTGGTTATACGATCCGCACTTCCACTCCGGCGGATTTGAGTTTGGCACTCATGCCGGCTGGGATCGCCTGATCGGTAATGATGCAGTCGAGTTCATTGACGTTGCCTACATGTACATAACTCCGTTTATTGAATTTCGAAGAATCGAAGACCGCTATCACTTGAGCCGCCTGCTGAATCATGATCTGGTTGAGCAGCGCTTCCTCCAGACTCGGCGTGGAGACACCGTTTTCGATAGAGAAGGAGTCGACGCCTAAGAAGAGTTTGTATCCGCTGAAGTTGCGCAGCACGTTGAGCGCCAAAGGACCTACGGTCGAGAGACTGTTGGTGCGCACATTTCCTCCCAATAATACGACATCAAAACGCTTGTAGTTCATCAACTCGGTAGCGATATTCATGGCATTGGTTAGGATGCGCAGGTTTTTAAATTTGTCCAAATGCCGGGCGACCTCTAAGGTCGTGGTACCCGAATCGAGCATGATGAAATCACCCTCTTTGATCATCTTCACAGCCTCTTCACCGATCCGTTCCTTTTCTTTGAAATTGAACATCCGCTTCTTGGCAATCGTAGTGTCCTCATTCGTGTTTTCCACAGGTTTACGCATCGCCCCACCACGGGTACGTAACAGCAGATGACGGTTTTGAAGAATGGTCAAATCCTTTCGAATGGTCACTTCCGAAATACCCGTTTTCCGACTTAATTCGGTCACTTGCACTTCCTCTTTTTGCTCTAACATACGCAAAATAAGTGCCCTCCTCTCCTTAGCAGATGAACTATTCATGATAATAGAGAATTGAAATTCGCTGCAAAGTTACAACAAATTTTCGAAATATACAAATAAAAAGTTTCGTTCTTTGTTTTCGAAACATTCCGAAATATCAAATTGCTGTTCTTTTTGTCGTTTAATATGCTATAAATCAGTACTATTGTTCCGAATGTTTCGAAAAATATGTTATATAGCATATTTAAATATTACCTATATTTAAAGAAAAAGCAGTATCTTTGCAGCGCAAAACGAAACGTATCATGAGAAAGTCATTGTATCTTCTTGGAGTAGCCGCATTGGTTTTCGCGGCTTGCAGTGCCCCAAAGGCAAGTGAAGAATCTGCTAATCCTGCAGATAAGATTCTGCTGAAGGATTTTAATCCGACGGTTGTGGACAATCTGCCTGTTACTTATGTAGAACGTGCTAAGTTCGACATCATCGACATGCATGCTCATGACTATGCTGCTGACATCGACGAGGTGGCGCAGTGGGCGAAGACGATGGATGAAGTTGGCGTGCTGAATACGGCAGTGATGCATTGTTCCTGGATCGGTCGTCCGTTTGAGGAGTATGTAGAGCTCTATGCACCGTACAAGGACCATTTCCGTTTCTGGTGCTGCTTCGATTATACGGACATGACGCCGGAAGGTATTCAGAAAGCTTGTGAGACTCTGGAGCGTTACCATGAGATGGGCGCGATCGGTGTAGGTGAGTTGGGCGACAAAGGCGAAGGTGATACCTACGCACGTCCCGGTGACGGCAAGGATATCCACATCGATGATCCCCGCATCAAACCCTTGATCGAGAAGGCCGGAGAGCTGAAAATGCCGATCAGTATTCATATCGCCGAACCGTACTGGATGTACCTGCCGATGGACGAGACGAACGACGGCTTGGTAAACGCCGTTACATGGCATGTGGATACCACTAACTGCTACGGATATGACAAGTTGATGGAGACGTTTGAGAATGCCGTTCGTGAGAATCCGGGTACCATCTTTATCGCTTGCCACTACCTGAATATGAACCATGATCTGCCGCGTCTGGGAGCGATGCTGGACAAGTATCCGAACATGTATTTCGATATCTCGGCACGTGTAGCCGAATCGGCACATACCCCACGTGCAACTCGTGAATTCTTGATCAAATATCAGGATCGTTGTTTGTTCGGAACCGATAACGGCATGGATGCACAGATGTACCGCAATATCTTCCGTGTTCTGGAATCCAACGATGAGCACTTCTATATTCCGGATTACGGTTATCATTGGGCACTTAGCGGATTTAACCTGCCGGATGAGGTGCTCAAGAAACTGTATCACGATAACGCAGAACGAATCTTAACGCAATATAAGTAATGAAGAAGTCATTATACATCGTTGCTTTATTCGCCTTTGCAGCCTGCTCCGCTCCGAAGCAGGATGCAGCGCGTTTAGTATGCGCTGAGGCTGATATGCAGGTTTTTCCGTTCAGTGAGAACGGGTTGAAGGTAACCAAACACGAGACCGTTACGCCGGTAGAAGGTGTAGAGGGTCTGGAGGTTGTAGAGACCTATTTCGTGAACGAAGGCAAGCCGGTGACGGTAAAAGCATATGAACTTTGCCGCACGGAAGTAGAAGCGAAAGATAGCGTGGTTTGGTCCCTGCAACCGACGAGTACCAATGCCCGTTTGGATTGGGTACTGCCGGTGAAGGAAGGTTTTGAGAAACAGAACTACCTCGGTATGAACAACTCCGATTACGGAGGCGGCATTCCGGTAGTGGACCTTTGGCAGCGTGATGGCGGTATCGCAATCGGTTTGTTTGAACCGGTACTTCGTATGATCTCCATGCCGGTGGAATGGAAGCGGTACGACAATAAGGTGACGATGGCTCTTCGTTATGATCTGCCGGAAGCGGTTGAGTTAGCCAAAGGCGATACGCTGCGTTGCTATAAAGCGTTCCGTTATACCCATAAAGGCGATTATTTCAATACCCTCCGTACGTTCTCGGAGTACATGCAAGCGAACGAAGGTGTGGAGATGAAACCGTCGGAACCGGAAGCGTTTGAACCGGTTTGGTGCGCATGGGGCTACGGTCGTCCGTTTAAGATGAACATGGTGTTGGGCACGCTGGATAAGGTAGCCGAACTGGGTTTCACCTGGGTAGACGTGGATGACGGTTACCAGATCGCCGAAGGCGACTGGAACACAAATGAGTTGTTCCCCGGCGGCGATGCAGACATGCGTCATATTACAAACGAAATTCATAAACGCGGTATGAAGGCCAAACTGTGGTGGGCACCGTTAGCGGCTGATCCGGATACCAAACTGGTGAAAGAACATCCGGAGATGTTGCTGCTCACCGACGAATGGGCACACGAATATATCACCTGGTGGGACAGTTGGTATTTGTCACCGGTTAATCCGGCTGTTGACGCGTACACGCGCGATTTATTAAATATGTTCCTGCGTACGTGGAACTTCGATGGTTTGAAGATCGACGGTCAGCATCTCAACTGCTGTCTGCCGGATTATAACGAGACATCCGGATTGAATAACGCATGGGAAGCACCGGAACAAATGCCTACCTATTTCGGTAAGGTGTATGACGAGGCGCGTGCCATCAAACCGAATGCAGTCATTCAGGTTTGTCCGTGCGGTTGTGCGGTGAACTATTTCCTGGTTCCGCAGATTAACCAGGCGGTGGCATCGGATCCGATGTCCTCGCGCCAGGTGCGTATGAAACGCAAGGCATACGCCGCTATGGCGCCGGGTCTGGCGTACTACGGTGATCACGTGGAGTTGACGGATCATGCCAATGACTTTGCTTCGCAGATTGGTACAGGATCGGTGATCGGTACCAAGTTCACGTGGCCGAAGGATAATCCGGATTGGACGGAAGGTCCGTTCCTGCTGACGCCTGAGCGGGAAGCTTTGATTAAGAAATGGATGAAGATCTATAAGGAGAACAACTTGGCACGCGGTGAGTACCTCAACCTCTATACATGGGGTTATGATTATCCGGAAGCACACGTAATTCGTCAGAACGATGCGTTGTACTATGCGTTCTATATCGACGATGATCCCGCTTTTGAAGGTACGCTCGAATTGCGTGGACTGGATCCGGACAAGAACTATATCGCTATCGAATATGCGGCGGATGAACCGGTAGAGTTCGAAGTGAGTGGTGCAGATCCGAAGATTCAAGTGAACTTTGAAAGAAGCTATTTGTTGAAACTGGTTGAGAAATAACAAATCATTTAACTTTAATTAATAATCTCTATGAAACGAATCCAAACAATCTTTCTCTGTTTGACAGTGGCGTTGGCATCGTTTGCTGACATCCACGTCAAAGGTACGGTTATCGATGCGGATAACTCGGAGCCGATGATTGGTGTAACCGTTCTTGTTCAAGGGACCACCATCGGCACAGTGACGGACTTTGACGGTAACTTCGAAATGAACGTTCCGGACAAAGCGACGTTACAGTTGTCTTATGTTGGTTACAAGACGATTGAGTTACGTGCAGTAGCCAACATGCAAATCATCATGGAGGCGGATGCAATGCAACTCCAGGAAGTGGTTTCTCTCGGTTATTCAGCCGTTAAGAAAGCCGAGTTGAGTTCAGCCGTTACGACGGTGAGTGCTGAACAGTTGACCGACGTCACCACCAGTGATATCGGTAACATGTTGCAAGGTAAAGTAGCCGGTCTGACGGTTTCTAACGCCGGTGGTCAACCTGGTGATGCGGCACAGATCCGAATCCGTGGTACAGGTTCTATTAATGCAGGTTCGGCTCCTATCTACGTAGTAGATGGTGTAGTAGGAGGTGCGTTTAACCCGAACGATGTAGAGACGATCTCCGTATTGAAAGATGCCGGTTCAACGGCTATCTACGGAGCGCAGGGTGCAGGTGGTGTAATCGTTGTAACCACCAAATCCGGTAAGAAGAATGACAAAGTGCATGTGGACCTTAAGGCTACTGCCGGTGGTAAGCAGGCTTTGTTTGGTAACTATCGTATGATGAATTCGGCTGAACTCTATAATTTCCACAGCCAACTCTTCTCCCCGACCGTATTTAAACTGCAGTATCCGGAGACCTTATTGGATCAAGACTGGAATTGGCAGAATGAGTTCTTCCATACCGGTGTGATTCAGAATTACAATGTAGCTGTTCACGGTGGTTCAGAGCACGTAGGTTACTATGTATCCTTAGACTACTTCGGAGAACAGGGAACACTGAAGACGACCGGAATGCAGAAAGTGACAGGTCACGCTTCGTTGAAGGCAGACATCACTAAGTGGTTGGATATGAACATCAAGGTGGACTTCACCAAATCGAGTGTAGACTATCCGTCCAGCTGGACAATGTTAGGCGATGCTTATTTCAAGATGCCGTGGGATTGCCCGTATGCATATGACGAGACCGGCGCGCTGACGAATCAATATGTATTTATTAACAGCGGTAAGCGTCCGGATAACGGCGCTAAATGGTGGAGCCAGGAAACTTGGAACGCTCTTCATACCTCTCAGTACAACTACTCTCGGTCGGATAATTTCGATTTCGCAGGTGTGCTGCAGTTAGGTGTTCATTTTACCGACTGGTTGCATTTCACAACGACGAACACCTTTGGCGCAGGCCATTGGCTCTCTTCGGAATATGTAGATCCTCGTACGTATAATACGGAGCATCAAACCGGTTATTTAGGCAAGAGCGTAGGTACGAGCAAGAGCTTCGGTACGACCAATATCCTCAAAGGTGGTTATCAATGGGATAAGCACAGTTTCAATGCGATGCTTGGTCAAGAGTTCAGTGTATGGCAGTCTGAGTACGTAAATGCTTCGGGTATCGGTATGCCGAACGGAGTGGAAGCATTGAACTCCACTTCGCCCTTAGGTGTTGGCGGTTATATCATGCCGGGTAAGGGATTGTCGTTCTTCGTACAAGCCAGCTACGATTATGGCAAGCGTTATTTCATCACGGCTTCGTACCGTACGGAGGGTAACTCCAACTTCGGTTCCATGCACCGTTGGGGTCACTTCCCATCCGTGGCAGCAAGTTGGTTGATCAGCAACGAGGAGTTCATGAAGGGTCAGGATGTCGTTTCGTTCTTGAAACTGCGTGCATCCTATGGTATTACGGGTAACAGCGATATCCCTGCATACCAGTATCTGTCCACCTATTCGCTGAGTGCTCTCTATCAGAACATGGTAGCAGCGAGTCCGAGCCGTTTGGCTAACCCGGATTTGCACTGGGAAACGGCAAAGATGGCCGCTGTCGGTATTGATCTGACCTTCATCAAACGTATTGAGATGAACATCGATCTCTATCAGACGGATAACACAGAACTGTTGCTCTACGTTCCGCAACCGCCATCATCCGGTTTCTACGAGGTAATGAAGAACTCGGGTGCGGTTCGTAACCGTGGTGTTGAGTTCAACATCAACGCGAACGTCATCAATCTGAATGGTTGGCGCTGGGATATCGGTTTCAACATCGGTTTCAACCAGAACCGTGTTACCGATCTGCCGAACCATACTCCGATCTTCCAACAGGCATCGTCTGTTAACCAGCGTATTGCCGAAGGTGAAGATATCTACACATGGTGGTTGAAAGAATGGGCAGGTGTTGATCCGGCTAACGGAGATCCGCTTTGGTATTGCGTAGATGAAGACGGCAATTATATCTTGGATGCAGCCGGCAATAAGACCACTACAAACAACTATAACGCAACTCAGGCACACGCTGTAGGTAAAGCAACGCCGTTGTTCTCCGGTGGTTTGAGTACGCAACTGAGTTGGAAGGGTATCTTCATCCACCTCAATAGCAACTTCCAATACGGTAACATGATTTATAACTATACCCGTCAATCTTCGGATGCGGATGGTGCATACTTGGGTTACAACCAACTCTCGTTGGAGAACAGCAATCTCGGATGGAGCCGTTGGCAGAACCCGGGTGACAATGCAACCCACCCGAAGGCTACCTTGAACGGAAACAAGAATGCTAACCAGACTTCTTCCCGTTATTTGGAGGATGGTTCGTACTTCCGTCTCAAAAACCTGACGGTTGGTTATGATTTCCCGACCCAATTGATCCAGAAGGCGCACATGACCAAGTGCCGCATCTATTTCTCGGCAGACAACCTCTTCACAGCGTCTAAGTTCTCCGGTATGGACCCGGAAATCACGTTGGAGAAATCGACTTACAGTCTCGCCGGCTTCTATTCGGAAAACTATCCTGTCGGACGTACGTTCCAGGGAGGAGTTGAGATTTCTTTCTAACAATTCGTAATGACGTAATATCGTAATAACGTAATAACGAAAAATTGAAGAAGATTATGAAAACAAAAGCTTTATATTTAACTGTAGCACTCGGAGCGATGCTCGGTTTCAGCAGTTGCAACCTCGACACCTTCCCCTCGGATGAGTTGAACAGTGATTTGCTGCTGCAAGACGCAAAAGGCGCAGAGTACATCATGGATGGCTGTTATGCCGTTCTGAAGGACGAGGTGGACTTCCTCGGATATGCATCCGGAAACTGCTATGTGCGCCACTATTTCCAATTATCGGAATTCCCGGCAGATAACATCTGTCTGTCGGCTCACACCACGGACCCTCTCTACGAGGCTACCGCCTATATGATGACGGACGGTTTAAAGAACGTAGGTACACTCTGGATGGTTGCGTATAAAGTGATCTACATGACCAATACGGTCATTGAGACTCTGGATCCGTCCAAACCGGAGAATAATCAGTTATTGGGTGAGGCGTACTTTATGCGCGGCCTGATGCATCTGCATATGGTAACCCTGTATGCTCAACCGTATTCGTACGGTCGTGACAACCTCGGTGTACCTCTGCGCGTGACCACTTCTTCGGAAGGTATTGTACGTAACCCGGTAGGTGATGTATATGATCAGATTGTAGCCGACTTGCGCAAGGCAGCTGACTTGATGAGCAGCAAACCGCGTGTAGCAGGCAATGCCGGTTATCCGTGCAAAGAAGCCGCTTTAGGCGTGCTGAGTCGTGTATACCTCTATATGGAAGAATATGACAAGTGTATCGCTGCTGTTGATGAGGCATTGAACGGCGCTGCTCCGGATTCCAAACTAGAGCCAAAGGCTACGTTCAAGGATTATTTCGCAAATGCCAAGACCTCGAAAGAGACCTTGTTCTGCATCGTTCACGAGACATCGGACGACCGCGGCCAATCGTCTATCGGTTCAATGTATTTGAAGGACGGTATCGGCTGGGGTGAGATCTACCCGTCTGATCCGTTGATGTATCTGTATGAGCGTCATCCGGAAGATGTACGTATGAGTTATATCCTGCCGCAGTATTCCGGTAAAACGGGAAAGAAAGTATATGTTACTGTTCCGGCAAGCGAAGGAAATCCGGAAGCACCGCATATCAAGTATGTCACCAAACTGCTGGATGACGGAGCAGGAAACTACACATTCAAAGGATCGGACAATAACACCTATGCGATCGAGAAACGGATGGTAAACGGTGAACGCGAAGCAGATCCGGCTGGTCCGTATTTCGAGTACTACACAAACTACATGGGTGAAGATTGTATGGTTCGTATCGATGACGACATCACACTTCGTACCGGTTACACTATTCCGATGATTTTCATCAGTAAGTTCAGTTATCAGGACGGTAACCCGATGTTGAGTTCTCCGGTATTCTGCCGTTGGGCTGAGGTCATCCTCAACCGTGCAGAAGCCTATGCTCGTAGTGGCAAGGACGCCGATGCTTTGGCAGATGTGAACGTGATCCGTACCCGTGCCGGTATCCCGACCTATGCGGTAGGCGACCTGCAAGGTTACAAGAACGTGATCGATGTCGTGATGGATGAGCGTCGTTTGGAATTGGCATGGGAAGGTCACCGTCATTTCGATATGTGCCGCAACAAACTGCTGATGGATCGCCGTTATGCAGGCGCACAGCCGTTTAAGATCGTTGATCCGACGACTGAGCCGCACATCATCTATCCTATCCCGAATAATGAGTGGACCGTTAGCGGTATCCAACAGAACCCGGGTTATTAATAGAGAAACAACCAATCAACATTATTTATTAACCAATTTAAAAACACAAACATTATGAAAGCAAACAAATTTTTTGCTGTAGCGCTTGCAGCGCTGACATTAGGTTTCGTGGCATGTAAAGATAAAGAGCCACAAGCCGACAAACTGAGTCTGAATAAGACAGAAGTTACCATCGCTGTTGATGAAACCGTTCAACTGACCGCTAACCTGGAAGTTGCATGGGCTTCGAGCAATGAGGCTGTAGCAACCGTAGAAGCAGGTCTTGTAAAGGGTATTGCAGCTGGTGAAGCAAACATCACCGCTAAGGCTGGTGACCAAACGGCAGTATGCAAAGTAACGGTAACCGATGGTGGTGTTACTCCTCCGCCTGCTGAGATTCCGGAAATCAAGGTTGACGATAACTCGTTAGCTGACTGGGATGCACTGCCTGCAGAATTCGTTGCTTCGGCTGTTTGTCCGGAAAACGCTGCTCTCCTTGGCTTGAAGAGTGTTAAGGTTTACGCTACCGAGATGTACATCAGCATTCTCGTTGAGCCGAACATGGAAGACATCACCGACCTCAGCTGGGTTCCGTTCCATGTGTACATCGACTTGGACAACAGCGACGAGACAGGTGGTTATAACGACGAGCACACTGATGCAAACTGTGACATCCTTTGCGAAACTGGTTTGTGGGCAGAAGGTGAGCCTTGCGTTTACAACCCTGGTGTTTACAGATGGTGGGGAGAAGTTGGTGCAACCGGTTGGGACGATTGGACGGAACCGGGTGTTACCCATGATGCTTCTGACTTCTGGGGCGCTATCATCGGTGAAGGTCAACTTCCTGTTGGTAACAGCCAGTACGTAGATGGTAAGTTCGAGATCCAACTCCTCCGTGAGTTGCTCGCTACTGTTCCTGCTTCTGGTTTCACGATGAACAACGAAGAGTTTGGTATCGGTTTCGATATCCAGCAAAACTGGAGTTCTGTAGGTATCCTGCCGATCGGAGAAGACACCGATGAGAATCCTGGCGGCCACGTAGCAAAAATGAAAGTTAAAATTAACAAATAAGAAGTGACCGGAACTTCGTTGATTTTAACAACAACACAAATTAAGCTTAATCAATGTTGATTGAAGGTGCCGGTGTGGTGGCACACCGCCCCACATCGGTACCGTTTTTTATTCCAAACTATATGAGAAAGTTTTTCCCCATAGTTATCCTTGCATTGCTGTTTGCAGCATGCAATAACCCTGAACCTGAACCCCAAGGTACGACGATTACTTTTGTTGAATCCGATTCGATTATTGCGAATCCGGAAAGAGGTCTGTTTGCGCAGATATATTATACCTCTGCTGATCTCGCATCACGCGCCAGTGCTTCTACGATAGAAAAACTTCGTTCAAGCAGCAATAAAATGACGCTTTTGCTCCACTCCTATTATCTGACCGATTATATGGAGTCGGATATCCCCCAAGAGTTTTTGGATCGCTTGGATTATAACATGAATCAATTACGCGAAGGCGGCGCAAAGGTCGTGCTTCGTTTCTCCTATAAGAGTAGCATGGATGCCAAGGATAAACCTTGGAATGCTACGCCGGAATGGATCCATAAGCATATGGATCAGGTAGCACCCTACTTGCAGAAACATGCCGATGTGATTTACTGTGTACAATGCGGATGGCTCGGTTCATGGGGCGAGTGGTATTATACCGATAACGGTTATCGTCAAAACCCGACCAAAGACTCCGATTACGAGATGCGTTGGGAGGTATTGGAGCACATGCTGCAAGTGGTACCGGAAACCCGCCAAGTGGCACTTCGTATACCGGCGTATAAAAGGCGCTGGTTGAAGATGCGCGGTGATTCGTTGATGAGTCCGCTGACTGCTTCTGAGGCACATACAGGTACCTATAAAGCCCGTATATGCGGTCATAACGATTGTTTCGTCTCTTCGTCCAATGATGTGGGAACGTATCTGGGAGGAGACAAGGAACGTGAATTCTGGGCAGAAGATACGAAATACACCATCATGGGTGGTGAGACTTGCGAGAAATGCAGTTACTCCAACGGTACGTATGCACTCAAAGAGATGCGCAAATACCACTGGTCTTATATCAACCGTGACTATCGCGAAAGCGTTACGTATATGTGGCGCCAGGATGGTACAATGGACACTATTCTGCATAAGATCGGTTACCGCCTTGTGCTTGATAAAGCTATTATCACGCCGAATCCGAAAAGCGAGAATGAGTTCAAGGCTTGGTTCCAATTACGCAATGTAGGTTTTGCCGCACCGATGAATGCCCGGGATGTGGAACTGATTTTCGTCAACACGGAGACAGGAGAGAAATATGTGTTCCCACAGGAAGAAGATCCCCGTTTCTGGATGCCGGATGAGACTACGACCTTCACTCTTGCTTGCCGGCTGACGAATGTCATCCCCGGAGAGTACAAGTTGTATTTGAACCTGCCGGATCCGTACGAATCGTTACATAACGACCCCCGTTACTCTATTCGCTTGGCGAACGAGGATGTTTGGGAAGAAAAAACGGGTTATAACTACATAACAACTATCAATGTTAATGGTCTGCCGGATTAAATACATATTACTATTATTGGTTCTGTCGTGCACAGTGCACGCTGCGCATTGGTGGGGTGCATCGGTGGGTTTGGGTCATGAACAACCTTACACAAACCTATCGGTATTCGATTTGGCTACACAAGATGCCAATAACCAGTTAGTGCCGTTATTCCTTTCCTCGGAAGGTGAGTATATGTGGAGTGAAGGAGCGTTTGCTTTTGAGGCTGTAAATGGTGACATTAAGACTTCAGAGCCGCTTACGCGTGTGAAGGCAGGTGAGACGCTCCGTGATGCGTACATGGCTGCGCAGTTAAAGTATTTCCCGGCTAACGGGAGGTTGCCGGATACGCTTTTCTTCACCATGCCGCAGTATAATACCTGGATTGAGTTGATGTATAATCAAAACCAGGAAGATATCCTCCACTATGCGCATGCGGTGATTGATAACGGTTTTCCGGTAGGCGTGCTGATGATCGATGATAACTGGCAGCGGTATTACGGGAACTTCGATTTTAAGGCAGAGCGTTTCCCGGATCCCAAAGCGATGATGGATGAACTGCATGCGTTGGGCTTTAAAGTCATGGTGTGGATCTGTCCGTTTGTCAGTCCGGATTCCCCGGAGTTTCGGGAATTGGAAGCCAAAGGGTATCTGATTAAGAATCCGGAAGGCGGTACGGCTGTCCTCAATTGGTGGAATGGTTACAGTGCATGTTATGACTTGACTAATCCGGAAGCTGCAGACTATTTTGTGCAAGTGCTCAAGCAGGCACAAGAAAAATACGGTATTGACGGCTTTAAGTTCGATGCCGGCGACAATAACTGCTATGCTTCTACCCCGATGAAGGCATTTGATGCCGCAGCTACTACAGTGGATCATACCTCCTCATGGGCGAAGATCGGTTTGTCTTTCCCCTTCAATGAGTACCGTGCATGCTGGAAGATGGGTGGCCAACCTTTAGTACAGCGCTTAGGAGATAAAGACTATAGTTGGGATGCCGTGCGCCAGCTTATTCCGCAGATGTGTGTGGCAGGTCTGATGGGTTATGCCTACGCATGCCCCGATATGATCGGTGGCGGACAATGGGCTGCATTCCTCAATATCAAGGATGATGAGTTTGACCAAGCGCTCATCGTCCGTTCGGCACAGGTGCATGCCTTGATGCCGATGATGCAGTTCTCCGTAGCTCCTTGGCGCATACTTAGTAAGGAAAACCTCGCTATTGTGCAGAAGATGGCGAAGTTACATGCCGCTTTCGGTCCTTATATAATGACCTATGCGCGTAAAGCGGCGCAAACAGGAGAACCCATCGTTCGGTGCATGGAATATCAATTCCCGCATCAGGGATTTGCAGAATGCAAAGATCAGTTTATGTTAGGAGATAAGTATCTTGTGGCGCCGGTAGTGGATAACCGTTTAGAGCGCGATGTCCGCTTACCAAAAGGCACTTGGCGTGACGAACAAGGACGTAAATACAAAGGCGGGAAAACCTATCATATACAGGTTCCGCTGGACAGATTGCCTTATTTTGAAAAATTGAAATAGTTATGAAAAACAAATTGTGGTTAGTTTTTATCCTCATCACCATCGTTACATGGGGTGTATGGGGGGCGTTCTCGGACACACAGATGGATCGGGACAACATACCTGAAACGGTAGTGTATATCCTTTGGGCATTGACAATGATCCCATGTGCGATTGTGGCACTTTGTGTCAACAAAGGTAAGTTTATGCATGACTGGAAGTCCGCTGTACTCGGATGTACAGTAGGTCTCCTTGGAGCAGGTGGCCAGTTGGTTCTTTTCAAAGCATTGGCGATCGGTCCGGCTTACATCATCTTCCCCTTCATCTCGATGTCTCCGGTGATCGTCATCACACTCGCTTCCATCTTCCTCAAAGAGAAAGCGAACAAATGGCAAATAGCAGGTATCGTAGTGGCGTTGGCAGCTATCTTATTACTTTCTATCCAGTCCGGTGGAGCGGATAGTCCTGTCAGCGGATGGCTTTGGATCGTATTAGCCGTTTTGGTACTCTTTGCTTGGGGTATCCAAGGATTCTTCATGAAGTTTGCCAATAACTCCATGGACGCAGAGTCGATCTTCGTTTGGATGGCGATATCAGCCGTTATACTGATTCCTGTTGCGTACTTCATGACTCCTGAAGCAGCTTTGTTCTTCCAAGGCGAAGGTGTAGTAGGTAAGAGTCTGACCTGTTCCGGTATTCAGATCTTGAATGCGATAGGTGCATTGACGCTTGTATATGCATATCGTTACGGTAAGGCAGTTATCGTTTCTCCGATGGAGGGTCTTTCTCCGATGGTAACGGTACTCCTGTCACTGGTTATTTTAAGTGTTATTCCAACTCCATTACAAATTGCAGGTATATGTTGCGCCGCTTTTGCTATGTATGCTTTGTCTAAATAACCATATGTTTAACTTTTAAAATCATTTGCTATGAAGAAAATTTTCCTCTTCGCAGCTGCTATGTTGGCAGCTTTCACAATGAACGCACAAACTATCGAAATCGATGGTGACAATGCCGATTGGGCAGAAGTGCCGATGCTGAGCGATCCGGGTGCAACACCGATTTTCAAAATGGTGGTACCTCAATCCGGACTGACATTGCCTTCGGGTGCTGCTGTTTGTATCATGGTACAACGTACAGCCGAGGAGTTGGCTACTTATCCGGGACTTCCTGTAACATACATCGATGCAGATAAGAGCGCAGCTACTACCGCAGCACAAGAAGCGTGGTATTGTCCTGCTTTTGGCCCGGATTATGAGATGGGTCCGTGGGATGGTAATGATGGTGAAGGCAGCACGGATGGCACTATTGCTGAAGTGATGATCGCTCAAAGCAATTTTACCGGAATTCCTTTCTCAGGAGACTGTCACGCATGGATGCTTTTTAACTGGGCTAAATATATGCCTAACTCTCCGGAGGAGAATAACTGGAACTGGGCAGAGACCAGTTATCATCCCGTTATCGTAAAGCCGTACAGTTTCTTAAACCTCAATGGTACGCTGCCGGCTGCTGATACCTATTCGACACACGAGGCTCTGGCTCCCGGCGCATCGCTGGATATGACCAATGGTTATGCCAATGCAGTTCTGTTGTGGGCATCGTGGGCTGTTGAACTGACTACCCCGGCTACGTACGACATCAAGGCAGATATCACCAGCGGTAACGCTGCTTCGGTAGATCTCAAATTGGTGAACCTGGCTACGAATGCTGTAGTTGCTTCGTTTGTTTCCGACGAATTGGCAGGTGGTGAAGAGGTTGCAGTAGGCGAATGGGATCTCTCGGCTGTTCCGGCAGGTAAGTATATGCTCCGTTTCTCGAACCATGTTGAGTGGTCTGAGATGCATCTCAACTCGCTCACGTTGACTGCTCAAGGCGGCACGGCTATCGACAACACGGCTGCTGAGGTACAAGCTGCAAAAGTTGTTCGTGACGGCCAGATGATGATCATCCGTGACGGTAAAACCTTCAATGCACTTGGTGCAGAAATCAAATGAAACGACTATTGATCATATGCGGTTTGGTGCTTGCGGGGATGTCTGTCCTCGCAGCACCCAAACTGGTGTATAACGGAGACACACTGGAGTGGAATAACTCCTGGAAAAAAACGCAGTGCGGTACGCTGGATATCAATGAGAACATCATTGAGGTCTCCGGTATCGCTTGCTCGCGTGTGACACCGGGTTTCATCTGGATGCAGAGTGACGAGACCGTCAAGTACATCATTGCGACCGATGAGAAAGGCGCGAAGCGTGCCTGCAAGGTGAAGTTCACCAAATCGATTCGTTGGGACTGGGAAGACATGTCCGGCGGTGTGTATGAAGGCACCAATTACCTGTTCATCGGTGCTTTCGGTGATAACAATGAGACAGACGGCAATTATAGCATTGTCTATTTTGAAGAGCCGGCTATCGATTCTGTGAACGCACCGGAAGTGACGGTGACGCCGCAACAGATCAAGTACGTCTATCCGGACGGCAAGAACCACAACAACGAGGCGCTGATGTATGATAATCTCACGAGCGAGATCTACATCATCACCAAAGTTTACTATGATGTATGCCAAGTGTTCCGCTTGCCCTTCCGTTTGGATTATGGCGATGAAGTACAGACGTTGGAGTATATCTGCGACCTCGGTGTTAAATCCGATTTAGGTTCCGGAAACAAACCTTACAAAGGTTTCCATCTTGTGACGGCAGCCGACATCTCACCGGATGGGAAGTATATCCTTATCAAAAACCACAACAATATTGTACCAACCTATTGCTGGGTGCTCTATTGGGAGCGTCAAGAGGGTGAGAGTGTGGCCGATGCCGTCAAGCGTCAACCGCAACCCATTCGGGCGTATAACACTTACGAATGGCAAGGTGAAGCGATCTGCTGGCTCGACGATGATACCTTCTATACTACTTCCGATGCCGATGACGGCAATCCGCCTATCTATAAATTCACCCGTAAGTGGGGAGCCGGAGTAGAGGATATTACCTATGAACAGGAGAATAAACTGGTCATGATAGGCAATGTGCTTTACGTACGCACTGACAAAGGACTCTATTCCTTAGACGGCAGAAAAGTGCAATAAAAACAAAAAAAACGCTCATCGGGGCGTTTTTTTTTGCATATATCAAAAATTTGTTGTACCTTTGCAGCCGATTTTGAAAATAATTGAGTAAGATGTTACGAGAAATCCTTGCAATTACCGGTAAACCGGGTTTATATAAATTGGTAAGTCGCGGCAATAACATGCTGATTGTAGAATCGTTGGTGGATGGCAAACGTATGCCGACCTATGCACGTGACAAGATCGTTGCGCTGAGCGACGTATCGATGTTCACGGATGCAGACGATATCGCTTTGAGCGAAGTGCTGACTTCTGCCGGTAAGAAAGAAGGACTCAAACCCGTTGCTTTTGATCCGAAGAAGGTGGATAACAAAGCGTTACAGGCTTGGTTTGACGAGGTTTTGCCGAACTGGGACCGTGACCGCGTCTATCCGTCGGACATCCGCAAACTCATCCAATGGTACAACATCCTCATCAACGCAGGTATCACGGACTTCACCATTAAGGAAGACGAAGAAGCCAACAGCTAACAGCTAACGGCCAATAGCCGACAAGTGCTCCTCAGGGAGATCATCAATAGCATAGAATCTGTAGCGCCACGGAGTGCCCAGGAAGCATGGGATAACTCGGGAATGCAGGTAGGTGACACAGGACGCGATATCAGCTCCGTTCTCTTGACCACAGACATCACGGAAGATGTGGTCAATGAAGCTATTGTATGCGGTTGTGACCTCATTATTTCCCATCATCCGCTTCTTTTTCACGGTCTCAAACAGGTATGCGGTCAGACGCCGCAGGCACGGGTTGTTGAGATGGCGATCAAGCATAATATCGCAATCTATTCTGCCCATACGAATCTGGACTCCGTCATAGGAGGAATTAACACCAAACTCGCTGAACATTTAGGGTTGAGCGATGTTCGCTTGTTGACCGAAAGTGGATTAGGTGCGATAGGAATTTTATCTCAACCGATGAACTATGCCGATTTTATCGCGCAAGTACGTCAAACCTTGGATTGTTCGTATGTCCGTTATACACGCGCTGCCAGGGAAACCGTAGAGACAGTAGCCTTGTGCGGCGGTAGCGGTGCCGAGTTCATCGATCAAGCAATCGAACAGGGAGCAGACGTGTATCTCACCGCTGACTGTAAGTACCATGAGTTCCAGGATGCGGAAGGTAGGATAGGGTTGATCGACATTGACCATTGGTACTCCGAACGGCACGCACGGGAGATCTTCCGGGATATCATCGAACCTTTAGGCGTGAAAACAATAATCAGTAAAAACGATAAAACACCAATACAAGTATGGCAAGAACAAAAGAATTAACCGTAGAGGATAAACTCAAATACCTCTATGAGTTGCAGCAAGTCGATACGAAGATCGACAATTTGCGCACGTTGGCAGGTGAGCTGCCGCAAGAAGTGAAAGATATGGCCGACGAGGTAGAAGGTTTGAAGACCCGTTTGACCAATATCGAGAATGACATCAAGGAGTGTGAGACCCAGATCTCAGACCACCGTGTTCGTACCGAGAATGCGAATGCATCTATCTCCCGTTACAAAGAACAGCAGAACACCGTACGTAACAACCGTGAGTTCGATAACCTGAACAAGGAAATCGAGTACCAGGAGTTGGAGATCGAAGCTTCGCAGCGTAAAATCAAACATTTCACGGCGGAACTCGAGGCACGTCTGGCAGACAAAGCCAAAACAACCAAGGACATCGAAGAACGCACCGTGGATCTGAACCAGAAACGTTCGGAGTTAGACCAAATCCTTTCGGAAACCAAAGCAGAAACCGAGGCATTGGTGCTCAAAGCCGGTGATCTGGAGAAGAAACTGGATGAGCGTCTGCTTACCGGTTTCAAGCGTATCCGTAAGAATGCCCGTAACGGTCTGGCTGTGGTAAAAATTGAACGTGACTCCTGCGGAGGTTGCCACGCTAAGATACCTGCTCAACAGCAGCTGGATATCCGTACTCGCAAGAAAATTATTGTTTGTGAGTTCTGCGGTAGAATATTAGTAGACCCAGAGATGTAAGAATCAGACTGAGGATACCTATGTACCATGTAGTGCCGGCACCGAACGTGTCGGCATTACTGTTTTCCGGCAAGATATAATACAGCGTGATGCCGATCGCATTGTTCACAAAATGCATCAAAATAGGAATCCAAAGCGTTCCGGTCCATACGAACATATATCCGAACATAGCACCCATTAGCATTCGCGGAACAAATCCCAGGAATTGCATATGAATGGCGGAGAAGAGAATAGCTGTTACCCAGATAGCGGTGTGCACTTGGACTTTCGGTTCATGGCTCTTCGCCATAATCTGCTGCAGCGTTCCACGGAAAGTCATCTCTTCTGCAACAGCCGGCAGTAACGCCATCAGACCCAAGTTGGCGAGAATACCTCCAAAATGATCCGTTTGCAGAAAGGCTTTAATAGTAGCCTCTGCACCTTCCTCTGCAGAAGCCAGACTCTCCGGCAATGGAAGCAGACTGTTCCATTCCGCCAGCAGGTTAATACCCGGTAAGGCCACTACCATGATACCGATTGCCATCAGAAACAGACTCCAATGCGCACCTTGGTCCATTTTTAACCACCTAAACGGATTGCGCTCTTTATTCCATAGAATACCGCAGATGACAGGCGGTAACATAAACATACCAACAACAGAGAATACCTGCAACCATTTCTGGGCATGAACGGTCAAACTACCATTAAAAAACAATTGCCAAAGCATAGCCGCTACTACCGCGCAGGCCACTACAATTCCTACCCAAACGAGTATCCGAAGAAATTTCTTTTTCATATTTTTTCTATTTCAGGCTGCAAAGGTACGAAAAAATTTGCATATTTCAAAATATTTTTGTAATTTTGCAGCCGTTTTTACGGCTAGCAAAAGAATAACAATAAAATATGAAGAAATTTAACGAGTACAAAGGATTGAATTTGCCTGCCCTCAGCAAAGAGGTGCTGGCGCAATGGGAAGAAGAAAATCTGTTTGAAAAAAGTGTTTCTACACGCGAGGGACATCCGCAATTCCTGTTCTTCGAAGGACCTCCTTCGGCGAACGGTATGCCGGGTATTCACCATGTCATGGCACGTACTATCAAGGATACCTTCTGCCGCTTTAAGACCATGCAGGGATATCAGGTTCGACGTAAGGCAGGATGGGATACCCATGGTCTGCCGGTGGAGTTAGGTGTCGAGAAAATGCTGGGTATCACGAAGGAAGATATCGGCAAAAAGATCTCCGTCGATGAATACAATGCCGCATGTCGTCGGGAGGTGATGAAATACACCAAAGAATGGACCAACCTCACCAAGCAGATGGGTTATTGGGTGGACCTCGATGATCCGTATATCACCTATGACAACAAGTATATCGAGACGCTTTGGTATCTGCTCAAGGAACTCTACAAGAAAGGCTACCTCTACAAGGGCTATACGATTCAACCCTACTCGCCGGCAGCCGGAACGGGTCTCTCGTCCCATGAGTTGAACCAGCCGGGTTGTTACCGCGATGTAAAGGACCTTACCTGTACCGCCAAGTTCCATCTCAAGGACGGTCGCTATATCATCGCTTGGACCACCACTCCTTGGACTTTACCTTCCAACACGGCCCTTTGCGTAGGACCGAAGATCGACTATGTGGAGATTGCGCTCGAAACAGGTGAACATATCATCCTCGCTGAGGCTCGCTTATCTGCCTATTTCGAGAATGCGCAGATCGTTGCGCGTTACAAAGGCGCTGAGCTCGTTGGCCTGGAGTATGATCCGTTGTTCCCGTGGGTGAATCCGGGACCGGGCGCCTTCCGTGTCATTCCGGGTGACTATGTGACCACAGAAGACGGTACCGGTATCGTGCATATCGCACCTACTTTCGGTGCTGACGATAAGAAAGTCGGTGACGCTGCAGGTGTGCCGGGACTCTATATGCAGACCAAGAACTACGGTCCTCGTCCGATGGTGGACTTCACCGGTAAGTATTGGAAGATCGAAGACCTCGATGAGGCATGGGTCAAGGAGAATGTCAATACCGAACTGTACGGAAAATACGCCGGTCGTTTCGTCAAGAATGCCTACGATCCCACGCTTACAGATAAAGATGAGTCGCTTGACCTCCACCTCTGTCTCGAGATGAAAGCCGACGGACGTCTGCTTAAGACCGAGAAGCACGTCCACTCCTATCCGCACTGCTGGCGAACCGACAAACCCGTCATCTACTATCCGCTCGACTCCTGGTTCATCAAATCGACCATGGCACGCGATACGATGATTGCGCTGAATAAGACGATCAACTGGCAACCGGAATCCACCGGTACCGGTCGTTTCGGTCAATGGCTCAATAACCTCAATGACTGGAACCTCTCCCGTTCCCGTTATTGGGGTACTCCACTGCCTATCTGGCGTACGGAAGATGGCCAGGAAGAAATCTGCATCGGTAGTATCAAAGAGTTGTTCGAAGAGATCGACAAATCTGTCAAGGCAGGTTTCATGAAAGCGAATCCTTGGCCGAAACATATCGTTGGCGACTACAGCAAAGCCAATTATGATCCTTCCGTCATCGATCTCCATCGTCCGTATGTGGATTCGATCATCCTTGTTTCCCCGTCCGGCAAGCCGATGAAACGGGAACTCGATCTCATCGACGTGTGGTTTGACTCCGGCGCGATGCCTTATGCACAAAACCACTATCCTTTCGAGAACGCAGACGCTCCGCGTACCGCTGACTTCATCTCCGAAGGTGTGGATCAGACGCGTGGTTGGTTCTTTACCCTCCATGCCATCCACACGATGATCGAAGGTACCGTCGCTTACAAAAACGTCATTTCCAACGGTCTTGTCCTCGATAAGAACGGTAATAAGATGTCCAAACGTCTGGGCAACGCCGTCGATCCCTTCGGTGCTCTGGAAACCTACGGCGCCGATCCGGTTCGCTGGTACATGCTCACCAACTCCTCGCCGTGGGAGAACCTCAAGTTCGATCCCGAAGGAGTCGATGAGATTCGCCGTAAGTTCTTCGGCACCCTCTACAACACCTACGGATTCTTTGCCCTCTACGCAAATGTAGATAACTGGCAACCTGCATCGAGCACCGACGGTCAACCGACGGTCAACCGACAGTCAAAGCCAACGTCGAGCCAAGATCGTACCGAGATAGACCGTTGGATACTCTCCAAACTGAACTCCCTCGTCAAAGAAGTGACCGAGGCCTACGAAGCCTACGAACCCACCAAAGCGGGTCGTGCAATAAGCGACTTTGTCCAGGATGACCTGAGTAACTGGTACGTACGCCTCAACCGCAAACGTTTCTGGGGAGGCAGCATGGATGCAGACAAACAAGCGGCGTATGAGACGCTCTACACCTGTCTCAAGACCGTAGCGCAACTCATGGCACCGAATGCTCCGTTCTATGCAGATCGTCTGTACCGTGACTTGACCGGTGAAACTGTCCACTTGAGCGAATGGCCGAAAGTGAATGAGGCATTGATCGATACGAACTTGGAACGTCAGATGTACTTGGCACAACAAGCCACCTCGATGATCCTCAGTCTGCGTAAGCGTGCAGAGAAGAACGTACGTCAGCCGCTACAAAAAGCGGTCATTCCGACGCCTGATCAAGAAACCACCGATGCCTTGCTGCACGTGGCTGACCTCATCAAATCGGAAGTGAACGTGAAGGAATTGGTCATCGTGCCGGCGGAACAATCGGAGATTCGTCTTGTCAAGAAGATCAAACCGCAGTTCAAAGTGCTTGGTAAGAAAGTGGGCGGTAAGATGAAAGAACTGGCTGCGGCTATCACGGCTATGAATCAAGACGACATTACCCAAATGGAAACCGAAGGTTCTTTCAACTTTCAACTTTCAACTTTCAACTACACGATAGTGCCCGAGGATGTGGAGATCATCACAGAAGATATGCCGGGATGGTTAGTAGCCAACAACGGCATCCTCACCATCGCACTGGACATCGAACTGACGGACGAACTCATCGAAGAAGGTATCGCTCGTGAGCTCATTAATCGTATCCAGAATCTCCGTAAGTCCTCCGGTCTGGAGATTACAGACCGTATCTCTGTGGCCATCGAAGATCGTGATGAGATCCATAACGCTGTCCTGCACTGCAGTGAGTATATCGCTTCGCAGGTGCTGGCTACATCGCTGGAGCTAACAGCTAAGTGCCAAGAGCCAACAGCTGTCGAAATGGACGGATATAATGTGAATATCCAAATCTGCAAAGCCTGATGAAACGTTTGAAATATTTGACGATCGTCATGGTCGGTGTGCTGTTGGCCGGTTGTAACATGATCGGTCCAAAGGATGAAGAACTGGTTTTCCAACTTAGTGACCTGCAAGGCCTTTGGCTGGAGACACAAGTGAAAGATATGCAGCATTATGTGCGGTTTACGGACGAACAAGCCGATGAACCCGGCTATTTCTATGGCCGGGAATGGAATGAAGCGGAAGATGTGTTTGAAGAAGACCTGACGCCATACGGAAACGGCTGGTTTAGGTATCTGTTTGAAACTCATGGCGGAGGTCTGACGGAGATCCATCTGATGGATAACGGCGGTGCGGAGATTCCGAAAGTGTATGTGGTTTCCAAACTGACGGAAACGGACCTGGAGTACTACGAGAAAGACCGTAAGCAGGTTAAGTTCTATTTTGAAAAAGTGCTTTAAAATATTTGGCTGGACGCTTTTCAGTCTCCTGATGGTGGTGATCATCGCCGTCGCGATCGCATGTTACGTCCTCATCACCCCTGCGCACTTGACGCCTATCGTAAAGAAGGTGGTAGGCAACTATGTCACCTGCGAGTACGATATCGCTTCAGTGGACTTGACGGTCTTTTCTACCTTTCCCCGTGTGGAAGTGCGCATAGACAGTTTGGTCCTCATCAACCCCATGGAGGGTACGCAAAATGATACCGTGCTTTTTGCGCCTACCGTGACGGCATCTTTGGATATCAAGCAACTCTTGTTTGACAATAAGTTGCTTATCGATGAAGCGGTAATGGAAGATGCCATGGTCAATTACTATGTAGCGCAAGACGGAACGTCGAATATCGATATCTTCGTTTCCTCACCGGATACCCTTCCTGAGGAACCGGATACCACGGCTTTCTCCTTACCCTTTGAGGACATCCGTATCAACCGCTTATGCATCCAAACCAGAACGCTTACCTACAAAGATGCGCAGATCGGTGCTACCTATGCCGAGATGAATGATGCGACCTTGGATGCGTCTGTAGCCGACTGGAACACGATGTATCTGCATTTGAATACACCGGATTTATTCGCTTGTCTTTCCGATGAGACTTATGCGAATCATGTACCGTTTGCTTTCGAATCTCCGTTACATATCCAACTGGACTCCCTGCACTTTGGAGTGGATAGTGCCCGGCTGCTGTATGACGGATACCAGTTAACGTTGGATGGCAATATCGCCTTGGGAGATACAATGCAGATCGATGCGTTCATGCGCACCTCGGAATGGCAGATTCAACCCCTCTTGGCCTATCTTCCTGCATCGCTTACCGAAGATCTTCAACCGATGCATTTGGATGGTTCTATGCAGTTGAACGCGGATATCCATGGAGAACTGACGGATACGTCTTTGCCCCAAGTGACAGCAGATATTCACCTGCGGAACTGTCAAGGCGACTGTGATCCTTTACCTTATTCGCTGCGTAACGTCCGTCTGGATGCGCATTCACAACTGGATCTGAACCAACTCGACAAGTCGAAAGTAACCATCCGTACGTTTGCGGCGGACACGAAAAAAAGTCATGTGCAGGGATCGGGAACGGTAACGGGTCTGTCGGAAAACATGCTGCTGGATCTGGCTTTGAAGATGAAAGCCTCCTTACCGGACTTCGCTTATTTCATCCCCGACAGTATGAATCTTAGGGGAATGGTAAGCGGAGATACGAAAGTGAAGATCAGCTTGAACGACCTCACGCAAATGAATCTGGAGAAAGGAACGATTCAGGCGAACTTAGACCTCAAGGACTTATACTACCGCATGGATTCGATGCAGATACACTTACCGCATTCCTTGGCAAATGTCCAAATTCCGAATCCTCAGATCTATCCTAAGTCTCCTTCATCCTCCTGGGCACGCGTGGATCTGTTCACCGACACCTTGGATTTCAAGAACGGTCAAACCATGCATACTTTGGCCGATAAGGCGAAGATCCATCTGGAAACGGCGAACGTTTTACAGGATATCAGCGACTGCTACATAACCCTGCAAACGGATACACTGGATGCGCATATGGAGGATATCCGTGCAAACATGGGAAAACCTGATGTGGAAATGCTGTTGTCTGCCGGTAAGCATGCCTTCATACGACTTAACTCCCATCGTACCGCTGCGCAGATGGGAGAACAACTGCAAACGCGCATGGACACCTTCCATCTCACCATCGGCTCCCGATATAACGAAAACGAAAAAGAATGGCTGCTCAAGTGGAATCCTCTCTTCTCCATTCGCATGAAGAATGGTGAACTGCGTGTCCCGGAACGGCTTCCCGAAGCGATGTATGTGCCCTCGATGAATTTTGTGTATTCGAACCGGAAGATGACGATCAAGGATTCGGAGATGCACTTGGGAAATTCTGACCTGCATATCAAAGGAGACATCGAGCGTATCGGTGGATGGTTAAAACACGAAACACCTTTGGTGGGTACTTTGGACGTCACTTCCACCTACTGGGATGTACTCCAACTGATGCAGTGGGCCGGTGAGCAACCTCGTACAACCGATACGGTACAGCAGAATACACAAGCAGCGCCGAAGGATACCATGCCTAAGAAGAATTTCTTTGTGCCCAAAGATGTGGATTTTGCACTCAACGCACATGTGGATTCGGTCAATTTTGCCGGACATATGATGAAGAAAGTGCAGGGTGGGTTGTTTATTCGCAACGAAGCCCTGGTGCTGCAGGAAGTAGGTTTTATCTGTGATGCCGCCAAGATGCAATTGACGGCTGAATACAAGTCTCCTCGACCGAACCATTTCTATGTGGGCATGGACTATCATATGGTGGATGTCAATATCGACTCCCTGATCTCGCTCATCCCGCAGGTGGTGGAGATAGAACCGGCTTTGAAAGCGTTCAGAGGGAATGCGGATTTCCATTTCGCCTTGGAGACCTACACCGACTCCTTGTACCAACCCAAGAAAAGTACCATGCGAGGTGCGGCATCCATCACGGCACAGAACCTGACGATCATCGATAGTACGACCTTTAATACACTCAGAAAACTGCTGTTCTTCAAAAAAAGCACCGAGAATAGGTTAGACTCTATCAATGCGGAGATGATAATTTACAAGAACGAAGCGACGCTCTTTCCCCTTTGTGTGCAACTGGATAAATACAAAGTAGCAATCGGAGGATATCATACCTTGGACCATTACATGGATTATGATATCAACCTGCTCAAACCGCTTTATTTCGGTTTGAAAGTTATAGGACCTAAAGAGGATGTCAAATTCAAACCCACCAAGTGTAAGTTCAAAAAAGATTTTCAGCCTACATGGTATAACAAAGCAGATGAGGAAGGCTTGGAACTCAGAAAACGGATTATCCGGTCTATGGAGAAAAACGTAACAATCAAATAATATGAAACGATTTTTAATTTTACCTGTCATTGCAATGACAATGCTTGCTTGTAACAAAGAGGCTCAACGCCCGACAACCTATTCGGTTCCGGCATTGGACCAAGCGAAGAATTTAGCGCTGTACATGCCTGCGTTTGAGTCAGCGATCGCTGCCAAGAATGCAGAAGTGGAGGCGATAGTGAATAACCCCGAAGCACCGACGTTTGAGAACACCATTGTCGCACTCGACCGAACCGGAATGATGCTGGACAGCGTGGAAGGTATCTTTTTCAATGTCCTCGAAGCGGACGGAAACGATGAGATGAACGCAATCGCTGAAGAGGTCTATCCGATGCTCAGTGAACTCAGCGACGGCATCATCCTCAACGACGGGCTCTTCCAACGCATCAAAACCGTGTATGAGCAACGCGACACCCTGGGTTTGAATGCAGAACAGATGCGTCTGCTCACCGAGACCTACAAGGCGTTTGCCAACAACGGCGCTAACTTACCGCAGGACAAGAAAGACCGTCTCATGGAGATCAATAAGGAGTTGAGTCTGCTTTCCCTTCAGTTCGGTAACAACGTAGTAGCGGAGACCAATGCATGTAAGCGATTCATCAAAGATGAAGCACAACTGAAAGGTCTGCCGGAGTCTGCCAAAGCTGCGGCAGCAGAAGAAGCGGAAGCAGCCGGTCACAAGGGAGAGTGGTTATTTACCCCCAAGCGCACTTCTTTCACACCGGTACTCCAGTACTGTGAGAACCGTGACTTGCGCAAACAACTGCTCATGGACTATACCACCCGTGCAAACCATGGCGGTAAGTATGATAACAAGGCCGTCATCGTTCGTGAGATGGAACTGCGTATTGAGAAAGCACAACTCTTCGGATTCGATAACCCTGCTGACTATATTCTCGAAGATTGTATGGCTAAGAACCATGAGACCGTCGATGCCTTCCTGGCTTCTGTCTGGGCTCCGTCGCTCGAAGCCGCTAAACGGGAAGCTGCTGCGCTGCAGGAACTCTTGGACCAAGATCTGCCGGGTGAGAAACTGCAACCCTGGGACTGGTGGTTCTATGCAGAGAAACTGCGTAAAGCCAAATATGACTTGGATGAAGAAGCCATCAAGCCTTATTTTGAACTGAACAACGTTCGTAACGGTGCCTTTGGCGTTGCTACCAAGTTGTACGGTCTGCAGTTTGAGAAAGTAACCGATATGCCCGTGTATAACGACGAGGTAGAGGTATTCAAAGTAACCGAGAAAGATGGTGCTTTAATCGGATTCCTCTACACCGACTATTTCCCCCGTGCAGGAAAACGTCCGGGTGCATGGATGAATAACATCTGCTCCCAGTACATCGATGCCGAAGGTGTTGATCATCGTCCGGTCATCATTAACGTCGGTAATTTCAACAAACCCACTGCCGGTAACCCGTCGCTGCTCTCTATGGACGATGTAGAAACCCTCTTCCATGAGTTCGGTCACGCTTTGCACGGTCTGCTTTCCAAAGCTCATTACAAATCGCTCAGCGGCACGAATACACCGCGTGATTTTGTAGAACTCCCTTCGCAGTTCATGGAAAACTATGCCTATGAACCGGAGGTGCTTAAGACCTATGCTTTCCATTATCAGACCGGTGAAGTGATCCCGGAGGAACTGATCGCAAAGATTAATGCAGCCGGTAAGTTCAACCAGGGTTTTGTGACGACTGAACTGCTCTCCGCTTCCATCCTCGACATGGATTTCCATGAGTTGACGACCGCCAAAGGTCTTGACGTTAATGCCTTTGAGAAAGCCAGTCTCGAGAAGATGGGTATGATCGATGAGATCATCGTGCGTTATCGTCCTACCTTCTATAACCATATCTTTACCACCGGTTACGAAGCCGGTTATTACAGCTATACCTGGGCAGCCGTACTGGATGCAGACGCGTTTGCGGCCTTCAAAGAGACCGGAAACCTCTTCGACAAAGCAACGGCTAAACGCTTCCGTCATCTCTTGGAACAAGGCGGTACACGCGATGCACAGGAGTTGTATCTCGAGTTCCGTGGAAAAGAAGCCGATCCGGCTAACTTGCTCCGTCGCAAAGGGTTCATCGAATGAAACGACATACGCAATCGATATTATACCACCTGTTGCCGGTAGTCATTTGGCTGCTGGCAATAGGGGGTGCTGTCGTACCCTTGCTACCTTTCTGTGCGCTGGAACTGTCACCGATCTCCTATCTCATACCCGTTGCCGTGGTGATGTGTGCCCTGTTTATGCTCACGAGTCTCAAGCGGCACGCTTCCTCGGTGGAGACCTGCTTCATCATCGCTGTGCTCTTGGGTGCTGCCTCCTATTGGCTGCCTACCATCCTCTTCTTGGCCATCCCTGCCTGTATCTATCTGCAAATGCGTAACTTGTTAACCCTTCGCAGTGTGACGGCCTTCCTCCTCGGATATGCATTGGTAGCAATCTGGATGACAGTGCTGGTGTTCCTTTCAATTTTCAATTATCAATTTTCATTTACAGAAAACGCCTACGGGTGGATCCCCATAGGCGCTGTGCTGTTGGCTTGGACGGCCGCTACCATTGTACGACGAAACCTGCGTGTACGTTAATACCAGCCTGTGCGTAATACCACGTGCATCGACTACCGTCAGCAAATCGGCTGGCTTCGGCTCCGCCGTTGCTCGCATATTTGGCGTTGAACAGGTTATTCAGTTGGCACAGCAACTTGACATTCGGTACACCGCGGCGGTCCGAGAACCATTTCTGCATCGGCAGGTTATACTGCAGGTTTACGTTCGTCGTCGTGAATGCCCGTAGCATCGCATGTTCGTCCATGGTGTTGTCCAGATACTGCCTGCTTACCACATTCGTCTGAATCGTACCTACAAACCCGGCGTAGTCGAAAGTGAACAGACTCATCGCCGTCACGGTCGGTGAGAAAGCAATCGTCACCGTACCGCAGATACTGTCTTGACCGATCCGGTTCCAGTCATTCTGGTTGTCATACAGGTCGATATACTGCTTGTAGTTTTGCAGTTTGTTCCTACTCACCACCATGTTACCTTCCCATCTAAACCAGTCAGTGATCTTCACCGCTGCCGTCAGTTCGGCACCCATACGGTACGAGTCCTTCACGTTCATCGTCTTGTACGCTCCTACGTCGTTGTATTCACCCGTCAGCACCAACTGGTTGTCATAATCCATGAAATACAGGTTCACACCTATATTATAACGCGCATGCGCGTATTGGTAGCCTAACTCATAGTCATACAGCGTCTCCGCTTTCGGCAGATGGGTCCAGGTTTGCGTTGCGGCATCCCAACGGGCGTTCTCCTTGTAGTTATTCCTACTCGGATCCCGGTTTGCAATCGCAAACGAGGCACTCAGCGTATGTCCTCCGTTCTGATACGTCAACCCGGCTTTGGGGTTAAAGAAATGGTAGTCCACCGTCAACGGCAGATCCTCCATATTCTCATCATTAATACCGTTTCGGCTGTACCGCACATAACGGTACTGCAGATCCCCATAGACAGCCAGTTTCTCCTGCGCCTTATGGATGATACGCCAGTTGGCTTTGGCATACGTGTTCACATCGATCTTGTTGGCATCGTTGCGGTAATACTCGTAATGCACCGGCAGCAGTTGTGCCGACGGTTTCGCTAAGTAATCCAGGATACCCCAATGCTGTCCGTAGTAGTTGTTTCCGGCAACACCGATCTGCAAGTCTAACGGTTCTGACAGGTACTTACCCGACACGATAAATCCGGCATAATGGTTATTCAGATGTTTCATGTACAGACCATACGTCTTACCGCTGTCGCTTAATCCCCAGTAACTGTATTTCTTCTTCTTGTACTGCTCGTAATATCCGCCTCCATGCGTGTAATGCAAGGTAGCCGTTAGACTCCACTGCGGTGTGAAACGGTGGTTGATCGTCAACTGTCCGTGCTGTTGCGCATAGTTATCCGTCTGGTTCTTGTAATACACCGTCGAATCCGAACCGTCTGCTGCCGGCATCGTGTATTCACCGGCCGGATTATACCGCCGGTCAGCTCCATCAATACCGTAAGCCGTGTTGTAATCCACTCCTTCCCAGGCCATGCCCGTCTTCTCGGCACCACCGAAAGCACGTAAGATCACGTGCGTCTTGTTACCGTACCATCCTACGTCACCGTAGAAACTGTACAGATCGCTCTTGGCACGGTAGAGAAATCCGTCGGAGTTCACTTTGCTGAAACGGGCGTTGATCATCCAGCGGTTAGCAATCGAGGCATGCGCACTCACCATCTCCCGGAACGTGTTGTACATTCCGCCGTTGAAACCGATCGTGATGTGACTCGTCGTATCTAAGAAGTTCGTCTGCATGTTCAGTCCGGCACCGAAAGCCGAACCGCTCGTACTTGTTCCTACACCGCGTTGCACGTCGATCTGAGACACCGACGATGCCATGTCTGACATGTTTACCCAGAACACCGTCTGACTTTCCTGGTCGTTCAACTGCACCTCGTTCACCGTCATGTTTATCCGGCTGTGGTCGGTACCGCGCACACGGAAATAGGTGTAACCTACACCTAATCCGTCGTCGCTTGTCACTTGTAAACCCGGCGTAGTCGAAAGCAGATACGGTAGGTTCTGACCGGTGTTATTCCGGTTCAGATCCTCGTTCTTCACTACCGCCGTAGAAAGCGTGGTCTGTTGCACACGTTTTACACTCACCTCGATGTCCTCTAACTGTTTCATCAGGATCGTGATCGTGTCTTCACTCGTCTGCGCCAAAGCAGACATACTCATTAGCGCTAATGCGCTTAAGGAAAGGAAAATCTTTCGACTTTCAACTTCCGATTTTTTACTAAAAAGTTTCATTGTTCCTTTAACAGCATTACCTGTTCAAGTTCAAAGGGTTTATTCTCAGCCGAAGCACCCCAATGATTAAAATTTATACGTTACGCCTAACAGGAAATTGATTCCTTGGGAACGATAGCCGTAATAATACTCGTTTTTGCGGTGTAACCAGTTGTTCAGTTGGAAGAAGAACGACAGGTTCGGTTTTGCTTCCGGTTGCATCACCTGCTCACCTTTTGCTTTCACCTTTAATCGCTCGCCCTTCGCCTTTGCCTTGCCTACCCACATGTCGTACTGCAGACCTAAGTTCAGATCGATGATCGGCTTTAACGTCACATCGGTATAGGTGTCGGTAGCACCGTCATACGTGGCCGCTAACCTGCTTCCGGCAAAATGGTTATCCGAGTACAGCGACCAGTGTTTGTCGATCCGGCCGTCGATACGAACACCTAACTCCCAATTAGGCCGGTCATACACCGTCGTGTCGCCTTTCCAGATATAATAATCACCATCCACGTTTACACGCACGATATCGCGGTAGTGGTAGTTGATCTGACCACCTATCTTACCGCGTTGGTAGTTGACGTGTCGGTAACTGAAGTCACCCGCCGCCATCGGCACGATCAGCGACTGATAATTAAACGTGGTGTTACTCGTGTTCGCTACCCACATATCTTCATGGATCATGTACGCATAACCGCCGTGTAACTCAATCAGCAGGTCCCGGTATGGACGGATATGAAAACCTAACTCACCGTCCACCGGTGTATAAGACGCATGGTGCGGCTCCACGATACCCGCATGGATAAGGCGGTAACGGTTCTCTTCCATAAAGCCCTGCAGCGTACCGAATCCGTGACTTCCTACTACATCCGCGTAGATCGTTAACCATTGTTTGGCTACCTGCGCTTCGAAGTTGATATGCGGTGACGGAGCAAATGAGATCTGTTCCGAACCCGACAGTAACTGACCGTGACCGAGGTTCAGATCCAAGTTCACACCCAGATGAATCCGCACCCGTCTTCCTTCATACGCATAGTACGGTTCAATACGGAAGTTATGCCGGTTGCGGTACAGCGAATCCGGTATACCCAAGACCTCGTTCACCTGCAGGAAGTTATTCTGCACATATATGTTCGCTCCCACATGATGCTCCTCCGCATGCCAGTCAAAAGCGGCTTTGGTGCGTACCTGGTGTTCCGCTACCGCACCGATCTTGGCAAACAACTGATAGCCCGTCTGCACCTGGTATTGAAACTCCTGCTTGGCATTCGCCTTGATACCCAAATACGCTTCCGCTGTCCACAACGCCGTCTGGTCTTTCGGGCCTAACGGAGCCGCATTGGCATATGCCACCTTGTTCTTCTCCCACATACCCCATTGTTGCGAATAGTCGTAGAAATGACCGTATTTATGGTAGAAGATATTCCCGCCGTTGACGCCGAAATACAGATCGCAGGTGGAGAATGTATGCGTGAAGTTCAAACCTAACTTACTCTTACTCAACGCCGCCAAACCCCATTCCGCATGATGCTTGGCATACACGTCCAAGATCGATTTCTTTCCGTCATCCAGATGATAGCCGAAGTCAAAGAACGTGTTCGGATGACCGATCGCACCGCTGATATGACCGTTGTACCGTTTACCCGGTTCAAAACGTGTCGGCTGGGACAGTAACGGATTGAAACTTGTCTCCGGTGTCACCGGCGCCGTGTATTCCGAGTACTCCACCGGTGTTGCATCGATCTGGGTCTGGATCACCGCCGGCTTGGTGGAGATTTTTCCTGCCGCCTGTATCGTCGGCTGAAAATCCCGTTCCACCGTCACACTCCGGTTCAGCGTATCCGTCTGTGCGTATGCATAGTTACCTAGGATGCCTAGGAGTCCTAAAATTATCAATCTAAAATCTTCAATCTTCAATTTCATGACCCTCCTCCTTTCTTTGCGGTTCTTCCATCTGATCCAGTTCCGCTAACCGCGCTGCGATGAGCGCATGGATATCATCCGTCTGCAGCACATAGTTCTGCTCCAGCACCAGCAGGTACTGCCGTGCCTGGAACAACTCGCCACGGTTGCGGTTGATATCGCTCAGCAGAATCAACGCACGTGCTAACCAGTACTGCTGCGAGGTCTGCATTTGGGTGAAACTCATCACTTCGTTCTCCGCTGCATCCAGGTCTTTTAACTCAAAATAACTCTGCGCTAACAGGTACTTCGCTTCCGCACCTTTGGCGGTACGCACCTCTTCTGCCAAATTCCGCAAATCCGCTTGTGCCTTGCTCCATTGACCGGTTGCTACATACGCTTTCGCTCTACCGTACAGCGCCTCCGCACGCGTCTCCTCATCCGGGTTGTCATTCAGAATCTGTTCACTCATGTCGATCGTCACCTGATGACGCTCCAACTCCCGGCTGCAACGCAGCACACCGATACGTGCCGTAACGGTATTCTCGTGCGAAGAGGATAAAGCCAACATCCGGTAATACCCCTCTAATGCGCAAAGCCAGTCTTTCTTATCCATACAGATCTCCGCCACACGGATAGCTGCTTCTTCCTGATACGGGTTCGCACTCATCTCCGCCAGCACTTTATATTGCTCCAAGGCTTCACTCGTCATTCCCAAGCGGTCATACGAGTCCGCCAAGTAATACCTCGAAATAGTGCAGTAACGACCACCCGGACAATATTGCGTCACGTAGTTCGTCAGCGCCGCAATCGCTTTCTGATACGACGCCTGCATGTACTGCATCTCTGCCGCTGCATACAGCAACGAGTCTTCCTGGGTCGTCACGTTCATATTCAGTTTACCCAGGTCCTTCGTGTATGCTACGTATTCGCCTACGTTATTCGTCTCCACGTACAGCACCTGCAACGCATCCAGCGCCGTATAAGCTTCGTCCGTGGACGGGTATTTCTCAATCGTCTGACGGTAAGCAGCTATCGCCTGTTCGTTCTGATGCAGATTGCGGTACAGCATGGCCCGCTCCAACGATGCCTTGCGTGCCAAAGACGAGTTGGGGTATTTCTTCAATAACTCCTCATACGTCGTGATCGCACCCCGTTCATCGTTCTTCTGCAATTGTGCCCGGGCGATCTCGTACATTCCGTCGTCCGCATAGTCCGACTTTGGATATTTCTTCACCAAGTCCCGCATCACGTCGATCTTCTCCTGATGCTTATGCTGCAGACCTAAAGCATAACCGCGTTGGAACAGCGCATAGTCCGTGCCCGCTGCACGCATGTTACTTACCTGCGAGTAATAACTGATCGCTTGCGCAAACTGACGGGCGATGAAATAGCAGTCGCCGATACGGTTCATCGCATCCGGATACGTCGGTTCGGTCGCCAAAGCGGCATCGATATAGTTCGTAAACGCTACTTGTGCCTTGTCGTACTGCTGCTGCGAGAAATAGCAGTATCCCTGCAGGTACATCGCTATCGTGTAGTTCTTGCTCTGCTTGGCATCCGAACGGCTGAAGAAAGTCTTCAGATCCGTTTCCGCCGCCTTGTAATTCTTCAAACGGTAGTTCGCTTCCGCACGTACGTAATACGCCTCCGTCGTGTATTGGGGATGCTCCGCATCGTGTTGAATCACTTCCGTCATCCATTCTGCCGACTGCTTCATCTTGCCTTGCACAAAATGATCCACACCTAACTGATAACGCAGATACTGTTTCGTCTGAATCATCTTCTGCGTCGGGTGGGGAAGGGAGTCTAACAGCGCAATAGCAGCCGTGTAGTTCTTACTCTGCATCAGCGCATCACTCAGCAGACGATGGATCTTACTCTCGTATTTGGATTTCGGAAACTGATGCAAAAAATCATTGAACGCCCGCACCGATTCGCCTAACGCACTCGAGGACTGATAGGTGCATAGCGTGTAGTTATACGATGCTTCTTCCGTCACAGCCGGGGTGATACCGAACGCTGCTGCGGCTTTGTACGACAGTTTCGCCTGTTCCGGCTGTTTCAACTTCACATACGCGTTACCCATCGTCAGACAAGCCGCTTCCGACAGCGTGTCTTTCAACTGCTTCATCTGCTTGAGGTACTTCACTGCCTCGGCATATTCCCCCAAACGGTACTCCGCAGAACCTAACATATACAGGTCGTTCCGGATGATCTCCTCCTTGTTGGCGGAAACGGCTTTATGGTACCGTTTCAGGTGCTCTGCCGCTTGACGGTAATCGCCCTGCAGGTAATGAATCTCACCTAACATACGGTGTAACTCCGTGTTGTTCTCCCCCTCCGGGTTGTCTTGCAGCAGTTGTTCCGCACGCGTCGCCACTTCCTCATACTCTCCCTTCGCATAGTAGATCTGCGTCAGGAAATACGGAATCGTCTTGGCGTACTCCGAACGGTTCTCCAGGCTCTTGAAATAGTTCATCGCCTTGTCATATTCCCCTAATTTGTAGTGACAATATCCGGCGTAATAAGCCGCACGTGTCGCATAACGCTCGTTGTTCACTAAGTTCGAATTACGGAAATGAACAGCAGCCACCTTGTATTCCTGCATCATCAGGAAATCATAACCGCGATAGAACGTGTATTCCGTCTGATGATCACGCGTCAAGGCTTTGACTTGAATACCGTCGAAATATTTCAGACTCTGTTTGTATTGACCTTTCTCCGCCTGCAGTACACCTTGCATGAACTTCACCTCATCGGCAAAAGTGGTGTACGGAAAGGCCTGCAGATAGGTCTTCAGGTCACGCAACAAGAGCTTGTCGCGCACATCAAAACGTGCCGACAACTCCTGATAGCGTGTCTCCATCTCCGTCGTCTGAGCACTCACGCCAAGCGTCACAAGACAAAATAATATAAATAATAGTTTTCGCATTAAATAAGACAATTTATTAAATCGTCAATAAATCGTAAATCGTCAATCGTCCAATCGTCAATTATCGAGCAAGTTTGATTTCATTCCACATCTCCAGCAGCATCTCTTGTGCGTCGCCGGCATCATGCATCAGCGCGCAGCGGTCGATGATACTCTTGTCTGCATAATACACCGGATTCAGGTGCAGCGCATGAGGATCCAAAATCTCGTCTTCCACCTCGATCGGCTCCTCGCCGAAGAAATAACTTGCATCTACCGTCTCCGGCCATTCTTCTTCGTCGTTCATCTCTGCTAAGATCTCAGCTGCGGCTTTCTCTCCACCGGCGCAGGATACATAACCGATCTCGTCCATGTTAGCCAACGCGTTCTCGGCCTTGCACATGTAATCGATGAAATACGTAGCGGCCTTCACGTTCTTCGCGTACTTCGGGATCACCCACCCGTCGAACCATACGTTCGAACCTTCTTCCGGAATGATATAATCCAGCATCACATCCATCTCAGCCGCCTCTTCGATCGCAAACTGGGCGTCACCCGACCAACTCAGGTTCATCCATGCTTTACCCTTCGTCATCTCTTCTTTACCGAAGTCAACCTCCCAACCGCAGATCTGATCTTTCGCCTGCAAAAGAATAGCCTTCACTGCCTCTACGCGCTCCGGAGTGATGTCACGAACCAACTCCTCACGACTTACCTCACCCTTCTCGATCTGGTCTGCAAAAGCGTACAGTACTAATACCGAGTAAACGTCACGGAAGGCATCTTTCATCAGGATGCGGTTCTCAAACTTCGGATTCAGGATCGCTGCCCAGGAGTGCAGATCCTCTGCATTCACGTGCTGTGGATTGAAGATGAATCCTGTCGTTCCCCACATGTAACCGGCCGTGTAGTCGCTCACCGTGATGTCTGCACTCGGTGCCATCTGTTGGAACTTCTCCTTCACGAACGGAGAGATATTGTCGAAATAGTAAATCGAGTCATCGACCAGCTGCTTCTGAATCGGTTGAATCAGACCTTTCTTCAGCATACGCTCGATGATATACTCCGACGGACAGAACACGTCATAATCCTCGTGACCTACCTCAATCTTCGTCAAAGCGGTCTCGTTGATATCGAACATCTCATATACCAACTCCACTTTCTCACCCGTATGGTCGAAATACCATTGTTCGAAGTTTGCTTTCACCTCCGGATTAATATAATCCGCCCAGTTGAGCACTTTCAATTGATGAGCACGATCCGCATTGTTACAAGCGGTAAACAGAACGGCTGCAACAGCCAAGACTAATACAGATAATTTTTTCATTTCTTTTTTGTTTATTTATTGTTTTTGTTCTTTTTTCGCTTTCTTGTTACTCCGTACATTGATAACAATCAATGCCGTCAGCATCACCAAAAGGATGATCGTGAACAACGGTCGCAACTCCGGTGTCAGACCGCCTTTTCGTGCATCCGAATAGATGAACGTACTCAGCGTCTCTAAACCTCCGCTACCTTTGGTGAAGAACGTCACGCCGAAGTCATCCACACTCAGCGTCAGCGCCAAGATGAATCCGCTCAGCATTCCCGGCCATAACTCCGGTAACATCACCTTGCGCAGCGCCTGGAACGGTGTCGCTCCCAAGTCAAGCGCCGCCTCATACGTGTTCGGATTCATGCGGCTCAGACGAGGCAGCACACTCAGCACTACGTACGGCGTACAGAACACCACATGCGCGATGCATACCGTCGCTAATCCCTGACTCACACCTAACGCCACAAACAGCAGGAACAGCGAGATACCCGTGATGATATCCGGGTTAATCATCGGCACCGAGTTCAAAAAACTGATCGCCTTCCGGTGACGTGCCCGCATATTATAAATACCGATCGCCGCCAGGGTACCCAAGATCGTCGAACTCACCGCCGCAATCAACGCGATGATCACTGTGTTCAAAATCGCACTGTTCAGTCCTGCATCCGCATGACCCGTGAACAGGTTCGCATACAGGTCCAGCGAGAATCCGGTCCAGTTGCCTAAGATCTTACTGTCCGTAAACGAGTAGATCACAATCAACGCGATCGGCGCGTATAATACCAATAATAAAATCCACAGGTACGCCTGCGAGATATAATGTCTCCGGTTGCCCATCCGCATACGATGCAGCGTCTCTTGTTCTACCGAACTCAATAACTTCTCCGCTCTCCGTTTGCGAATCGTCAGGATCGACTTGATGAGCACTCCTATACCGATCACGCCGGCAAAGATCCACCAGATCCAGCCTCTGTTGGCACGCGTTCCCAAAGTCTCTTGCAGATACTGCTCAAAACTGTCACGACCGTTCTTCACCTTCACCGCCTGGTTACGGTTCTTCGGCTCTTTCTTACTCCGCCATACGGTCCATTCCGTCTCTCCTTCATCCGTGTATGCAAACACTTGCTCACCCCATGTGCCTAACGCCTCTATCTCCCTATCCGCAAACACAAAATCCAAGGAGTCTGAATGCTGAATGCTGAATGCTGAATGCTCAATGCTGATATTCACTTTCTTTCCCTCATAACTCTCCGGGAACTCTGCCAGCACCGTATTCTCCTTCGTCTCCCCAACTCGAACGGTATAGTTCACATTCGACTGCGCGTGGCAAATTGAAAATTGAAAATTGAAAATAGTAAAGAAGAAAAGAATAAGAATTCCTTTCACCTTTAACCTTTCACCTTTCATTTTCGTCCTTTCATCTTTCACCTTTCTCATACCACCCCTCCTTTCTCCTCTCCGGAACCACCGTGGTCACCGAAGAAACTCGTCAAACCGATAATGATCAGCAGTACCAACGACAGCACCGCTCCGTAGTTCAGCAGGTCCGTCGTCGTGATATAATCCTGAATCAGACTACCGAACAACTTGATATTGTTATGCGTCAGCAACTCGGCTATCGCAAACGTACTTACCGTCGGCATAAACACCATCACAATACCGCTGTACACACCCGGCATACTCAGCGGCACGATCACTTTCCAGAAACTCTGCCATCTGCTTGCACCCAAGTCCTGCGCCGCTTCCACTAAGCTGTTATCCATCTTCTGCAGCGTATTATAAATCGGGTAGATCATAAACGGCAGGTAGTCGTAACATAAACCGAACAGCAATGCTCCTTCACCTAACGGCAATCCGCACATGTTAAACAGCTCCACCGTCGCCACGGTACGCAGCAGGAAATTGATCCACATCGGTAGGATAAACAGCATCGCCATCACCGCCGGTGTCTTGAACTCCGCCTGAGCCATGATATACGCCGCCGGATAACCGATCAGCAGACAGATCACCGTGTTGATCACCGCGATCATCACCGAGTATAAAAACGTCTGTATCGCCGCACTGTGACTGAAGAACTTCGCAAAGTTTCTCAGCGTGAAATCGCCGTTGATATCCGTCAGCGCATACACGCCCACAATAATCAGCGGCAGCACCACGAACAGCACCAAGAACACCACATACGGCCATGCCCACGTCCGACGCGAAGAGAATATTTGAAGAATCTTACTCATTAAATCGTCAATCAAATACAATCGTCAATAAATCGTAAATCATTAAATCGTCAATCAAATACAATCGTCAATAAATCGTAAATCGTAAATCGTCAAATCGTCAATTTATCGATTCGAATACTCTTCGGATCGATAACAATTCCCACTCTGTCTCCGTCATCCCATACGTCATTCGTGTTCACGTACAGATCATGACCCTCGTCTGTACGAACCGTCAGATGGTAGTGATTTCCCTTGAACAGGATGAAATGCACTTCGCCGCTCAGCGTTCCTTCTTCCTCATAGTCTTGCAAATCGATATCACGGAACTTCACTCGCACTTGCACTTTCTCGCCCGGTTCAAAACCTTCCAACGCCTTCTCTTCTACCGCCCAGTCCGCATCTAAGAACCGAACCTTGCCGTTCTTCTGCACCTCGCCTTCGAAATAGTTGTAGACGTACTGCTCCTTCTTCATGATCTGGATATCCTCCGGCTTCACGAGCATTCCGATCTCCGTTCCCGGCAGGTACTCATGGTAGTCCTGAATCAAAAACTCATATTTATCCGGCGTCAGCACACGCATCTCATAGTGCACTCCTTTGAAGATACAACTCTGCACCTCGCCGTACCATTTCGTAAACTTCCCCTTCGGCACCCGGTCTTCGGGATCATCCTCCGGATGGTTCATCATTTCATCATTGAGCGACGAAGTCGCGCTCATTCCATCATTCTTTTTAGGCACCGCCCAAACATAGATATCTTCCGGTCGGATAACGACATCCACCGGATTGTTCTCGCCGAAGCCCGTGTCGATACAGTCAAACTCCTGTCCGCAGAATTTCACCCGCTTGTCGCGTATCATCGTTCCGCTCAGGATATTACTCTCGCCGATGAAGTCGGCCACAAAGCAGTTCTGCGGCTCATTGTATATATCCGTCGGCGTACCGATCTGCTGGATCTTACCTTCGCTCATCACCACCACGCGGTCACTCAGCGTCAGCGCCTCTTCCTGATCGTGTGTCACGTAGATAAACGTGATACCGAGTTTCTCGTGCAGTTCCTTCAACTCGATCTGCATGTCGTGCCGCATCTTCAGATCCAGCGCACTCAGCGGCTCGTCGAGTAACAGCACCTCCGGCTGGTTCACAATCGCACGCGCTATCGCTACACGCTGCTGCTGACCACCACTCAAGGTGTCCACCTTACGCTCCTCATAACCCGTGAGGTTCGCCATCTTCAGCGCCTGACGCACTTTCTTCTTGATCACGTCCGACGGCTCTTTCTTCAACTTCAAACCGAAGGCTACATTATTAAATACATTCAAGTGGGGGAACAGGGCGTACTTCTGAAAGACCGTATTCACCGGCCTTTTGTACGGAGGAGTCTTCGTCACATCCTCCCCTTTTAATAAGATCTCGCCTGAACTGGCTACTTGAAAACCGGCTATACAACGCAGTAACGTTGTCTTACCGCAGCCCGAAGGACCTAAGATGGTGACGAACTCGCCTTTCTTCACTTGAAGACTTACGTCATCCAATGCATACTTACCATCCTCGAACTGCTTCGAGACATGGTTTACCTCAATAATAAAATCCGATTTTGCCATTTCTTTCCATAAAAACACGCGCATATGTGCGCAAAATACGCCGCAAAATTACAACTTTTTTTTGAATTGTGCAAATAATTTGATTTTTTTCTGCATTTTTTCTTTTTTTATAGCAATTTTCTCTTTATAATGTGCATTTTTGTCGCATCATTGCGACAACTATTAGTATTATATACATAGTATATAATACCAACATAATTACATGCAAAAATTAGTGCGTGATAAGTACGAGATAAGTGCGTCATTTGTGCGCGATAAGTGCGAAATAAATGTGGTTTAAAGCTTCCAAATAACAACTGTTTTTGGTAGTATATTCATTCTTCTTCTTTGTGACCAAGGAGACCTTCGCCCGTCGTCGTCACGCCTTCAGCCGTGTCTTCCTCGGTGCCATGACACTCCTCATCGAATAGAATATTCCTCAAAAATGCATTTTTTACTTGCTTATGTGCAAAAAAAGCAGTACCTTTGCGGCGGGAATGATAAAGAATCATATCATAGTATGGGTTTTGGCGGTGGTGCTCTCTGCTTGTGGAGCGCCGAAAACGCCAGAAGAGGCGTTGCGCACTGTAGCGGAGGCGGATAGCCTCTGGCTGTCCGGCTGGTCCTATACCGACAGCCTTTCGCTTGCGCATGCCTATGAGGAATTAGGAGAACAGCGCACCCGTTATCCCGATGAGTTTGCGCATGCCTGCTATCACTACGGCCGTCTGCTGCGCACCCAAGATGATCCCGTTTCCGCTATGCAGGCGTTTATCAATGCCACACGTTCACCCTCTACCGACTTCCATATCCTCGGACGCATCTATAGTAACATAGGGGACATGTGTCATCGCGCAGAAGAATTCCAACTGTCTTACGATATGTTTGAGAAGTCGGCAGACATGTATTTACGCAATGGGGATACGCTGTTTTATTATTATGGACTTAACAATATGGCGTTCGAACTGGCAGAGCAAGGAAAGAAAGAGGAAACTTTGGCGCTATTAGATGAGATCGAAACAAACGCCAACAGTCGTGACTTAATATCTGTTCTTTTGGAAACCAAAGCTGAATTGTATCTGAAATGCAAACAATATGATTCAACCATCATATATGCTCATTGTGCATTATCAGGAGAAAATCCTCCTCTTGTTTCCTATATTCAGATTGCTCAAGCCTTTTCCTATTTGGGAGAGCGAGATTCGGCTACTTATTATGCCAATATAGTTTTAGCAAAAACCGATGAGCCTTATTTCGTGAATAATGCCCTATATATATTAACGAACGATGATGCCACCAAAGACGCTGATGCGATTCGGGAAACAGCTGCAGACAGAGCAGATGCTCAGAAGATCATAGAAAGCAAACGTGCCAGACTGGCGCAGGCGTTACAATGGATGGAATTGGATCTCAACCGCGTTCCGAAAAAGAAACCTGTGTATCCGATAGTTATTGTAGCATGTGCTTTGTCGGTAGTTGTAATTATGGTTGTAAGAAACAGGAAGCGCAAGCATCAAATGCAAAATCAGATTCTATCCATACACAACAAGCATGCCGAAGAAATCGTGGCATCAATCAAAAAGCACATTGATGTCAATGATCTGAACAACACATTGCATTGGAAGAACTATGAAGCCATGCGGTCCGATGCCGATTTATATATGGGGGGTATGGTAAGCAAACTGGAAGCACATTCGCTCAACGAAACGGAGATTCGATTCTGTATATTAACCGTATTGGACTTCCCCTTAAAACAAATTGCCGATACTATCCATTATAGTTACCCGTCCGGTATTAAAACGTTAAAAAAGCGCACTTCTGACAAGCTAAAAACCACTCCGACAGAGTTAAAATCATACCTTCTTCATAAATTGTAGACCATTATATTTTATTTCTTACTGATTTATAGCGATTTACATTTTGCAATTGTAGACCGCTATTTCTTGCGCATGTCGTCAAAAAGCAGTAATTTTGCAGCGTCAAACGAACAAGCGTTTGGTGGTGCTTATGTTTTTTAACTTAAATTACTTTTAGTATGAAAAAAAGTTTACTCGCTTTGGTATTGGGCGCACTCCTGACAATACCGACAATGCTGCAAGCAGAAGAAGTGGAAATTCAGTTAATGGAAGTGATTACGATGAGTCCGCTTCCTGGAGACGGACCATTGGATAATCCAGAGCAATCTCCAAATCTGCCTACACGTCCCACCAATTTCCGTGCCACGATCAACGGACATGCGTTGTCTATCAACAAGCTTGAACAAGCCATTCCGTCTGCACAAGCTACCGTTGTCAATGCTTCCACCGGAAGTATCGTTCTCAATCAGCAGTTCACCACTTCGTACCAAGGTCAGATATCCAATGCGGGTGTCTATGTACTGCACATCCAAACCGAAGGCGGTACGCTCGTAGGACAATTTATTGTGCAATAAGTAAAAAAGTAACGTATTATTTGGCGGTGCAAGATATTTCTATGTACCTTGTACCGCACATTTAGATACCATATAATGAAAAGATATTTCATCATAACAATAATGATTTCCATCAGCATGTGTCTGTTGGCAACAACGGCTATTCCTGACATCTGGTATCGTCCGGATTCTCTTGTAATTTTACAACAGGAAGATAGTATTTCGTGGTCAGATGAATATACTATTTTTGCCGTCGTTCGAAGTTTGAGCGATAGCACTGAGGAGTGTTTATGGAGTTTTTCTGAAAACGATACCATTTCTGCTGCTGTCCTTACTAAGGGAGTCTATACATCTTCCGCTGGAAAACTTATTTCACATAATCCGCATGACTTCTCAAAATGGTGTGTCTATGCCTACCATAGTGGTATAAATGCGGATAGCACCAAGCAACGTTCATTTCGTTTGGGTGAGCAGTTGGTGTATGTTGATAGCCTTACAACCGATACCTTGCCTGCACGAGTTGAGATAGAAGAAATCGCTTATTTCAACAGAAATGTTTCCAGACTTGTTTCCAATGCATTCCAAACATATCTTGCTCTAAAATACGGTGTAACATTAGATATTGCTCCGTATATTTCTCAATCGGGTGACACACTATGGCATCCCGAGTATGATGAGGAATTTTATCATCGAGTTATAGGTGTTGGTAATGATACCGTTTGTAATTGGACTAGTTGCGTTTCGCGGAGCAAAGAGGATTCTCTATTATATATTCAAACAGATTCGTTGATGCCGAATGAATATATCGTAGTGGGAGATGAGGATGGTCCTTTAGTATGGCGTAGAGATATTGATGACAAATATAGTTTGCAGCGTGTATGGCGTATAAGGCAGTTTGTTAGCCAACCAAAACATATTACGTTGGCCGTTCGTTTATTCCTGATTGAAGAAACTGCTGATACATTGCAATTAGTTATTACTGATGCTAACGGTCTAGAGTTACAAACAATTGTACCAGATAGTATCATTAGGGATAGTCTTTGCTATTTTTCTCTAAATAGGATAGACTCACTTATGCACATTCACATCAAAGGTGTGCTTCCAGACAAAATACATTCTATGTCTGATGATTATCATTCTCAAACTGAAAGCAGTTCTAACACAGATATATTGTTTGACGTAAATACGCAAACAATTGTTATTAGTGGCTTCTCTGATGAACAAATATTCGAGTTATATTTGTATGATAATTTGGGAAGATATTTTGCAAGAATTACAAGCCTAAATCCAATCGATGTAAAAACACTACCGAATATGGTTTCCTACATTGAAATTATAGCCAATAATCAAATTGTAGGCGCAATAAATATTCCTGCCACTATACATTAACAACAAATAAAAGTTCTATATGAAACCTTTTTTCCTTACATTATCATTTCTTTGTGCATTGATTCCTCCTCTTTATGCACAAACCGCAACAAATGATGTTGAGGCAGATATTGCCAACAAAAATATCAAGCCTATCGTTGAGACTTACTCTTATACAGCATTTTCTCCTGTCAATATCTTTACAGAAGGTTTATCCTTAACAGCTGATAGCGGAAGTCTAAAACATGACATATCTATAAACTTGACCAAAATTCCTCATAAAGGTGGATATGTCATGCCGTCCAACATGGAAAATGTTTGTTGGATGAGTGAAGGGGTACGTTTGCTGCCCAATGGCGAACATTTTGCAGATACCGTTCCTGCTCTCATCTCACTAGCTTATGATCCAACTCGTATTCCTACGGGTTACAAGCAAACGGAAGTTTTTACTTACTATTGTGATGGCACGCAGGGATGGCATCGATTGGAGCGAGTGGCAATTGACACAGTAACTCATATTGTGACCTCGCTCACAACCCACTTTACTGATTTTGCCAATGCTGTCATCAAAGTGCCCGACATGCCGGAAAGCAAGGCATATGTGCCAACGGCAATGACTGACCTTCCCGATGCCAATCCGATGAAGGGTATCCCGATGGTGGAAGTGCCTGCTGCCAACAATCGCGGTACGGCAGAACTGACTTACCCGATTGAGTTACCTCAGGGGCGTCATGGTATGCAGCCCAATGTGGATTTGCATTATTCCAGTGCAGGTGGTAATGGTGTCTTGGGGGTGGGTTGGAGTCTGAACACGCCAGCCATTACAATAGATACGCGTTGGGGTGTACCTCGCTTTGATCCAAGGTTCGAAACTGAGCAATATTTGGTGAACGGTGCGGCTGTCTTATTTAGAGAATCGGATGGTACTGCGAAGGAACTGCCATACCAAACAAACTCATATCTTCCTCGCGAAAATGAAAATAGTGTAACGCGCTTTTATGCACGCGATACTAAAAACCAAGACCGTATCATACGTTATGGTACTAACCCGACTAATTATTGGTGGGCGGTTACAGATAGAAATGGCGTAACAACGTACTACGGACGCATCTTTGACCCCACAAATCCGGAAAACGAAAGAATTCAAGAATCAAGTGTTGTTAAAACAGATAGCGGTTGTATTGCTTATTGGGCAGCTACAGCAAGTGTGGATGTTTACGGCAATTACATTCTATACAACAATACAAAGGTAGGCAATAACATATATGTTAGTTCGATTGATTATACGGGAAACTACAATCAAAAAGTTCCACCTCTTTACAATGTAAAAATTAATTATAAAGAACGAGGCGATGTTTCTACAAATGGTCGCTTGGGTGTATTGCAAACAGAACAGAAACTGCTATGTAATATTCTAGTGCGATATCGTTTCCCAGACGAACCTGATAATTACAAATTAATGGATAATTTGGCGGCTTATTACATGTGCTATAACCAACCAAATGAAGCCAGTATATTCAAAAGCCGTCTAGAGGATATTGTCATGTTGGACTCGGTACACTATATCGTGCCTGAAGAGTTGGAGAATTGCGATCTTGAACGAATAATAAAAGGGGAAGCAAAATCAAATGAAAGTCTGTTAAGAGAACTGCTCAAGGAGGCAGAGATGAGTGGTGATCATTTTCTTTATGAGCAGTTACTCATTGCGATTCGTACTCCGTATGGTGAAAATAGCATACCTGCAAGTACCACCCACTTTGCTTATGCGAATGCACCTAGATCGGATTCCATTTTTTCAAAACAGCCAATTACTATTTCAATTCCTGGAAGCGGGGAACTTTCTGCGAATCAGAGCACTAGTTGGAGTATAGGTGGAACAGTTACTGTTGGACCTGGTTTTGATGTTGCTACAACGATGCTGTCAGGTGGAGGAAACTATGATTATAGCAGGAGTAAAGGAGAGTGTACTTCCATGCTTTTAGACATTAATGGTGACGGTCTTGCAGATATCGTGTATGAAGATAAAGGCGAGGTAAAATATTGTAAACAGTATAAGCAAGGAAATAAATATGCATTCGCATCGGGAATCCCAGTTCCTGGCTTAACGCGTCTATCGCGTGAAGTTAGCAATACGCATACATGGGGATTGCAGTTGTCATTTGGCGCAGACTTAAGTTATAGCAACCCTATAACTACATCATATACAGATACGTATTTTTCAGATGTTAATGGGGATGGACTGCCAGATATGATTGATGGAGATAGAATTCTTATCAACCATTTAGATAAAGACTTCAATCCTTTATTTGACGTTTTGGAAGTAGGTGAGCAAAACATATCTGTACATAATAGTTGTAGTCGTAGTATTATTTTTGATGGTGAAGTTGACGAACATATAGAATGTGAATTACAAGAGATTCTAGTAAATAGTACCCCTTTAAAAACAAATTCCGAGACAACTGGGAATTATGGATTTGGAGTAGAAGAAGTCAAAGATGATAAAGTTCCTTATCCAGAAATGAAATACACAGATTCAGGAATATATATACTTAAGGAGCAAGACGAAATTTTTAATGAGATAGAAGATTTGACATCGAAAACTCCAGACGTGCCAACTCCTAAGGGACCAAGAAGAGCGCAAGGGAGTACCAACTATCCATCAGCAGAAGATTCCTTAATATATCGTATTGAAGGAGGAAATATTAATACTTATAGATTGGAGTATGTTTGCTCATCAACCCCCAAAGACCCAGAGATAGAAAATGTACGTGTCTGGGTAGCTCCGCATGATGGTCATATCACAATAATAGACAATATCGCTCTTTTGGAAGATAAGTCAAAGTCTCGTTCGCATTCTAGGACAGCAGATGGTGTGCTGTATACTATTCAGTTATGTGATTCCGTAAATCCTATTGATAGTAAACATCTAAAAGCAGATAAATATACGTTGTTACATCAAGGGACAATAGATGCTAATGATACTATTGTAAAACATTGGCTTGGGGATACAGATGTCAAGACTGGAGATATAATTATGTTCCGCCTGCGTTCTGGTGAGAATAATTTATTTGATAAAACGCTTTGGCATCATGTAATTAAGTACAATGAATCCCAAGTTTATGATTCAGAGAGAGACTATATATGTACAGGCGATGGGCATTTTCAAGCATATAAGGAAGGTGATGTTATTCTTACTTTCTCAGGACGCAATGAAGGCACCCAGCCCGTAAAACTAAGGGTTAGAAAGATGGGAGAAAGCATAGAAACTTTTGATGCTATACTTTCACATGGAATAGTTAATGTAACTCCTATCTCTATGCATGTAGAAGCCCAGGATAGCATTTACGTTAGTCTTAGTTATAATGACAATGAACCGCATTGGGGCGATGTCCATCTAATACCCCAATTGCAATATATTTCAGATTTCCCAATAGACAGTTTAGGTACACAAACGGTACAAGATACCATTACGTACTATCCTGATATACAAATTACGCACTCGTCATTTTATCCTGACAAGGGATCTCCTTATCGCAAGTTATTTGGCCCGTTACATAAAGGATGGGGTGAGTTTGCTTATCAAAACATCAGTAATGATGATTTAATCCATCTTGATTCGTTAGTAAACACACAATTGCTTGCAGCAGAACAAATGAATTTAGATAGTTCTTATGTTCCTGATACTTCTTTTGTGCATGATAATAATCAAGATTCTATATTGTCAAAAGTTAATGCAACATTTTTGGAAAGCCATATATACAATCCTGTATCGAAATCCAACTATTGGGTGCCCATGCGTGCTGATAGTCGCACTGAACAATGGATCGCTTACGGGAACTTAGGCGCTATCGGGAAAAGTTTGCATAGTAATGCGAGAGAACTTACCTCGCATGAGATTGTAAATGACACTATCGAAGAGATAGTAGAATACGATAGTTCGCTTCCATACAAGGTCGGTGAAGAGCGTGTGAACAATTTTGTCCGTAAACAAAGCCGTTCCGTACAGCATAGTATATCGTGGGGCGCTATAATATTGAACGAGTCGGTCAGTTTTGGTACTTATGATGCAGTAGTAGATTATATGGATATGAATGGAGACGGCTATCCGGATTTTGTTGGAAAAGATGGAATCCAGTATAGTATGCCATGGGGAGGAATCGGGAAACTGCAGACAGTCAGGAACTTTTCATCATTTAAATGCAAGAATAATGCTGCCGGAATAGCTTTTTCTGCTAGTGCTATTCAACTGCAGAAACTAGCAGGAAATAATCTGCGAGATGGGAAATTTCATCTAAATGCAGCTATGGGAGCATCAGCAGGAAAGGGGAATTCTTCAACTAAGATACAGTTTATGGATGTTAATGCTGATGGTTTACCTGATAAAATTGATGTAGATAATGGTAAGGTTTATTATAATCTAGGGTATCAATTTTCCAATCCGTATGAATTTCATGGAAATGTTTCTGAAGGAAGCAATGTCAATGGTGGTGTCAATGCTAATATTGGGACTTTCGTAGAGTCTGCATTGTCTCAGTTTTCTATTGCTCAAATGAGTATAAGCGGAGGACTCGGAGGCTCTTCTTCTACTAATATATCTAATGAACTATTGGTAGATATTAATGGCGATGGCTTGCCCGACAAAGTAGTGCAATATGGAGACAATAATGAAGCTCTGGTGTACTATAATCTTGGAAATCAGGGCTTTGTGGGGCAGAATAAGAAGCTGTCTGGAGTTATGTCTATCGGCAGAGATGAAACAAATAGTTTTTCTACATCATTAAGTGCGACCGCCGGTATTTCTTTCGCGATAGTGAGAATAGATATTGGACTTCAGTCTTCGCCTTATGGAACATCTATATCACAAGGGAAGGTGTTCCTAACAGATATAAATGGTGATGGACTGGTAGATTATGTATGTAAAGGAAGTGGCGGCAATATTTCTGTGCGTTATAACACAGCTGCTACCGCTAATTTATTAACAGCAGTTACTAATCCGACAGGACAGCGTATAGAATTAGAGTATTCGCTTTCTGAACCTTCAACCGCGCACCGTAGTCGTCAGTGGAATTTGAATTACATAAAGAGTTTGGATCCAACTCATCCAATGCAGGGAGCGCAGGAGAGTATAATGGAAGTAGAGTATGAAAATGCTTATTACGACAATTACGAAAGAACTGATTATGGATATGAGTACGTTCGTACAATAACGAACAAAGATAAAGTCAATAGGTCTGTTTATCATAACCGTTCGTTCTTGCAGAATGGTGAGTTGGCAGAAGACTCCACCATGGATGCCAATGGTAATATGTATATACATCGCATACATGGTCTCAGATATCGAGATATTGTTTCCGGCGATGAACATAATGGAGAGAATGGGTGTGACGATGCCAACACACGTGTTGCAGAAGATGGGTACTGGACAGAATACTACGAAAAAGAAAAAGATCCACAGATTGTTACCCGGTATACGGTTCAATATGATGAACTGCATAACATGGTTGAATATGCGGATTATGGTGACGTAGCCGACCCTGATGATGATTGGCGGCAAGAAGTTACATATTTGCCGAACACTGCCAATAACATGATTTCCCTTCCGAAGGAGGAAAGGGTCTTTGGCGCAGGACAGTTGCTGCGCAGTGCCTTTGTCAATTATTCAGGATACGGTGAGCCTGCGCATATCAACTTTGAGGATAAAAAACAAGGAATCGTGGCGACTACACACATGAGGTATGATAATTTCGGAAATATTGTCGCCATCATAGCACCGGAAGATGTTAATAAAGAAAATAATTGGTCTGCGTTTGACTACGATTCAGTAACATTCTCTAATGTTGTTGCGATTTACAACCCATTTAAGGCAATTACCCGTACAGAATATGATTATAGTTGGGGCGTTCCTATCCGAACGATAGACCCGGCTGGCAATGAGATGCGTTTCAAATATGACTATAAAGGTCGTCTTAGCACCGTACTTTCACCTATAGAACTGGAACATGGGAAAGAGTATACGGTCAAATATGAGTATAATCTCATCAATCATAACCTTAAAATGCCGGTCAAATATCCTTATACATATGTGGTTAAGGATATGTTTGATTCGCTTTTTGTCCAACGCGAGGTTGCTATATATGACGGGTATGGCAGAATGATGCAAAAGAAACACTTTGCAGAGGTTAATGGAAAAGATGAATGGGTAGTAGACGGCACAGAAGAATGGGACGCTTTTGGTCGAGCGATAAAGCAGGGCTATCCTTTTGTTGCGCAAAAAAATCCTTATGAATATGAGCCGATGAATAATACACAAGCGATTATTCATTATGTCTATGATGTATTGGACCGTCCTGTCGAACAAACCTACGCTGGTTGTAAACCAAAAACTTTGTTCTATCACTTCAGAAAGGATATGAAAGGCGTTAATCGATTCCTTACTACATTGACGGATGAGAATGGAATAGAAACAGCAACGCTCAAATCACCGCAAGATTGGCTGATACAGCAAGTGGCAGGAGACAAGAGTACTACATTCTTCGAATACTCACCTATTGGGGAACTTCTCCGTACTACAGATGCCGAAGGATACCAAACAACGTATAAGTATGACATGTTGGGACGGATGGTCAGCAGAACACATCCGGATGCGGGTAAAACACAGATGAAGTATGACCTCGCAGGAAACTTAATCGGAAAACAAACTGCTAATCTTGGTGTGACCGGTGAAGAAATAAAGTATATCTACAAAGATGGTCGTCTGACAGAAATTCAATATCCTCACCATAAAGATAATAATGTTCAGTTCCTATATGACCTTGCCGGAAGATTATCCTTGCGGCAAGATGGCACAGGTAGCGAAACATTTTTATATGACAAACTGGGCAATTTGGCACAATCTTTGCTGCGCATTGTTATACCGACAGAGCAGCAGGCATATATGTTCCGTACGTTGTATAAATATGACAGTTTCGGTCGCATGCGTAATATCATCTATCCGGATGGAGAGGTGGTGCATTATGGCTATACAACGGGTGGCTTGCTGAAGAATGTGGTCGGACTCAAACAAGGACAGCAGAACATCTATTTATGGGACAGACTATATGACGAGCAGGGTCGGAAAATCTTCCAACAGGACGGAAACGGCGTATGGACGCAATATACATATGACCCGCAACGTCAGTGGTTGAATCATCTGTACACGGAATTGCCATCAGGTGATGCTCTGCAAAATCTGCAATACAATTATGATCCTGTCGGAAATATTATGGATATAGACCAATCCGCCTTATCGCCCGCAGGAACTAAATTGGGTGGCCCGTATGATAATCACTATATATACGACCAACAATATCGACTCGAGCAATCTAATGGGAAAGGGGATTTTCCATATACTTTCAATGCCGCTTACTCTCCTGCCGGGAGATTAGGTAATAAATCCACGAGTGCTCAATCTCTAAAATCTGATTTACTATTCGGCTATGACCAGATGCGTATGACTCACCAGCCGCGCACCTTGTTTGACCCACAAATCGGGACATTAGAGTTCTTTTGGGACGCGAATGGTAATCTTGCGCAGATAATCGGATGCAAGCAGAATTCCGGACGGTTGCATGAATGGGATGAGGAGAACAGACTGCGTTTTGTGCTCGGTGAGAAGTTTACAGGCTATTACGGCTACAATGCGGATGGTGAGCGTGTCTATAAATTGACGGGACAAAGTATTCTTGGCCAAGTCAATTCCGGTTCAATCAAAGCACAAGCAATCTTTGATGATGCGGTGCTGTATCCTAATCCGTATGTCGTGATTACAACTAAAGGCTATACCAAACATTACTATGCCGGCACAGAACGGATAGCAACCGTAATAGGAGGCGGCGGATTCGGCGATATGGTATCCCCGACGGACAACTTAAGTTCACAGCATGACCAAAATATAATTAAAGCATTCTATTCCTATTATCAGAATTATGATCCGTTCTTCTATCAAAAGATAGTAAGTCAACCGGAAAAGACAGAAGATATATTTGGAAAGCCAAGTTCGGATTTGGATTACCAATGTCAACCGACTGAACTGGTTATGGTGGATATTCTGAATCCGCCGGATATATTACTCAAGTCCATATCCGTCAATGAGCAGAATAATGGTCCCGAGAAAGAAGTCTATTTCTATCATGGAGACCATTTGGGCTCTGCCAATTGGATAACGGACTATACCGGTGCTCCTATCCAATATATCCACTACGCACCTTATGGAGAACTCATCGACAACCAAGTTCCCTATGGCTATGATGAGCGGTATAAGTTCACGGGTAAAGAGCGCGATGCGGAGACCGGATATGATTTCTTTGGCGCACGATTCTATTGGCAAGCAGGAACATGGTTGTCCGTTGATCCGTTAGCTGACAAATATCCGAATATTTCTCCGTATGCGTATGCAGCATGGAATCCGATCAAATACGTCGATCCGGATGGAAGGGAGATAATAAACAAAATGGATCCAATGATAGATAAATCCCTTCATGATGCAGGTAACAACATAATAGATAAACGAGCTAATCGTATCTTTTTCGTTTCTCATGGATCTTCAACAGTCATGTTTCCTTACGGACAAGGCGAAATGAATGCAGATGCTTTTGTCACGTATTTGTCTGAAAATAGCGAGGTCTGGAAAAAGACCGAAGATAAGTCTTCGATAGTTATAGTACTAATTTCTTGTGAGACAGGAAAGGGGGAGAATCCTATAGCACAACAAATATCAAAACTCTTACCAGAAGTAACAATAGTAGCTCCTACCGAAGAAGTTAAAGCAGTTGGAACAGATATTAATGCGAGACTTGATGGTGTAGCCCAACGTGAAGCAGTTACTATGGAGGATGTTAGACCTCCGAGTGCGCTGGTAATTGGAAT